>ENA-UOTZ01000260-UOTZ01000260.1-compost-metagenome-genome-assembly--contig:-NODE-260-length-44436-cov-12.009739_pt1 | contig 44436 bp, 29 predicted proteins | sample MGYA00238144_ERZ746983 | MGnify/ENA primary metagenome ERZ746983 (study PRJEB28759, sample SAMN06268863) | compost metagenome | isolation source: single cell | place: USA: California, Emeryville, Joint...
AATTCCATGGACGCTTTTAAGAGAATGGGAAGGTATTTTTAAGAGGGCTTCAAAGCTTTCCTCCATTTTTAATCATTCGGATCATATTCCTCACGATTTATCATTTTTTTTTGCTGGGTTCAGAATTGAAAGTGCTAGCCGTAGAACTTTCTCTAGAGTTGAAATTTTGCATCCAAAATAGCAACTATCTGAGACTTCTCATCAGTAGTTCTTTCAAATCAGTCAGAATTATTAACTTTATCCCCAAAAAGTTGTGAAAATATTAAATAGTTTTTAATAGCCATGGCTATATATTACTACCACAATCAAAAAACTTTATGAGTCAATCAAAAAAATTATCAGAATTGCACAACAACCAGACCGAGAGTATTCAAAAGCTAACCCTTTCTGTTATCTAAGGCATCTTCAATTCCTTTAAGCCACTATATCCATGCGTGTACAAAAATCGCTGATCATAGTTTTCTTGGATCACCTTATCACTATTTTTTTCAATCCCTCCTTAATATTCAAATTAATTCGACATCTCCTTAATTATTTTACCTTTTGGGTTTCGATTCAACATAACTGGGAAGTAATCCGCTTTCTCGTTATTCTTAAACACTGCCTTTATTTCAGAATTTAGCACGTTTTCGCCTTGAAGCTACAAATAACAAAAAATTAATTCAATTTCTTTGCAAACACCATACCGTGAGCTGCTCGATTCCTTCTCCGCTCGCTATCACGTTTTCCAGCTTCGATCGCTTTTTCTTTACTCTGTCTTGCAAATACTCCCTCATTGACCTATCCGCCGTATTGCTCGTCCGGAAGAACGAGGCCCTCCATGTACTTCCTGGCGAAGCCACCGTTCTCGGCGACCTAATTATTTCCACAGTCGCCGTATTCGGTCTATGTGTCGGTCGCTCCCGCACACTCATCCCCACAGTTTGAGGCCTCTCCTCTTCAGTTCTTATATTCCTGCTAATTCCGTCTTCACCGTCTTTTCTAAGCGTCATTCTCCAAACATTCTCACCAAACCTCTCTAAATCAGACTTAACAATCTCAAGCGCTTCCGCTTGCTCGCTTTTCGCACGGTGGTCTTCCCCTCTCCTAATAATTGACTGAGAGAGAGGTCTCCCTAGCTTCGTGTTTGCTTTATCCATGAACTTCGACCATTCTTCCTGTGTTTTTTCAAATTTCTGCATACATCTCTCTTCTTTTGTGAGGTAGAGAGCATCGCAATGTTTCAGATTATTAATGGAACTCCCCAATTCTTTATAGAAATTCGCTTGTCTGGTTTTCATCTCGTCAATTTTCTCAATAAGCTCTCGTTTAGGGACCTGAGGGATCTTTTTTGGTTCCTTTCTTTTGCTCTCAAATTTCCTCGTTGACAGAGACGGAAGAATAGAAAGCTGCAGCACATCTGGAGTTTGTAGAATACTTAAAAGGGGATTCTTAGGTGTTATCAGCGATTCAGTCATTGTCATTGAGGATGCGTCACTATCATGTCTTTTCACTTGACGCTGGAGCTTCATTTGATGCTTTTCAAACAGATTTGCAGGGCCAACAACTGAATGCTTCACGACTTTGCCATTATGGAAAAACGGTCCCTTGTAATTTTCTTGGTATTTGGGTGAATGAATCATTTCAACCTCAAATATGTTTCTCTCTTTGTCCGGGTTCAGCGCAAAGGCACTGCTAGTCTGCGTGAACGATTTTCGAGCGGAATTCTTAGGGGAGACCTCTCGAGGGTCTTCTGAAATTTGAGTGAGCTCTTGTTGCGTTGCGAGCTTTTCTTCTTTGGCAGCGTGAAGTTCTGAATCTTCAACTTTTTTGGCGAGGAAATACGAACGAGCTTTGGAGGCCCTTAAACCTCCCGAGAATTTCGGGATGCTAATAGGACTGTTTTCCTCAGAGGAAAAGGCTTGGCTCTGGGATATCTCGTCCTTTTTAGCGACTTTGAGTAAATCGCCGAGTTTTTTCATATGCCAGCTTATTTTATTTAAATGATCATTTGCCTTATTGATAAAACATGTTGAATATTATTTTTTTTAATGAGCAGTTTCATTAGACGAGTTTTTTGGTTTTTTTTTTTACATTATCTTCAAAGTCCTAAACAAAAATTCTACAATCATAAAAACACGTTGTTCCTCCACGAAATAAAGAGTTTCTTTATTACAATCAATCTAACCTATGACCCACAAATTAAATAAAGAATTTGACGTGGAAAGAGAAAGGGTAAAGATATTTCTTCGCATGGGTATGACCTTCTTGATGCTTTTTGCCTTCTTTTTTCTCTTCTTCATAGCCAAAAAATTCAGATATCTCTCGGAAGCGAACCTAAATAAAATTATTCAATCAGGAAAGATGCAGAAAGGGAAAGTTTACTATTCCACCAAACGATATTCTAAATTTCTTCTTTATTTCGTAATTGATGCAATAGTTAATATGCCTTTTACTTGATATCTGATAGAAAAGGGTAAATGATTGGAAATGGAAACAGCTTTTTTTACTTTGCATTTGAAAAGTGCGTGATTGAATAGCTCTTGTCCGTAAGCCAGCCTCCAATCGGGTTGTTTAGAGTCAAAAGAAGTTTTTTTCAGCTTCAAAGCAAACTGACTCCCTTGATATTTCACATAATTAGCAAATATGACTGCATATCTAGATCTATTCCTCCTGCTTCTAGAGCCTTTCGTACTATTTTCTGAAAATTCTGAAGCTCCATCATCCTTGCTTTTTTCACTATCTCTATCATCACTGTCTGTATCATACTTCCAGCTCCCTCCTCTTCCTTTTTCTTTGCTAGAGAGAATGTTTCAAAGTCTTTCAAACTCAAAGGAAACTTACCAGATAATACTGCTTGAAAAATTACGAGATTTGAAAAATAGGCCACCTTGATGGTAGCGCAAATTTCGAGTTTTTGAAATAAATTTCGTCGTGACAACTCCTCCATATGTATAATTGTTTGAAGGCTGATACAAGCTTCCTAATACGGTGGTCGACACGTCCTTTACTGAACTAATATTATTTTCGATCTAACCCATGAGCAATTAATTCAATGAACGAATGAATTTCCCTCGTTACCTGGAGCTCGTTTTTTATTGCTTTCGACGGAACTAATTGCTTTAATTGATAGCAGTGAGAAAAACTGGTGCTCCATAGGGCTGCATTTGGTCTGCTTGGGTCATATCTATGCTCGAACAGCGACGCCTAGAGATTTTTCGAAAACAAATTTTCAATCAGCGGCTTTGGAAAAGAACTGGCTTACTCTGAATCTGTGTGACTGATAGTAAAAATCTGTGTTGAAATATACCGTGGGATAGTCAAAAACCTTGTGCTGTAATTTCATGCTTAAACTCGTTTTGAATTTCGACAGTTCCTTTGATAAATTGAAGAGAAGCGATTAAGAATTGAGGAATTTGTTGAGTTATACTAGTGTTGTTTTGAGTTCTTCTTTATTCTGATCAGACATTTCAAATACCGTCTTGAAATGTGTTTTTTTGGGCTTATCGCTCTCGAATTTTACGGTCGTTTCTGTCTTAAATTTGAGAGAGTGTCTACGGTTAATCTGGTCATAGATAGTTTCCAGCTTTTTCTATCGAGATCTGCGTGAGGGAGTTTAGAAAAGGAATGGAGTACGATGATGGGGTTTTTGAATTTTATCTTATAGGTGAATTTTCCTGGTGACATATACTCAGCATGTGCGAGATCTAGTTAAGTTGCTTTTTAGTTAAGGTTGTCAGTTTATAAATGCTTTTTTCATTCTTGCGGTGTGAGCCCAAATATTTTTCGGGGTATGCTTCGTTCATCTTTCGAGTAGCCAATAAAAATTAGTTCCTTTACAAAAACAGGATTTATTGAAATTCCAAAAGAAAGAACAGAAATCAAAGCTGGATACGAATTTTTTTGAATTTTAATAGAGATAATGACTTATTGAGCCTACGATGTATTGGTGTTTACAAAGTTAGAAGAATTTTCTTTGTTACCATTCTGAAAGATGTCATCATGGTTATATCACTGTTTTATATAATTGCAATCTCATTTTTCATTTTCGAGGCCGAGGGCTTACCAATCATCAGAAAGAGAAATCCTTTTATCAAAATCTGAATTGATTCGAGCCGTTATTTGTGAGGACTTAAGACTGCTAAAATAATTCTCATAATCAGAAGCTGCTTTCTGGGATGGAGATGACAAACGAATAAGTGCAATAAGTTTGGACGAAATTTTTCTTACTCTCTAATTCTTACTTGTTCACATTAGATTATGCGACCAAAAATTCTAACATAAGCTTGGATAGACTTTTATAAAGTTCAGATGGATTTGTAATGCTATCTGCAGTTATTTCAGCTCTGAGTATATAAATTTTCAAAATTATCAAAGCTTTTAAATGAAAACTGTTGTAAGAAAATCGAAGGAAAATTAAGTTAGAAACCTATTCAATGGAAATTTGTGAAATTTCACGTTGAATTATTCGAAGGCAAATAAACTCATTTTTGAGAGGATCATTCAAAACTCTCCGAGTCTGTATTTTTATTACCTTGATACTTTTAAGATGCTTAAACAAAATTACCTCCTATACCTTAGATCTGCATTGTGTCAAGAAAATGATTTTGAAAACACCGAATACAAACAAACAATTTTTTTCAAAACTTCACCTATTACCACTCCCTTTCTTTGCTTTCTGTTTTACCGTTAACAAAACATCTTTTGAAGACTGTGACAACTCCTTCCTCAAGAGCGATTGAATTCACTTGCTGAAAACAGCATCATCAAAGGGGACTACCGATGAATCGGCATTTGATGTTATTTACAGATTGCAAATTCATTTGGATGGAAAAATATTGTCCAATTCAAGCTATCAATCAGCTTATTTAAGCCGAGTTGAGATACAATAGTCCCAACGTCTTCGCTGAAAGAGCAGATCATGAATTGAAAGTGGGTTTTTCAAGGAATTTCTCAGTCTGTATGAATTTCAATTGATTTTTCAGAAAATCAAATGAATTATTAATTCCTACTAAGATATTTAGTTAATATAATTTTTCAATTGAATTAGTTGCTATGTGTGTGGGTTCGGATTACTTGCATGCTCTGAATCGCAGGATTAGTGTATATACTTTAGTGGTTTGAACTATTTTCGAGTCGAAGTCGCTTTCTCGATTCAAATAGTGCATTTAGCAGTATTGAATGAAAATAGTATATTGTGTATGTTGAAATACTATAAACTAGCACAAAAGAAAGCTTCTACTGATTGGAATTAAAGAGGAAGATTATTAATTAACATACGACTCCATTTCAGAAATCTGAAACAATACTGTGTGGTATTATACAGCTGCTTAAATAGTAATATCTTGTATTTATTCCGAAAGGCGTGAGGAAGGTGAAATTGGCACTATGTTCAGAAAGAGTACACTTTTGACACCCAAGATCAGAGCAAATATGTCCAATTGGCATTTTTTTCATGAGCGATTCAAAAAGAGTACTTTCAAGTCCTGCCTGATCTTTGATGGATCTTTAGACTTGTTCTATACGAATCAAGTCGAGCAATTAATCTCATCAATAATTGTGTATCTAACTCATTCTATGATCTCATTTAATTGAAGTGGTCCAAAAACATTCAAAAGATCCTGTGACAAAGTTGCATTACAAAATGTTGGAGGATTCTCTCCCTTGGTTTTCACGCAAAATAAAACCGGTCATACAGGTTCATTAAACAACCTTCATTTTGGCACTAGCGCTTCATCCACAAGGCAGCTAATATTTCCAAAAAAATTTTTTCTTCGCTCTTCAGGAAGAGTTCGATCTCAAAAATAGCACCATTTTAAATATATTACTGAGAATATCTCTCTTTTATAGATGACAGACAATTAGAAGGCACGCGAATCTCAGTTTCTTTATTCTCGGCGTGGGAAATTTTACATCCGGCTATTTCAGATTTATTTTTCACTTGTTGTGCTTGAACAATTTTATCTCAGTTTCAAAAACTGTCAATTAATCCAAAAAGAACAGGTTGGAGAAGCCAATGATCAAAAAGATTTCCAAAGCAGAGCCTAAATACAAGAACGGAATATATCATCACCTCCAAAATAAGGTCCTTGGCCCTCTCTACAAAGGAATCATCATCTGGATGTCAATTTCTCTAACACTTCATTACATTTGCATGCGATTTGGTTACAAGCGCTCTCTCACAGATTTCCAGAACTTCGAAGATAGCAATTTCGTCAGCCAACACAACTACTTGATCAATAGCACCAACGCTCAAATCCGAGCCTCGCTCCATACTTCCCGAGCTCTCGTCAGTAATTATCAGCAGAGTAAATACGATTCTTCAAAGAACTATTACAACACTTTCTCAACCCAATTCTATGACATTAAGACTGTTTTAAGCAACGGCGAATTCACTAACTCCCATATTTTTGCTGTTTGGAGCAACACAACGGCAAATGCAAAGCTCGAGCTTCTGAATTTCGTTTCTTATTTCCATCCTTTTTGGAATTTGATGAAATCTTCTCAGAAAGTCAAAGCAACTGAATTCATTTCGCTACAAGAAAATTTTTACTATACAAATTCAGACACATTGGATCTTCTCATGTACCAGGACATGTGCCTTCAACAAAACCCTTCTGAAACTTGCATAAATCGTTATAACTCAGACCTTTGTGCTTATATCCAGGCTATCTGTTCCGATATGTTAGGTTGCATCACAGAAAATAATAGTTATGGCACGATTTATGACGTTCGCTGTATTCCTGAAATTTCAGCTTTGAAAAAAGACGACACATTGCAAATTTTCCAAGCGAATTTTACTAATTTTCCAAGGGTTTGCGCTTATTTAACCACTGCTGTTATCTGCAATGTTTTTTGGCCAGATCAAGGCCAGTTCGATCTGAGAGACTACGGCAATGACTCTCAGCTGGTAGCTATTAATATCTACTCATCAGATCTTCAAACGGCCATGGGAACATCGTTCTTATCTAATACATTGACAGCTTCAAAAGGCTTCAACTCGAGCTGCAGTATAACGGATTTACAAGTCGCTTTGAAAAATTTAACAGGCGATTCAAATTACAACTACACAAATTTAATGGAGAATGGCTACGGGATCAGTTACCAGGAACTCGATCCGTGTAAATTAAAGATTTTGGCGTCTCCAGCGACGTTTAGCCTTGCATCGTCGCTGGTCGGTTCGAGTGATGGAGACAGTAGGAATTTGGCAGGAAGCAATTATGTAATTGCAATCACGCTCCAAAATAACACCGTGGAAACCATCGAAGAAATGATCCAAAAAGACACTCGCATCTTAAATAGGTTATTTTGTCGAATGTCTGGAGAGGTGCTCATTATTCATGTTCTCACTCTCATCATCGCAAGACTCTGCAAAAACCTTGCTAACGACATACAAAATTTCATCAAGAAACTCATTGCTCTGCTAAAGAGAATCGAAGGTAAAAAAGACAACCCTATGACGAGATCCTGGATCGATCACGAAGCCAATGAACATAATCGGATCCTTGAAGCTTCAATGGACGCCAGAAGTAACTACCCAGACTCTCATTTCGGTTCTCCCGACGGTTCTGCGTGGCAGAGTCTTGATCGCATACCTATCGATGGCGAAAATACAGAGCTTATGCATCATCGAAGACTATCTATTGGAAAAGACCAAGACTGTTTGAAATCGCCGCAGGACCTAATCGATCTTTATGGACGTTATTTGCCTGCTTTTGAATCCTTGCTAACCACGAACATCTACGAGCTCGAAGAGCTTAAACATGAGACGCTGAATTTTGGCTATGTCGTGACCTATCACCGTCAACGAAGAGCGAAATGTCTGCAAGCGGACACTCTATTTCGCGTTGCGAAGATATTTAAAGAAAAGGCCAACGGGAACGGTATCGAAATCGTTTACGACTTCATCGTGAAGTACCTCCTGGACAACAAAGACTACAAATCAGCGATCCAATATATGAAAGAGATAGCTGAGCTGCTTGAGAGACGCAAAGATAAGCTGCTTTATAAAAAGGAAGAGTATACCGACGAGATGGAGAACACCGACTGGAGGCTCTTTATCAACTACTATCGCATATTGAACGTCGTGAAAAGAGACTTGATGTCTCAGGATATGAATCAGAGGCCGTATTGGGACTATGCAATGGATATTTTCAGGAAAATTTTCAGTTTTGTGGAAGACATGGAGGTGCAAAACACCGTAATCGCGAAACTTATGCTGAAAAAAGCGAGTATATTGGTCTATTTAGGGAAGCCGGGACACGCCTTGGAGACTCTTCAGGAAATTCAGGCATTTTATAACGAAACGCTGAAGTATGAGAAACTGCAATCGCAGTTAAATTTTGAAAATAAAATGCTCTGTTATCTCCAACAGAAGATCTATCTGACCTTTGGAAAGATGTACCTGTGCTCTAAAGAATACGAAAACGCTTATAAGTACTACATGAAATCTTTGGAGTATGGATCGAATTATACGCCTCAAATCAGGATTAGATGCCTAGAAGGCATCAGTGAGATTCTATCGAGTCTTGATGCTCCTGAAAACCAGCAGATTTTTGTTAAACGTCTCCAAGGGTTCTTCTCTGAAACGAGTCGTCGGTTTATGTTTCTGGTTGATAGCACCGAGCCTCTGAACAATAACCTCTCGCAGGTGATGGCTGTAATCAAGGAATTTTTCTTCAAGAAAATGAAAGATCGTGATCGGTTTTCAGTTTTTCGATTTTCTGATGAAATATCCGAGGTGATGAGTTTTGTGAAGTATGAGAATATTAAGTCGAACTTCACGAGCAGTTTTGATATGATTTATGACCAATTGAAGAAGCATGCTCATAAGAAAGAGAGGATGCTCGTGCAGTCTGTAGCCCAAGCGATTCAATTATTTGCCACTTGTAAGGATTCAGACACTGAAGAAGACAATGAGCGTTGTATGGTCAATGGGAAGGCTTACAATGAGAAACCGAAATATTTAATTGTGATTACGTTCGGTGATGAACATAAAACAAATGCGAGTCCGACGCTCAGGAAGAATGATCGTCGGATGATGTCGAGGTTGTTCGCTGCGCGAGGGCAGGAGACGACGTTGGATCACTATTTCGAGAGAATTGAAGATTCGTTTGTTTATTTATTGTTGGTAGTGATGGATAAGGACGTGAAGCCTGATTCAGCGAGTATGAAATCGTTTAAGAGAGTGTATCAGTCAGCGAAGGTTGGCTCAATGGTTATGGCGGACCCTTCGAAGCCAGATTTATTTAACGAATCGTTGAAAGAAATCGTGGAGTTTGTGGAAATTGAAAAAAATAATTAGTTTGTGAACCAAATGATTATTCTTCGTTTCGATTGTACACTGTTTTGAGATAATCAACTTTTTTATTGTACTGTTAATTGCAGAACTACCTCCAAGTGACATGTTTGTCATCCAATTGAGAAAGAGGAGTTAATAACCCCAAGGGTCTACCAAATTGGTAAGGATTAAGAAAGATCCTTACAAAAATAGCAGATAATTGGTAAACAAACATGAATAAGCAAACTAAGGAGTCTTGAGATATAGCAAAGGCGATTTGTAATATTGGAACTTATATACCGATCAATAAAACATCTGAAGTTAAGCAGGGCTGCTTCAAAGTTGAATTAAAATTTTAAAGGTAGCCCACCTCAAGTTAGTTCTGTTCGAATGAGTATAAATCAGAATCTTAGAATCACAAATCTCATTCTAAAGCTCACAAATGACTGAACAAGGTTATATTCAATCTCTACGAGAACAGAATCAGCAGCTGCAAGACCTCCTTGCGGATCGAAATCAAGAAATCGATCTGCTGAAAGCAGAGCGAGCTGAATTTGAAGGAGCTTACTTGGATTTCACATCAAAATTCTCAAAATTGCTCACCAAAGGGAGCAGCAAGAAAAAGGAGACGACGAATGCCGGTAGTACTACAAGTTCCAAGCTCCTAACACTGAATCACACGAATCCAAAAGACAATAAGAGTGATAATGATCTCCGAATTGCTGAAAAAGATGAAGAAATACAACGATTGAAAGAACAGCTTGAGAAAAAGGATCGACAGCTTAAAGAGTTTCATCGAGAGGTAGACGACTTGAGGGCATATCTGGACGAAAACGAACATCGTGGCGATCAGAAAGAAAAAATGATAAAGGTTCTCCAATGCCAGATGGAAGAGTTGCAATGTGTGTTGGCTGAATCTCGTGCGCAAATGGCTTGTTTGGAAAAGGAATTGAGGGAGACGGCTGGTGCATTACTGAGCACAGAGAAGAAATTACAAGAGTCTAAGGCTCAAAATCAGTCTCTTTTGGCTCAACTTGACTCCACATCCGTTAAGTTAAATAGCAATTATTCTACCAATCATAGCGCTTCTAGGGATGCAGCCCTCGTACAAGAGAACAAAATGCTTGCCAAACAGTTGGCCGAACTCAAATCTGAGTACGCGCTGCTGATTGAAGAGATGAACTCCCTAAAAGCCAAAAGCTCAGAATCAGTGAAAAATGATTCGCACGAGGCACAAATTTCGAGCCTCAAAAGCCAAGTGGAGGAATTAAAACGTGACTTAGATCTTCAAAGGAATAATAAGGAGAGAAGTGCAATTCAGAACGCTTTAGAGTCTGAGAATAAAAAATGGAGATGTCAAGTCGAGGATTTGAAAGACATGGTCGCTGACTTTGAATGTAGGATCGAGGCGTTCACGATTGAACTCAAGAGATCTCAAGAGATGTACATTGAAGCAACGATGATAAATGACAAGCTGCAAAACGAGCTGGCCTCTTTCAAGAAATGAGCCTGAGACTCTACAATTAGAGAAATATTTATGACTGTACTCTTAAAATGATAATGAAAAATAATTTATTGAGAGCAATAAGAATTATAAACCTTGAGTTTGAAAGGTTTCATATATTATTGGTGAGAATGGAAAATGTTAAGAGATCTAACTAATCATGATTCGAATTTGAGTTCATAAAAACAACTAGCTTTCATTTTAGAAATATATGAATACTCTAGATAATAAAAAACTTAGCTTTCAAGATGTGCAATCTTCGTAAATGATTTTTTCAGAATCAAACTGTATTAATCGTCTTGAAAACTTAAGGAAAATAATTCCATGAATTAATTAATGCGTTTTACCTAATTGACAAACAGGTTTGATGAATGAGCGCAAATTGCTTTATTTCTATTCGAATAAAAATTTTAAATGCATTTTGGTTTTTCAATTCCTCCTTCATATGTCACCACATTCCAGTCAGGATCGAGGATAATTTGCATATGACTTTTCAGGCTTCAGAATTCAAGTGAGAGATTCAGCCACAATTTGGTCTCTTGATTTCATTTTAACCTAAAGAGAAAATTCTTATGCTTTAGATGAGCTATATTACACTTTTCACATCTCAATAGCATTTTTGAATGATCGAAATTTCGAAAGAAGCCAGCTGAGATTCTTCGGTATTGTTCCCAGATTTCGTTTTTTGGAATAAACGGAATTGGAAATTTAATACGAATTTAGGTATTCATAGCCAAACCGCACTAAAAAATTCAAAGAATCGACTGATAAACCACTGGGATCTTGTTTACAAAGGTCTTTTCACATTATAGCACTAAGAAGGAAGGTTGAAAATAACTCGCTGCTTATGGAATGCCTATCCGTTCGAAACGATAAACCGCTATTATTGATTAAATTCGATGTACTACACTATCTATCTCTAAATCAAAAAAAAAATTAATCGCTCAATATTAAACGAATAGCACTCTCTACTCATATTAAAATCAATCGCGATGACTTACTTTGGAGACAGCTCCCGCATGTTCAATGCTTGTATTGAAAGCGAGGAAAACTACGCTCAGTCATCTCAGAGTGTCCTCGAGCGACATTTCGAAGAAGATAAAGCTGAGAAACTCACTGAACTGCTCTCATTGATCGAAAGAGTCTTGACTAATGAAAAGAAAACATTGGCGCGTAAGTATTTAGCTTTAAGATTACTAAAAGATGCCTCGCTGAAGCAAAGCAAGAGGCTAAGCAGTTGCATCGCTCGGCAGAAAGACCTCCTTAAACAAGTATACGAGGTCGCAATTACTCATGGCTCCATCGCCGAACTAGGCGATATTCCTCAACAACTTGAATTCGCTTACCCTCAACTCGCCTTGGAATTGATTTGCTATTGGAGGAGCAGATATGGTGAAGGAGAATCTAATACAGAAAAAACCTTCAGGCGTTTGGAGAGGAAATTGAGCAAAAACATATCCCAGCTTCCTGCACGTTTAGCGTTTTTTGGCATGGATTATTCCCGAGCTAAGGCAGAGAAAGCAGCTACCAGTGGGGATAATAAAGGCTTGGACCTGATTCTTGAAACAACGCATTCCGCTGAGAGATCTCCACTTGAACTCAAGAAGAAAATCTCCTCCAACGATCAGAAGTCTCTTTCTAAAGATGAATCTCTGTGGATCCAGAGGCATAAAGCTCAAAATGAACTGTACCAGCCTGAAGCCAAAGACGAGGAGCAGATGGATGAAGTAGCATTGCTAGAAGCAAAAACAGATGCCCTTCAACTTGCCCGTATTGTAACATTCAGATCCCCTTCAAAAAAGCTCAGTCTACTTTCACCGGGTTTGGGTTTTTCTGGAGAGGACAAAGGCAAAAGAAATCAAAAATTTGAGGCATTTAAGGAAGAATGGGTCTGCTATCAGGGGATAAAGATGATAAAAGGGGATATGCTGTTAAGTGAGACCGTGAGAGATGAAGATTTTATATGGCAAGCCAAAAAGGTCATTCTAGACTTGAATTCGCAGATAAGAAAGGTTAATGAGAAAGCTGACGAAATTACCCTGGAATTTTCTGAGTTTAGAGAGAAAGAAAAAATGTTTCTGCAGCTCGCTCAAGATGAAGATGAGAAACTCATAGAAATTGACAACTATCTGCAACAAGATGCTCAGCTAGATAAGCTACCTCAGATTAAAGCCAAACTTGAGAACTTCTTTGCAAGGAAAATTCCAACAATCCAAGATGGTGTCAAATCCCCAAGATTTGGGACTCTCGTCCAAAGTCATTCACCGAAGACAGTAAAATCCTCGGACTCTCCCTCTAATTCTCAGTCGAGAGTCACAATACAACAAAGCATCGATGCGGGCCATACGGAGTTGTTCGCCTTTGAGGGACTCGAGAAAGCAAAACTTTCCAGTCCTCAGAACAGAATTGACGGCAATTTCTTCGGGAGTCCACCGAAGAAAGGTGATCAAACTCAAAAACTAGGTCTTGTTAGACAAAACAGTAGAAATTCATCAGCAAGGTCGCCTACAAATTACGATCCTGAGGTCAGTGAACAGGCGATTCGTAAGCTGATGAAATGCGATAAATCAGTAATTGAAGATTTGCAGAAGATCAAGAACGGAATTGTCTCGTCTCTGCAACAAAGGCAGAAACCGGTTCCCTGGGAAGCTTTTGACAATCTTGACAAAATTAAGCAAGAATACGATTCCTTGATAGTTTCGAAAAGGAAAACGAGTTCACCGACCCATTTACCTTTAAGAAGCGGTCAGATCGAGCCAGAAGTCAGTAACTTTAAATCTGAAACACTCACTTCGACAGATAACCAAAATGAACTGATCGAAGCTATGAATTCAGACTTTGATTTCTCTTCTCCTGATAGAATCAAAACCCAAAACGGAATGAGCGTAGAGTCACAATCAAGGTCACGAATTGTTCGTGTTAAAAAATCGAACACTGCACATCTTCCTAAAAATCAGGAGTCCCTCTCGCCAACTTTAACGGTGTCTCAAAGTGAAGGCAAAAAGCACGGGACTAAGTCCAACTTTGCTTTGAATGTTCCACTATACAAAGACGATCCGTCGACACCATTGTTTTGCGGCGAGGGTGCTAAAGAACATGCTCAGAGCGGTAAAATCACTGGAGCAAACGCCGCTAATATTACTTCTAATAAACAATGGATTTACGCAGAAGATGAGGGACAAACGATTCAAAACACTGCGAACTTCCGCCGGAGCAAGGGTTCGCTGAAAACTTCTCCTTCTAGCCTTGGGACAAGCGAAAAACCTCTCTCGAACACCCACAGCAAACAAACTCTTGAGCACGACGAAAAATTTCAGGACAATCCTAAAGACTCAAAGCGATCTCCTGGCTCAAAAATAGTCGATTTCAGACAATCGTTGAATACTGGCATTCCTCCACCCATCTCTCTTACCCAACCTATGAGTTCTCCTTCTCGTTTGACAACAGCCACCTCTCCAACTAGAGTAACCAAACTCGTGAAGCAACCGATGTTGTTTGATGAACTGCTCGGATCACTTTCCATTTCGCCCAATCCGAAGGCTGCTGATCACTTTTTCTTGACTGCCTGTAAAGGCCGTGGGTGTGTTCTCGAGACCGATTATCTCACAACCAATGCGAAATATAGTCCAATAGAAGATAAATCACAAGGCTGCCGGCATATTAAAGTTACATTGCGCCTGGAGAACACAACCGATATGGACTTAGAGCAATTTAGCATTACATTCCTTCGGGACCCAAATGTAGCTTTCATTAAACTTCCTGAGAAAACCGAGCCAAGTATTCCCACTGGCGAATCGGTCAAGGTAGAATTCGTCGTCAGCGTCGTTAAGGCACCAATCACGCACCTTCAGCTCAAGTGTAGTGCAAAGACAATGACAAGAACCTCAATTGAAGAGCTAAACTATAAATTCATGCTGCCGTTGACCTATAATAAGTTCATGCGCTTTGATGATCAACTTACAAATTCTGAATTTCTCATTAATTGGAAGGATCCGTCCAGAGTTCTTCTGAAAGGCGAACCTAAGGTGCTCACGAATCCGTTGATCAATTCTCCGACAGATTTTAGCGCAGTGCTGGGTCATCTGCTCATGTATCCTGGAATTGTGGATGAAAACGGACAACCGAAAGCTTATGCATTCATGGGAATGTTTGAACTTGAGAAAAAGAAAGTGAAATATTTGCTGAAGATAAACTGGATCCCTGAAAATAACGTCACTGCGCTTGAGATCGCTTGTCATGGGGAGCATATTGCTGAAGGTGAGTTTGCCCTACAGACACTTCAATTTCTGGTTTTTGGTGCGCAAGGAAAGTAATTGTTGGTCGGCCGAGTGGGTGTGCTTCGAATATTTTATTTCAAAATTAATTTTATATTTTTTCGATCTTTGAAATTGTCTGAGTTTGGAAGTATTAAATTTAAAGAGTGCTAAGATTTCAGTAAATGTATGCTAAATGAAAGGATATGGTGAATGAGTATAAGCCATTTTTTTGAACGAATTTCTTTCATTTTGGTTGAAAATCTATTTGAAAAATTCTTTAATGAGAAGTTTAAATAGAAAGCAATTAATGGTTTTTCCAAAATGTGAAAGCATTCAATTTGGTAATTTTTGGTGAAGGGATTTGGTAATAACCGTGATGATTCATCATCTCAGACCCTCAATCAGTATTATTTGGCGATTTCCAATAAATCTGCAAAACAAATGAAAGGTGTAAAGACTTTTCCGCAGAACATACACAAGAATATGCAAATATTGAGATTGCCTGCAATTAAAACGCAATTATTTAAATCGATTACATTAAAAAATTCTTTTGAGCCAGAAGCATTTCAAATCATCAGTTATCCTTAAATAAACTATTTCTGATAAACTGAGGAGAGGGGGTTGGATAGATTGTACAATGCTTTTCTTTAAGAAATCTTTCTAATAAATCAAGCTTCCGAGTCCACAGATGAATTTTCCCCTTCCTCTCCTTCGGAGTCAGGTGGCAGAATATTTGCCTCAAATTTAGCTCTACATATCGGACATTTAAAATCCTCTACCGCTTGCTTCGCCAGCTGCGAGGTGAGTGCGACATAGCACTCGTGGTGTAGTACATGTCCACATTGTAATAGTTTCAACTTCTGCAATTTATCAAATTCCAGCAGACATATGCAACAAGTCTCGCGAATTTTAGGAGAACTCGCTGCGTCTTCACTTTCTACAAAGTCCAAAAACACTTTATTCTTCGCGTTCCAAATCTGTTCCAGCTCGTTCACGGTTAAATTTAATTCACTAGGTTTCTTACGACACTGCGAACACGTTACAAACAACAACACAAGCTGCAAGCAAACCAATGTCCCATTTAAAAAATTCTGCAAGAGACCCAATCGAAGGTTATGATGGGTTGAACACTGCATCAGTGTCGACATTGTATTTTGAAGGACGATCGAGATAATCGCTAAGGCGAGTAGAAGCATGATGGTATAAAACTTTCGCTGAGGGTTGTGGAGTCTCTTCCTCATGATGAGACTAATGATAATTTGTCCCATGAAGTTAACCGAATACACCTGAAGCAATGTCGGGAGTAAGGTCCAAAGGAGCTTCCCAATATCAGTGCCGAGGCACTGGATGGTTTGATTGATACCTTCAGGCCATAATAGATCGATTTTGGTGGCGATCTCGAAAAAGCAACCCCAGAGAAACGCCATCGAAGCAACCATGAAGAATTTCAAAGGGACACTCTCAAGGGTAACAAATGGAAAAATGAGGTTAATAACGACTATTAGACCGACCATCGAGCCCCAGAGAACGAAATCATACACCCACAAGATCATCGCACCGATAAGATCGATAAATTCTGAGTTGTAGCCGTAGACTTGGTACCAGACCAGCTTCGTTGCGAGCGTGAAAAGAGCGACGACCTGGGTGATAATGAGCCTTCGGTAGAGGAATTTCGTGCGGGTTTCCCAGTAACTTGAGTCAATTTTGAGGAAATTATTGACGAGATTCGCGGTGATGTTGATTAAAAGGATCTGACAGGTTGTTACAAGGGTGTATCTGAGGCCAGCGACCGTTGTGTGCCTGAGGATACCAATAACAATGATAATTAAGGACAGAATGACGCTTAGAGTGAAGAAGAGAAAATGGTTCATGAAGTCTGTCAAAATATTTTTCCAGCTATCAGGCTTAAATTTTATTAAACTCATCCTTTGAATCTGCATTATCGTATTTTGCGAATAGACTCCTGAAGCCGAAATGAAAAAAAATCCAATTAAAGCGTATGACAATCAGAAATCAATAGCAAATAAAGTCCGAATCAAATGCCATTAAAGCATCCCATTGCAAGACACTCCGGTTCAGTGGTAGTTTATCTTTATGATTAGAGGTGGATATTCAATTATTTATAAAAAACCAAAAAATCACTACAAAGGTAAACATATAGTATAAAAATCCTAATAGATACACGCTTTATTGATTCGTTCATATACTCAGGTTAGATATCCTGCTTTAATTATTCGGATGTTCAGGCAGAGGAGTTAACTTCCACAGTAAATTAAGATTATAGCTGTCTTTCAGCAGTCTAAACGAGTATTTAACTTCACCTTTCTTCGTATCAATACGACGCTGATACTCTTCTTTTTGAAGAGTCTTGGCTACATATTCCGAAATGCGAGGATTATACCGAAGTTTATTGGACAGAAGCGATGATGATCCAATACCAACCGCTAGTATTGCCAGAGCAATGAATACTCCTCCGATTATCCCATAACGAACGCTCCGTCCGCAGCCCACTGTGGCGCATAAGCCCGCATTTACGATCATATTTATGCCAATAACTCCTGTAAATAGGGCAAATATCATTAGCAACTCTGCAAAAGTCATACAGCCGCAATCGAAAGTGGCCATTTTTGTACGGAAGCCCTTGTTCATTTCTCGAAAAATCTTAGCGAGGGAGATAAAAACACCGTTGATGTGGGCATAGTCATCTTTTAGGAATTGAGGCCATTTGGTGAGCTCTTCCTTACTGATTTTGTATTTGCCCTTTTGGAAGTCGAAATTAATCTTTATTTCTCCAGAGGTCTTCGCTGGAGAGAGTTTTTCGATGAGAGAATAGTCATTTGTGCCGGGATCTTGGGTTTTGAGTTGATCTAAATCGAGGTTATTGTCTATATCTCCTTGGGAGTGCAATCGGACTTGCTCTGTAACAATTTCGAGTTCGGGTTGGTTTGCTTCGTGATTGGAAGAAGATGGGTTATTGGCCATCTGGATCAAGGGTGAACTGTTTTGGAATAAAATTTTTTTCTTTTTGAGGAAAAAAAAAAATTCGAATAACTTTGGTAGTTTTCCTGGCAAAACATCCAAAACTTCCAAAGATTCAGTAGAAAATTTGAGTGTAGTATGAAACTATCTATAGTTGAATTCTGCTTAATGAAGAGATTGTGATGTACAAATTGTAACAACTTTGAGTTGTTAGCAGCTAATGGGTAAAAAAATGATGCTGCGAAAGTAGAAGTTACGGATCGAGAGCTCGTGGAAAGACGAAAATTACTCTTTTGTTTTCGTTTCGCTTTGCTTTAAACAATTCAGAGGTGCTGCTCACATATTTCTGAGTATAGAATCAATAGTTTCTTCTTGGTGAGTCTTAATTTGAGCTTTTCATATTAACCTATCAGAAAATTGGAAAATGCATATATACTAACAACTCTATCTCTTTTATTTGAATGAGCAATTGGTAATGGGTTGCGATAGTTCCTTGGATGAACATGTTTATCTCGAATTACCATCTGAAATAAACATTTCTTAGTTGTAATTAGAAACATTCGATGCATAATGGTGAGGAGCAACCCTGAGAAGCAAATGGACATTTGAACAGCAAAGACTTCAACTCTAGCATGAGACAAAAAAGTTGGAATCTTTAGCTGTTAGGGAGATATTAATAAATTTGTCCGACATGAGCCCAAATTGATAATCTTCGAACTTGCAGAAAGGGCTATTGAGGCGATTGATCAGCACGATGCAAAATTAGAGCCATTAAAGCTGAGAATTTAGATTTTCCGAACAATCTTGCTCTTTCCAAGCAGAAATTTTCTACTAAGATCTATGATTTGAATGTTATGGAGTTCCTCTGCTAGAAATATAGAGCGGATCTTGTGTTGCACGCTCTCTCTTCTTTGAGGTCTAACCTACAACGTTAGTAATACTCATGTATGTTTGTCTCAAGCTTTAGCCTCTATTAATCCCTCTTTGCTTCTAACCTGAATTGAAAATTATTGAGAGTAAATTAATTTTGTAAAATACTAGAGAATCCTTCCATCGAAGTTATGCTAAAACAATTTGCGCTTGAATGCAAACGCCTTGAATATTCCAACAATCTGCATGATATTCGAGGTAAAACGCTAAGAATTACACATTACAGCTCCAGAAAACCACAAGCTATTGGCGATCCTCCAAAGAAATTAGAGCATCTGTGGAGATGGCGACTGAAGAACGGTCCAAAGGACTGCATGGAAGCTAGAATTGCAAAATTTTTGCCTCAAGCTGCGATAAACGCTCAGGATGGTCGTTCATATTCCAAAGGTCGCTCTGGACTCGTTTCGTCGCTTTTCTGTTCTCAAACCTCAATTCTGCTCACTCATAGTCTGAGAGGCATAAAAGACGTGTTGATGTACAGAAAGAAAAGATATATGCTTTCCTTTGCTTTCACAAGGCCCTAACCCGCGATTTTCATAGAGAAGACGTGTAGCCGATCGCACCTTGAAATTAGTAATAATTCTGTTTGTATCAGATAAACAACCAGCCTAGACTTCTTAGACAGGATAAATGTTGAAGGATCGCATATTGAAACATTTTAATTTCAAATCTTCAAAAAGATTTTGAAACAACCTAGAGAATGCAAGATGCTGACGCCACTGGGGAAGAAGAAAGACATTTTGTTTTATCATTAATCAAAAAGGGTCTTATGATGGGTACGGGTATATTGAGTGATGATGTTGATATCAATATATTAAGAGATCCTCCAAAAGACCCAGGGGCGTCAAATATACTATTGAACCTTGATATTCCAGTTGAAACACCTCATACCGGTGAAAATCTCCTCAGCATTTCTGGTGGAGATATCTCAGAAGGGACCTTCCTTAGCGGCAAAACCCACTAACGCAACTTTATGGTGCAGATACAATATGTTCACAACTTCAGTGCCAGCCAAGGATACTTTACTAACAAAACAAATATCAAAACTTGAAAGAACCAAAAAAAAAAAGAAAAAAAAAACCCGTTATTAAAAGGCAAAAGAAAAAACCAATAATTTTTGTTTCTCTCTCTCTAATAGATCGATTCAGCTGAAAGAATGAATATATTCCTTATCCATGAACTAAAAAATAAGGCGTTCTCAGATAGAAGTAAGCGTCAGAGTAGAACTCCCTTACACTAAAATACGCTGAAATAGATCCAGCTCAAGAATTATTCGAAGGATTTGGACTGACGAGCAACGATCGAGGCTTCAACCGTCTACAAGAGCCGAATGTATGGAGAGAATGGGATCATCATATTATATATTAAGCAAATTTTCTCGATCTCTGGTTTATTCTTATTTAATAATTCAAATAGCTTCCAAACTTCACACATTTGATCTCCCATAGATGTTTAAGCCTACTCTTTCGATGGACGCAGATGTTCCCTACAACAAGCATTATTGTAATACTCATGATAAAATTACCAACTCATAATTACTCAACATTGTTTAGACATCAAAGGAGGGCAAGTGCGGATCATATCAAAAAATGAAGAAAAAAATGAAGAAAAATAATTAGAAAAGTTCAAATAAAAAATGCATACTGTGTCGCTTAGGGTTTTCTTTGGTTAAACAAGTTGTTATTCTCTTTAACAAAACGAACTTCGTATCTGCATCTTCTAAACATGGAAACAGAAAGAACAAACATTCAACTTTGCAACACCACTTCTCTTTGATAGAGCGAAAATTAACTCCAACTAGTTGAGAAATGCTCTCATCAATCATGAGAAAACTGCTTTCTGGTCTTTCGATTAAAAATTATTTAGACTGTTGTGTTTGAGCAATCTGATGACTTAATTGAAGTGAATTTCAATTTATCTAGTAAATATCCCAATGAACAATTATTATCAGAATAGTGGAAGGGATGAGCTTCGATCATTTGATAGGAGTGCCAGAGGTCTGTATTGTAGCAGCCTCCATTATTTCTAGTAAGATGATACATAGATAATATCATGAGTCAGAGCCAATGGAAGATAGATAGCTCGAACCAGGAAACGGTAGCTTGATTTACAGTGTTGATGTAGCTCGAAAATTTTGGCAGGAGAAAATTTCGAAAGAGACATTCTTTCTCGGTAGTTTAGATCGCAATTTTACAGATCCGATGATTTCTGCAAGAAAGAAATGGTCCATAACTCCAGTGGACCTTGAAAATATGTTCAGAAATACTCAAGATAGCAATTTGAATACGTTATTTTCTCGGGTTTGCTCTATAAGCAGGCCAAATAGGATCTACGAAACCTTTCAAATCAGAAAACATTAAGTTACTCATCCTCCACTCAAAATTTTCATGACTCTGAAATTTCGTCAAAACTTAAGAGATTAAAAGATATTTTGTCCCATAAAATTTTGAATTTATCACCTGAACCCTTATAATTCGCAAAAATTCAGATATTGTAAGAGTCATACAAAGATTTAGAACCAAATCACTCAAAGCCCTCTACTATCTCTCTTTCTCTACTTCACTCTAGCTCAATGAACTCAACTAATGGTCAAAATAGACGTCGCCCAGGTAAGATCTCCAACTTTCTGACCTGAAAATGGGTTAGGATCAAAGAAAATTGAATATCTTGGATTTGAAACAAACCCTGAGGGCTCAATCTTGTTCGAAAGCCACAAACGCGACAATCACCTTGCAACAAACCTGTACTATGGGGATTTCGGACGGATTGGAGTCCACAAGGAGGTTCCTAGCCTAAAGGAGAAACTGATGGGAATAGATTTCAAAGAGAGCTTTTTGGAGGCTAGTGATCCGTGGGATTACAACTTAAGGGTTAAGAAGAGCGGAATAAGACGTACAAAAGGAGGAAGAAAACCCCAAATCAAAGATGCTCTGGAAGAGCTCGCCCGATCATATGAAAGGTTGTCCCTTAAGATTGAACCGGGACAACTAGGAGAGGCTTCCGCGAAGCGAGAAAGGTTTTTTGGAGGGAAAGTCAATGGGGAGAATGATGAGTTATCGGCAAATTTGTCGAAAAAATTGAAGACCTTAAATTTGACTGATTCCTAAGCTCTCGCAAGAGAATCGTAGGTTAACTATAACAAATTGACCTGCAATAGTTACTAATGATTTAACAATGAAAGTTACAATGTTATTATTTGTGAATTCAATGAGAGTCAATCAGATTGAATCTTTTATGTTATCGATCAGCATGCCTGTGTGTAACTTAATGTATTGAAAGCAGATCTAGAACTTTTTTTTATGTTTACAATGGAAAGATATATAGCCAGTTTACTCCAACAGCAGTTTATATGATTCTTTAATTCATCAGAATTTCTTTAGGTTTGGGAATATAGTTGGATAATCTCTAAATTTGAGGCAGTTGAAGGATTTTTTTGTTTATTAACGCCACTTTTTGATCTTATTTGTAGGATGAACGGGCTTTCGGCAATTTCCTGAGTGTTGCAAAGAGAAATATAAATCCGGTTACAGGTTTGTGATTTATGACGCATTTTGAACTAATACCGATTGTATCCGATCGTTTCTGTCTACTATGAGATTTAAAATAGCCTAAAATATTGAGGTCGCAGTATCTATAAATTCTGGAATTACGTTTTAATTAATAATAACAAAAAAAGGAATTTGAGAGATGGAGGATTTCGAATCTAATGATTTCGTTGACGAGCCACGCGTTCACATCTATACGGAGAATGAGAGTAATATCGATGATCAGGACGAAGTTACCGCATCGAAATTGTGTTTTCGAAGGCCAGAAAGCGACCCAGAATCATATTACTTGCAGGATCCTATGCGTGGCCAGCCAACTCCGTCAGACAGGACAAGCACCGAAAGAACGAAAAGAATAACACCTAGAAAACGAATTTTCTGAGTTTAATTAACGCTCAGAAAACTCTGTGCGATGCAGCCACCTTTTGTAAATACCAATAAAGGTGCTTAAAAAAAAAGCCAAAAAGAAACAAGACCAAAATCACAAAAACGACCAAAAGAAGAAAAGATCCTTATAAAAATAAATAATTATCAAGATAAAGGAAGACAAAGATGAAGATAAAGATAAAAAAGTGAAGAAAAGACTATTTGTCTACAAAACGATGCTATACAAATTCGACGAAACAACGTTATAAACGCCCAAATATGGATGAAATAACTTAATAAACCATTATTGCTATTATATAATTACATAACTTTCTAATAAATTCTTATATATATTATCATCTTTATCGTCTTCTACATATATATAAATATATTAGTAACTTATCAAAGACGTAGTATTCATTGCTGTTTTTATTCAACACCTATGAAATTAAGCCTCAAATATAAAAGAAGTTCATCCAAAACTTATTATTTCAATTGGCTAATCGATAATTGAAAGTTGAACTAAGAAATAAGAAAATCTTGAAACCACAGTTAAAATATAGCCTTAACGAGGAAGTGCTACGATATCTTTCAAAGTCATATGCAGAGTCTTTTGAAAACAAGAAGAAGTTTCTAACAAACTAATATCATACATAGAGGCAACATTTTAAAGAAATTATCTACAGCCCCAATATATCTTTAGCACAAGTAGAATTGATTTTCAGGCTGGAAAGAAATGTTTTTGTTCGAACCATGCTAGAGTTGCTTACTTGAAAGCTTTGGCCGTTAGGACAGATCAAACTTCTCCTGCATTTGAAACAGCAAGTGTCAGTTATCGATTTTTTCTCTATTCAGCTAAGAACCAATTCTTTTCTGCCTAGTACGAAAATACAGCAATTGTTAAGCCGCAGACTCAGTAATATGAGAATCTCAGTGACGTCAGTTACTCATTAGATATGCAGAGCTTTCCAATCTTAGATCGAATTTACTGATTAGAACACTGTCTTGGTTTTTCGAAAATGTTTCAAAACCGAAATCTCTGCTATTTAAGGTCGCCAGCCGGAGACAATTTTAAAATTTTTCGGTGGCTTAACAAAGCAAAAAAAGAAACAGTTGGTGAAAACCAAAAAGCGAGGTATAACAAAATGAGTGAAACCGTAAGAGGCGCAGTTGAGGAACGAATACACTTCTATACAGAAAATAACCAAGTGGTTGATGTTCCGAGAAACGAAAGCATTCGGCATAAAGCATCCCTATTCCCGGAGCCATTAACTAACTCTGGTTTCTCTTCCTCAACTGCCCTCTTTAAAAGAGGCAGGCTTGAACATCCTCAAACGTTCAAGACCAATTTCCTTGGCTGAGATGCCGGGTTTCCAGGTTTCCTTATTTCTTCTCCTCTAGCAAACGCCTCTAAAAAATGAAAACATATAAAAATCCCCAAAATTCAAGAAAAATAATCAAGACAGTCCCATACTATATAACCAAAAAAAATCAAACAGAAAACAAACGACCTCCAAAAATTAGAAAGAAATGAAGAACTGCAAAAACCCAAAGAAAGAAGCATGATACCCAAGCAATCTAACATCATTCGTTAAATTGTTTGTCTTCGGACTCGCTCTTTGGTTTCCAGGGCAAATCTGTCGCATTGCATGTGGATTCCCTGGGAATCTCTCCACGCTTGGATCGTATGTTGGTTTACAGGTCTGGCTCGGCCTGGTGGGGAGCCTGGAAAAAGTTTCGCCACCGCCAGGATCCTCTCTGGGCTTCGCCGATCTATCGTGTATCAAAGATGGAAAGATTCAAATATTCAGATTTTGATGACCCAGCTTGACAAAAAATCGGTTTCACTCATTATAATTTTTTGTAGTTCTTCTTCATTAGGGGATTTCTTACTGATTAATAGTCAACTATATATTTACTTCATATTGAAACTCTAATAGCCCGAAACACCAAATCCATTCTGATTTAGTGATTCAAAACGATAGATTTTTAGTTTTCTTTGGCTAGTATAATTTTCAATATAGCTAATTGAATTCTCATAATTACGTTGGATTCAACTGTTAAATAGAAGTACATCGACTTGAAAACACTCTTCGCTAAAAATCTCTAGTTATCACCAGGTTTGTAGTATAGGGTGTAAAGATTAGTCTGGGGATTGATTGTGAATCCCTTCTTCTTAAATTTATTGTATATCCTGCATATAAGCAAAATTTTAATAAATTATCTTCAGTCCGAATAGATCGTTAGCACAAGTAGAAACGAGAAAAATTGTTTATATTGGTATCAATCTAGCGTTGCTCGATTGAAAACCTTGACTAGTAGCAATGATAACACTCTCCTGCCTTTGCAGCAACAACAAATGCTCATTGCCAAATTTTTTCGATTCAGCAAAGAATCAATTCTTTTTTTGCCTGTAAGCAGCAGACTCAGTAATCCGAAAATTCCAGTCTGAAGATACACGCCGAAATTTGTTTGTTTTACAATTATTGATCGAATTTACTGATTAGAATACTGTCTCCATTATTACAAGTGAGTTTTCGCGATTTAAAGATCCAGCTTGATCAATTATTATAATACAACCAAAAAGCGAGGAATCAAATAATGAGTGAAACCGAGAAAGGCGCAGTTGAAGTGAGGATATTCATTTATACTTCCCATGACGTAGTAATTGGTGTCACGAAAAACCGATTTTCGTGGTCTAAATCTCAAACATCAATGAAATTTCCGGAACCACTTATTAACTACGGCTTCGATTCTTCAACTGTATCCTTTAAGAGAGGCAAGGAGACGCAGCAAGAGCATCCCTTCACCTTCAAAACGAATTTTCTAACTTATTAAACAGGAAAGACCAATCGTCTCTACTGTTAATTTTTTTTCGGAAATGCCTCTAAAATAGTAAAACAGATAAAAAAGAGCAAAAATCCCCAATTGTAAACCAGAAAACAAACAAATCACATCAAAAACAAACAAATAATAAGCAAAGTACAAAAATCCAAGGCAAAGAAACATCACAAATCTTATAAAGAAAGAAGACGATAGCAGGCAAATGTTCATTAATTTGTTTATATTAGGACTCGCTCAATGGTTTCTCAGAGAAATCTGTCGTGGGGGATTTCGGGTTTTCTGGGAAATAGAGTCCCTCCAAGCCTTGGATCATGCTTTTACTAGCAGGCCCGGCGAGGAGCCAAAACAAATAATAAAAAAAAACATAATCTTTTTTAAAAACTAAAAAACTCGGTTCCACAGTTGTAACAGACTGGAAAGTCAGGCTCGCAAATACTGCTGGAAAAAGCATTATTCAAAGCCGGAGGGCTCTCTATCAAATCGGTTTCACTCATTCTAATTTTTTTACATAATTCTTCTTGATTATATACATTAAAGTTTTTATGACTTGACTTTAAATGCAACTACTACTAACCAAAACACAAAATCCATTTTCTTTAGTGATACAATAACAATAGAATTTAAGTTTTCTTCAATATAATTTCTCTATATTCAACTGTTAATTAGAATGACACCGAATGGAAAGATGATTTCGCAAAAAATCTTTAGCTATCACCAGGTTCGTAGTAGAGTTCAATTGCTGATGCTGCTATTCCCTAAGTCTTTTATTTTGTTTTGTAAACGCTCAGCGGAACTAACTCAAAGAATTGAGGATCAGATTTGATGCAACTCTATCAGCTTGCAAAGTAAAGGCAACTATTCCTTTTCCAGAAAGAATTACATAATGCCTCTCAAAAAACGATAGCCTAATAAATTCTTTCTAATTAGAACTTTTTCTAATTATTTGCAGAAACAAAATTTGAAAATGAGTGATATCCGAAAAGTTTCAAAAGAGAAGCGAATCCATGTCTACAAAGACAACGACAGCATTGTTGAAGACCTGGATAAAGAAAACGCTTCAGAGATGGGTTTTCAGAAGAAGAAAGAACCTCCAGAGCGATTACACATGGAGCCCAATGGATTTGCTTCCCTAGCCTCCTTCGATAGAGGACCCAATTCAAATCAGCTAGAGGATAGCTGGACCTTCAAAACTAGTTTTCTCAACTAGCTCAACTCCAACGGTAGGGTCCCAAACCGCAAAAAGAAAACAAAGCGTGAAGACTGCCGAAACAAAGAAAGAAACCCTTCCGCTCCACACAAGAAGAACACCAAATGGAATATAAACAATGAAAAGATTTAGTTTGAGTACTACTATAACTCGCTTGATAGTGGTCTCCCAAAGGAGATTTGCATTGACTGGAATACGGATTTGGATAGAGCTTGATCCTATGATGCGAGTTTAGAATTTCAAGAGGGACTTATTTACATGTAACACTCTCGAGCTGGTGAAGAAAACATGGAAAAGTGGATCATGATGCTGATCCTGGTTATCATACGGTACCGCTAGGAAAGCGGTTGATAGACCAGGATCAGCATCATGATCCACTTTTCCATGTTTTCTTCACCAGCTCGAGAGAGCCAGATTTCAATAAGTTTCATTTGAGATAGTTTTTTCATTTTCTATATTGATTGTTGATGTTTTATAACCAATTTAACAACAACCAAAACCCAAAAATCATGTTCTTTAGGTTAGAAAACTCACTAATTTTCGCAATTTTAGATCGCCGGGAAATAAGATCACTCACTTCGATGATATCATTCTGACTTGTGAATTTTAGACATTTATTGAAATTTCGGTAAGTGATAACTTCTCTTAACTTAATAATAATAAACAACTCACTTAAGTGAGGTCTCGATAATCTTCAACAGATTCAAAATTAATTTTTAATAAAGCAATTTTGTTTTATTAAGAAGAAACCTGCCGCATAGGTTCAACGATAGTGAATTGCTGTGATTTCAAAACAGTTGTATACAAATCTTCATGAAACGAAAAAATTCCAGTTGATAGTGAGTGAATAAGAATTCAATACATCTCGCCACCCTAAACTCAGTTCTGGTACGGATGCTCAATTTCATTCACAATATGAATTTTCTAAGTAGGTACGTAATATTCTAATATCTAATATGATTCCAGGGAACTAATCGATTCCAAAATTGAAAATTTCTGGTGATGAGTGACCACCTGTGAGAGAGGAATATGTAATAGGTTAGATTTCGACAGCTTACTATTAACTTCGCTCAAACCAATTGAAATCATTCAATCATTACTTTTCAGAAGGCAAATTCTCAAGCAAGCACCAAAAAACGATTCAGACAAAGTTTTCTACAATAGCCATTTTTTGAATGAAAATCTAATTGCAAATTAAGTTGAAGCCTAAACATTCAAATCCACGATCAAAGTCTCAAAATTCCCCCTAAACTGCTTCAATAGGATGTGAATATCACATGGAGTACCATAGATATTTTTGCAGAGTCAAATGTTCGGCTTGACTTCTTAGTAATATTTAAGCTTTTCTTATGTAATATTTTTCATATATCCTTATAAAGCAAGGAAAAAGTTGCAAACTCAAACAAATCTCAGCTACCCTGATCTTTTGAGACATAAGTAATGGTCTTCTGGCATTTGAGCTCTTTATTTACTGACTTCGCTTTGTCAATTTATCATTTCTTGCTCGCCTTCTCTTGGTCATTTTTTCTCTCAATTTCTGCCATTTTGCGAAGATTCATCATCATAAAGTCCATGAATTCTTGAAGGTTGATCTTGCGATCCTTGTTTTGGTCACTCTTATTGAAAAGTATTCTCACCTCGCCTTCAGTTGGAGCAGGCTGGCCTAATTTCTGGTTAGTTTCAACAGCTAGGAGATACAGCTCGTTGAAATTTAACAATCCACTTTGATCTTTGTCCGCTTCGTGGAACATCTTCTTGATTTGCTCCTCTATCTTCTGGCGCTCCTTTTCATTCTCGAGCCTCTCATATAACTTCTTCTCACTCTTCAGTTCTTAAGTTTTAGCAATATGTATAGGTCGGAATTTGTTACCTTGGACCTTGAATCGCAGCAGTTTCCCATGGCAATTATTTATTTGATCGATTATTTTATTTATAAAAGTTTGATCTCATCAGATAAGCAGTTAACATAAATTAATTACATTTTAAGGAAGGCACGTTTTTACAAGCAAAAACGGTGAGTCTATCAAAAAAATTATTTTTGATGTGAGGCCTTTTTTGCTACTCAACAACAAACAACTATAAAAAAAAAGTAATTTTAAGACCACTTCTTCTCTCGATTCAAGTCCAAGACCATTTTGAGCTTGATTGTGAGGTCAGAAAAGATTGAAAGACCGATCTAATGCTCCCTTCCAACATAATCGCTTTCTAAAGTAGGTCATATAAAATTACACATGGGCAGATCAGAAGTATCTCTTGCCTATTCTCCTTCTCTAAGGCCAGTAGCTTCTGTGAAATCATCGGCTGTGACTTAACGCCATTAAGTAAAGATCATGATGAAGCAATTTTTAATTTGAGAATTATTTTGTTTTGAAAGATATTTGAGTGTTTGACTTACTTTGACCAGCGAATGGCAAATCACAAAAATTCGTTCTGCTAACCTGATACTACTCATTTGCAGCAATATAATTTCTCAGTCAGACCGTCTTTGCTGGATAACTTGCTTGAGCACATAACCCACTTCAATCTTCAAGCAAATTCTCGAATATAGAGCTACACATACTCTTTTATGTGCTCTCTCGATGGATGGCAGCTTTGATGACTAATTTGGAAATAATTCTAATTTTCCACGTTCATTGCATGATGCTATGATGCAATTTGGCTGAAAATTAAATTTGACTCGCTTAACGTGAAATTAACCTTCACAGACCTCGATCTTGAGTGTGGAATTTTTTTTCTCCTGAAAACCTCGAATTGAGTCCGATTCAACACAAGAATATCATTTTTCGCTGGTTCGAAGGTTAGTTCTTTTCGAGAAATATCCAGAATTTTTAAATTTTCTCTTCACACCTCTAGCAAATATATTTTTGAATTTTCAATAAATACGCGCATTTTTGTTGACAATTCAGCCTCAACAGTCATGACAGACCACCCACTCCACCAAGCAAAGCTCAAATACTTCTCAATCAACCTTTACAACGTAACATGTTGCTCAAAAACTCACCTAATTCCTCAACATGCAATTAGTCCTTCATAGCCGATACTGTGTCTCAATTCAACAAAAGCAAAAAGGAACCAAAAGACGAAGAGAAGCTTCTCCAGGCTTTCGAGTACCTCGTTCTCCAGAAAAGCTACGCAGAATCTCCTCTTGACCTCGGAATTGGTAGAAAAAACCTGCCTTCATCATTAGATGTATCAGATTTGCTGATCTGTATCGAAACAATCGCCCAGAGCAAACTCAGAGCCCTCTTAGAACATGTTTGCCCTTCGGGCCATACATCGCACCAGAAAACAGTGAATTTCTCAGAGACCAGTGCTTTCTTTAATAGGATCTTAGACTCCTACTTGGAAACAGTCGTAATGTACCAATCCTGGCATTTTAGCAACATCCCGACTCTTTTGTTGGATTACATGGTCGAATTTTCACCAGATTTGTCGTTCTATTGCAAGATGTATCAGCTTTTTCAGGTAATGCTACAGTGTCTTCCTCAGCCGAATGAAACAGGGGCAAGGTTAGAAGGGGTGCATGGCAGGAATTTGATAAAAGCGTATGATAGATTCATTACTTGGAATGCCGCGGTGAGATTTTTTATCGAAAACTGCAGAACCGATATCAAGATGCTCATGGGCGCGATCAGCCAGTTCAGAGAGAACATCGACCTCCTCGAAGGATTTTTCGAGGATTACCTAAAAACCCTCAATCATAACGAATTTTTCCTTCCCCTTGCCAAAAAAATCTTTCAATCGTTTCTGCAGGAAGATGGAGAATGTCCAGCGCTGAAATTGGCTTGGCTAAGAAAAGAAGTGCCCCCTGAAGCTCGCGAAACGTATTTTTTAATTCAGAACTTCCATATGCTTGTGAGGCTAGTTCAGTCGAGGAATTTAAGCCTTCAGGCATTAACCGGATTTTTTTACACCGAGCATAACATCACAAGTAATCGGAGAAAATATATTCTATTGGGGTTAATGTAAATGATATAGGTATGGTAACTGAAGCTTATGGACCGAAAAATGAGCACGAGTTTCTTGTGCCTATGAAAAACTGGGGTATTAACGAAACGAACCATTTCATTGAATTAATTAACAAACCTGAGAATATTTTCACCGATGATTTCGCTTTCACTTTATGGAGCATCCAGTCGATCCATTGCTTAAACTCTACTTTTCTGGACCTGATCAGAAGGTCGCCGGCATTAGGGATGCAATACACGCCAATAATTGTAAGTGTGCTTGAGTTATGGTTCTCCAACAGCAAAAAGTTGATCCATTCAGCTCTAAAAAAATTAATAGCGTACTACTCTAATTTAAAACACGAAGCAGGCGATGCTCGCAAAAATTCAATCCTAAGCACACGAAAAGCGCGATGTTTTCAATACATAGACGCTATCCTTGCCATTCTCGAGGAGCTCCAGTCAAAAAAGCTTATTGCTCTCCAACTCCAGCTTGGAAATCTGACTCCTATTCTCTTACGGTATGATTATATTACCGTTGATATCTTCAAGGCAATGGAAGCTGAAATTCTCAATGGATACACTTCCAGCTTCACGAACTATAGAATTCTCCTTGATTCCAAGCTGATAACGTTCATTGCTCGATGGGCGTACTTTCTGCAAGAAAAATCTTTTGTCCTGGCTCTTTGCACGAACATTTTCTCTGCGATCTCAACGAAAATTCAAAAAGCAGATGAATTGATTCAAAGCTATGGGCTTTCAGGTGATTTTTTCTTTGATTTTGAACAACTGAATTTCCACGCCATGCTCTGCGGTACGACTGTACTAAGTCTCTCATGTATCGAGTTTATGAATACAGAAAAAAGGAAAAGCCTCCTTGACTCACTGAATTTGAGCGAAAATTTAGCCGGCTTCTGGCAGTTGAAGGGTAAAATAAAGCGGGATACGCCACAATTTAGGGCATTTGGAATTTTATTCCTCCAATTCTTTGAACTTTGCTTCTCCTTGCAAAATTTCCGGTTGACAACTGACCCGAAAGATATCTTCATTAGCAAGGAGATTTTCGAGAAGTTACTGGTGCTTATGATGGACTATTTCAACGAGGATCTCAGATTTACGGATATATTATGTGAAAGACCGATGGGCTTTGCGGCTAATTGCAAGGAAATAACAGAGTACAGGACAATCTTGGATTCAACGGGATATACTGAGTTTGTTTGCAAGAACATCCTTTTCGATCCTAGAGTGCGGATTTTCAAAAGGAATGATAGTCCTAATGACTACGACCTATTTTCTGGAGCAAAGATAGATAAATTTAGGCGTTTACTTTATCAGCATATGATCGACGACAAGAGCTATGAAAAATTGAAAAATCTATTTAAAACTGTGAAAGAAAAGGTTATTTCCAACGCCGCAGCACTTAAAGATGCTTTGTTGAAGTACCGAGAGTACGAGGTCGTTCAAATGTATCAAAGCATCAGCGAGTTCTGGGTCAATAGCATCATATTCAGGACATTCATTCGCATGCTCGAAGACTTGCAGAATCTAGAAGTCGTCAAAACCAGCAACGACGAGGCCTTGGATTCAGAGTTGAATGATTGTTTACTGTCTATCTTAGATATTTTGCTCACTCTGCCCGCTCTTCATGCAGAGCCTTCAATGATGGGGACGCTTATTAGCATTCTTAATGGGGCTGAGAAAAAGATCCAAGAAAATTGCCTTGAAAAAATTGACCAACTTTGCTGCAGTATATTGGACCCTCTTAATTATAGTTTAGTTGCTGAACTCTATGTCCTCCATAAAAAGAAATCTCGACCAGCGGCCGATAAATCGAGGAGTGTGGCTGATTTAGTGTTCTTCCAAGAACTAAGCAAGTCTCTTGAGGTAGAGATGAAGCCAGTCGCTTTGGTTTTGCTTGAATCGGTGCGAGTTTTCCTCAGAAGTATAGATTTTAAGAGCAACAGAACATTGAAAAAGAGGCTTGAGAATGAAGAGCTCTTCAGCAAACGATTTGAAAGTTTTATGGAGCTATACTCTTATCTCTTGGGAAATGCTGCCTCAGCTAGTGTAGAGAATCTGGGTGCCAAGCTTGGGGAGCTAAACAAACATTTTTTGGCTTATTTTGATTTCTGTTTCGAAAACGCACAGCCAATGATTGCTGATAGACTTATCTATTATTTGAGAAAAGAGCAAAATAATGACTCTCAAAGCAGCGAGTTGACCAGTAAATCCTCGAATGGTTCCTTAGCAGCAATGTGCTTTGGAACGTCATTCGTAGAGTATTATCTCCAAGACTCTGCAAAGTCAACCCAAGAGCTGTGCCCATGGGTCCAAACCATTTTGACTAATGAAAAGCTGATCTCTCTATTACTCGACGGTTACGCTTCTTTTGAGCATTTTGAAACTGATCGCCTTGAAAAAACGCAGCGGGAGGAGACTCCTGTTGACAGGCAGCGAAAAATATCGGAAAACCTGAAAGCGCATTTTGGAAAGAGGTTTTTTGACTGCTTTGTTTCAAACAAAATATTCTCAACCCTGAGCCAAAAACCGGTATTCCAAGCAAACGAAAAAACAATTCAAAAGCTAATAGTTGAAGCTTTCAATGGAACTGTGAAGCAGCTCAAGAGTGCACTCAAAATATTCGACAACAGCGCGTTATTAAAGGGTAGTTTCGAGACATATCAACTGTTTTTTGAGAGCTTTTTAAAATTTGAGCATTCGCTCATCAACTTTGCGTTTTTCTCAGACCTCGAACAGGATTCGGAGGCACAAGCATCCAACTCTGAGCTTTTTTACAACGATATCCTTGAACTGCTGCTGGAAAGCATAAAGAAGAAATACACTCAGACAAGCGAATCTATCCTCATGGTAATTTTGAAATTCTGCAATAAGAACCCCAAGGCCTTGAAAATCATCAAGGAGGAGATCGACCGTTGTTTAAAATCTTTGCAATCGACAGCTCAAACCAGTTTCGATGTCCCCACTAACGAATTGGACGACGAAAAAAAGAAAGATTTACCTTTCCTTCATGACCTATCAACATTCATTAGCAGTTACACTGTCATCACTACTATCTACAAAAGTGAATTTCGATCTCTGGCGCATCTAGACCATCACTACATCGAAACTCTAATCTCGGCTTGCTTAAACGTATCTACTTGGCTTTGGAACCTGCCGAGGAAAGAAGCTTTTTCATTGTTTCAAGGACTAACCGCAACTAATATCCAAGCACTGTTTAAGTTGCCTTATGATACGCTTAAAAATTTCGATATAATCTTTGAGCTTTTGCAATCCGTTAAGGATAAAGACTGGAGACTAAGATGTGTGGATCAACTCTACGCTATTTGTTTGCTGTTATTGAAAAGCGATGATCAAAGAGCGATATACGTGCTTAACAACCTACAAGAAGAGACCTTTGTTCTGCATTATCTTTATGTTCTTTTCGAATACGATCAGAACAAATTTGAGAAATTTTTGAATGAAGATGCGAGTATAATCATCAGGATTTTCGAGCGAAGCGCAGAAGAAGAGGGCCTTTTCAACATGTTATACCTCTTCCTGCGATCCTTTGCCTCTGATGTCCAAGACGCTACCCGAATGCATCTTATCTCGTTTGCTATTAACAATATCGACTCAATTTCGTTGTCTCAACAGCTATATCACAATTTGCTACAAGCGTTTTACCCAGAGCTTCTTAATAGGATTTCCAACGAAGTATTGGTCGTCGATAGGGCCAAGCTCTCATTAAACCCTTCTTCTCCACAAAGTAAGCTCCAATTTCCTTGAAAAAGATTTGACGGATAATCTTTTTTATTAAAAAATAGGTGTTCCTTGTATTGACCCTGACAATATTAAGCTGGATCCAAAATTGAAGCGAATGATTAAATATTTAACTCGCGTTATCGAGATAACCGCCAGAGATAAAGGGAAGTTCAGCAATATTATTACCGCGCTGTCCTTTTTAATTACGAGCCTGCCCGTAATCGTTCCGCTCTTAGCGAAAGCCGAATTTGAAGACACTCCTCTGTCTGAGCATTCTAATACTTTCCAAACTCAGCTCCGATCAGCTGTAATGAAACCTCAGACAAAGAAACTTAGCTTTTTATCATACCTATTTGAGCTTATCGCCTTGAGAAGCGGAGAAGTACATATCTGTCTGCTCATTAGCGCGATCATCGAATTTCATTCACCAAGCTATCTGGTGCTTTACAAAGGAGAGATTCTGACTCAACCAACCTACCACCGACAATTGCTCGCGGATATTTTCCTGGAGATATTCGATCGAAATAAGCTGCTCAAACCGCGACCTTCTGATGACCATATGCTGGATGCCTCTGCTTCCGCGATAGCAACGCTGTTTAGGGACGTGCATCTATTGGCTCGCAGAGACATGGAGAACTTTTACAAACTTTGCAATAAGTACTTCGATCTGTTAGTCACGCTGTCCACTCCTCAGCAGCAGACTCAAGTCCGCAGGCAAGTTTCTGCTGTAACATCCTTAACGAAACTCGCTGAAATAATAAAGGATGTTAATATCTCAGTGATTTCCAGCGAGCTTTTTGGGGAAGAAAATGCAGGAATTTTGCTTCATGAGCAGTACGAAATAGTGAAGCAAATCCAGGTTTTCTACGGGGCACAAATCACTCTTGACCTCGCAATTCAGTCCCAACATGGCAATACTCTTCAAGCAAAGCTAAATCCAGATACTCTCAAAGCGATTTCTATCTCTCCTGATGAGAAAAGCACGAGTTTTAACTCTGGCTTCGAGTTTTCGAAATTGCTTCTCGTGAGAAAAGCGCTCCAAGCGCGCATATTACCGACTTTCCAGAATATAAGTTTTGAATACCCTGCCATCCGAAAAGGAATCGATTTTATCGCCTCAAAGCTACCTTTGATCCCGTCGCCTGTTAAGTAAGTCTTGCTTGATATTGGATAGTAACTGAAAATAAAATCTTTAGGCACTCAAGCCAGAAAATAAAGCCCGTCGTACCCAAGCTTCTAGGTAATACGCTTAAATTCCTTGAAATTTATTAACAATTCGATTAGGTCAACTAAGAGAAAGACTCCGTTATTTGCTTCCGTTCAAAGATATGCTCCAGAAACTCGGCGCCAACGGAGGTGCTGTCTCAACGCAGCATAAGCCTTCAGAATTGAAGCAAGTCTACGAACTAGGGCAACTTGTGAAAGGAAAGCTAAGAAAACACCTTGAACTAAGACTTGGCGATGAATTTAGAAAGACCTTACAGGAAGGCACGATAGCCCCTTTGATGAGACCCCAAAACATCGAAGCAGAGATCTTTGCGTTTACAAATCCTCTTTCGAAGAATGAATTAATAGCTTTCTTAACAATCGCTGATGACGAGATTCTCCAACTGTTCCCAGCAAACTTTGAAAATATTTTAGCCAGTGTTCGCATGAATATGATGGTAGCTCTTTTAAGCGAGAAGGAGCTGTTCCAGCGCTCCAACCAGTCAGTTAGCGAGGAATCAGCGCTTCTTACCCAAATGAGATATTGCTTTGAGGCGGAGGAGAAGATTCGTCCTGATGGGAGCTATGCTGACCAGCTTGAGGGCTATTTCGCTGGGGATCTAGACTACAGAACTAATTGGCTAAAAAAACGAACCTATTACAAGAGTATAACCCAGCATCGTTACTTTGAGCTACAAAGAGACTTCTCATTCAGTTTGTACGCCTTTGATCTATTAAGCGAGGCAAACTATCAGATAAAATTCGATAGTAAACAGCTCGAGCTACTGCTTGTACCAGCCAAAGACCTTGAAAAATGGATATTCCCATTGGTGTTGGGAGTATCTCATCTATTCAAAGTTGCGCTAACGAAATGCATCACGGCAATGACGCTTCACCCGGCGAATGAAATCCGCTTCATTGATTTGCTGCTGTACATTCAAAGTCTACCAAATTCGAAAAACAAAGAATTTATTGCAGAATTTGTGAGTTATTTTAACTTGCATGATTTCAAACAACTAGCATTCTACTCCGAGCAGGATCGCAAAGTACTCATCAATGATCTTATCGACGGATTTTTCTTCACGAAACTCAAAATCGATTTCGCAACGACCCAATTTGATGCGCTTGTTAAAAAAGCTGAGAAGTACTTCGGCGTTCTTCCCTTCAAAAAGCACCTCCAAGAGACCAATTTGCTACCTGAAAGCTCACAGTCTGAGGGAACACTCATTCAGAGGCTACTTCTCAACACAATAGTTACTCCTGAAAGAAAATTGTTAGGCTGTCTTCTCCCTTTCTTAATCGAGTACTTGAACAGCATTGGGCATCTGCCTCCAAAGGGTGATCAACTCGTCGCTACTATTATCGAATCTTGCAAACGTGCAACGAGAGGGTTGGATAAAATGTTTAGAATTTCAAAGATTTATTTATACCGTCTCGTTAAGAATCCTTGGATTCTCGCCTTTATTGTTGAAAATCTGGTTTGCTCTGAAGAATTTTTCGTTCGTTTTGAGAAAGCATCAGAACTATCCGAAAAAGCCAAAACAAAACTCACATTTGTGAATTTACCTCAAATGCCAGGTGTTGTAATGGCGAAAACGGATCTACTCCGAGACGAAGCAGAGACCCTCTTGCAAATACTCACCTGCTCTGAGCTAATGATCGAATGCCTTATCCAAGTCCTCCAAGAAATGCTCGAAAGATTGGGAAGGCAGAAATATTATTCAATGAAGGATATTGAGTCGCTGCATGAATGTAATAAACTCCTTGAGGGATTCATGAAAAATACGAGAGTTTTGCGATTGCAGAAAACGCTTGTTGTGTTTTTACAAAGCTTTGAAAGTCATCTCGGCAACATCGAAAAGTTTGCGTATGAACCCGCGTTTGAAATGCTGTTTGGGTCGATAATTCAGTATACGATTTACTTTTACAAGCTTTACCAAATCCGCGAGGATTTCTATTCGACGTTGGTTCTGAGCGAGGGATATCGTAGTCCAGCGCTGTATAAGATCAAGTTTGAAAAAGGACCGAATTTCATTGAGAAGAAGCAGCAAGATGCGATTAATAACCCCGAATCAAAGAAAACTGAAGAAAATGAAATCACTACACCTGGACTCATCTCGAGAACGATTGGCTTTTATCTCAATAAAGGCGTTCTCAATGACATGACCCTTTCGATGGTGCCTTGGCTAGTCCCAAGCGACGTGAAGAAAGATTTCATTAAGTAAAATCGACTGCTCTATTGGCAAACGCTGACTCATTTTTTTTTCATAGGAGGAAAATCTCTGGGCTAGAGACCCAAGTTTTGAAAAGTAAAATTTCTTGTCTTTTTCGTTTGATTGCTAATGTAATCTTTAGAATTCTATGTCAATCGAGAGACCATCGTCGAGGACACGCTGACCAATTTCAATGCGCTTCCGAAAAACCTGATTGGGCCAGGACTGAAAGTAGCCGTGGAATTTATTAACGAAGTAGGTGTCGACCAAGGTAAATATCGAATAAAATTAATCACAGAAATTGACTTCGTCTTAATCATCAAGGTGGTCTAACAAAAGAATGGGTTTCGTTGATCTTAAAGGAATTGCTTGACCCACAGGCTGGACTATTCGTCCTCTCGGCGAATCAAGTTTGTTTGCAACCTTCTCCGGTGTCAGCAATCGTTCCAGACAATGTTAAATATTTCCAGCTCATCGGAAGACTGATCGGCTATGTACAACAATCAATCTCTTCGTGATTTAATCGTATTTGTAGGCTATTGCGAATAATATTCCTACAAACGCAAACTTTACGAAACCGATGATAAAGCAATTATTAGGTAAAACGCGACTCTCTATCCTCTATATTAATGGGAAAATATTTAGAACTGCCACTTACGCTGAGTGATTTGGCTGACGTGGACCCAGATCTGACAAACTCTTTGGATTGGATTTTAGAAAACGAATTCGACCCAAAACTGCTCAGCCAAGAATTCTCGTTTGAATATAGATTCTTCGACGAGAGCTACAATATCAATTTGGTAGAAGGCGCGGACTTTAAAGAGGTCAATGAGAAAAATAAAAAGATTTTCGTTAAAGAATTGGTCTACCATAAACTAATAAAAAGCATCGAGATACCCATCCACGAAATTTTGATGGGAATCTACGATTTCGTTCCAGACACTTGTCTAAAGCTTTTCACTTCCGCCGAACTACACTCTCTTTTGGCCGGAGAGCACGATGTTGATCCTACTGAAATGATGAAATATGCGAAATACTCACCGAATCCGCCTTCTCAGCAAGTTATTGATTGGTTCTGGGAGATAGTAGGTGAAATGAGTAAAGGACAGCTATCAGCGTTGCTATTTTTCATCAGCGGTAAGCAATTCAATTCGATATGATTTTTAATTCGAAATGCCTTTCCTTTTATCATTACTATAGGAAATAGTATTGTTGGCTTCGGCGGGTTTAAAGAGCATCCGATCACAATAAATAAGAGTGGGGCGTCGCCTGGAAGTTTACCAGTAGCGCATACTTGGTAAGAACTTTAACTATTCCAGCTCATTTCTGATTATTATTTAACATAGCTATTCAATGATTGACCTTCCGGAATATAACTCCAAGGAAACAATGCGAGAAAAACTGCTAAAAGCAGTGCTTGAAGGCCAAGGCTACTTCTTAGCATAAAACTATTATCTGTGTGTGTGTGAATGTGTATTGATTAATGTGTATTCTTTAGTGATAGATTAAAATTCAAACCTTGCTTTGCTTTTCTTAGTTTTTTCCAAGAATGACCTATCTGTATAAATAAAATTTGCTTCTCATCTTCAAAAAGATGCCGTAGATCGGAAACAATCATGCCAAGAAAATTAGTGAAAACTTCAAGTTGTCTCAGGAGCAATGGGTAGGATCATTTGCTACGATTGCGAGCTCAATACCCCAAAAAAATACGAACGAAAAAAAAAAGAAAAGGAAATTTCACCATTTTAATTTGCTTTCAAGACAGAGGCACGAGTCTTGATCGTTCCGCTTTTCTCTAATAAAATTTAATTTAATTTTGCTGCTTGAGTGAATTTCGCGTCAAATAAAAGCTTAAATTGGCTTTTGGTTTTGTCATAATATCTCTTATGAATTCCAACCTGCCATGACCTTCTAACTCTCATCGCTCAAAGCACATCGAAATTTTTTCACTAATGTCCTGTCCGAGTGCTAACTCTTGATTCTGCTTGAAATTACTTTTTTTCGCTATTATATTCAAAGTTCAATGCTTACGAATAAAGTTGGTAGCGATCTTTTCTCATAAGGAAGCGATTTTGAAGTAAATCTCACGAAAAAGAAGAAAAAATCGCGCGTCGATTGCGCTCTAATTTTATTGTGTAATTTTAAACTTTATAATGTCTTATTAAAACAGTAAAGCAACTCGTCTAGTCCTTTACAGTGTCGCAAATAGCAAACAAAAATCCTACTCCGGAAGCGCCTAAGAAGATGGGAAGAAGAAAGATCACAATCAGAGCTATCGGAGATAAAAAAATTAAATATGTAGACCTATCGATCCGCATCACCTTGCCTAATCATTTTGATTAATTCGCTCAGAGCACCTTTAACAAACGTAAAAACGGGCTTGTTAAGAAGGCAGCTGAACTTTCAATGCTTTGTGATGTCAAGATGCTCGTTGTCTTCGAGGATCTTAACGGAGATCTCATTAGATACTCGACTCATGGGATCTATGAGCCTGATCAGTACTTCAGGGACACCTGGACCGCCTGTGAGCGCTCCTTCACCGCTAAAGACGTAACATTCGGCATTAGAACCATTATTTACCTTTCAACAGTACCCCGACTTCTTCAAAGTGAAGCAATACAAGAAAGTTTTAGAACGTCGAGAGAAAAAAATGATGAGTGCGATGAACGGCGAAGATTTTGTAAAGAAAGAAGAGTCCTCCATTTCTGAAGAACCGGAGTACCCTCCAGCGCCTCTTAAGTACCAATACCTACCTCTTTTGTCATTAATGATGGTAAATAGGAAAAACGAACGGGAGTCGCGAACGTTGAAGGAAAAAACAGTTGCAGTCGCGACCACGCGGAAAGGAAAATCGAAGAAAAATTCGCATTCGAAAGCTCCGGCCAAAGAAAAACAAAAAGCTGCGCCAGCACAGGATTTGTCGCTGTATGCCGTGAGGAAAAGTTACGGCAGCCGTCGTAAGCTCAATTCGGAGCCAGCGAGCAATGATACTCCTCGCCATGGATACAATACGAGAAGAGACAGCTCTCATGAGCAGCCACCACTGCAATTAGAAGGGCAGCACGACGCTCGAACACCTCAAGAAGAGGCAGCTGATTTAAAGGCTCCGCCGCAACGAACGCCTCAGTTATTTGGTCTGGGCAGCGATATGAGGATGCCGGAAGCTGAACGCCATACGCCGAATATTTTCGCTTTGAGCAGCTCTGAATTTGACTTGCGGTCACCGGGATTAGGCTTCTTGTTGAATGGCAATAAAATGAACAAATTATTCGATGAACCGCATTTTCTAAAGCCCACGCAGGTCGGTAAGAACCAATTTTTGGGAATGAAAGACGATGATTTTGAGTCTCCGAGACAAGGCAACCTCCTCATGACGCCGGAGATCATGCAGCCGCAGAATAGAGCGCCTCGTAAGAGCTCGTTTGAAAGTTATTTCCATTTGCTGAGAAAAGACACGGATAATGATACTCTAATGAAAAAAATTACGAGTCCGAGCACTGGAGGCTTCAAGTTGAGATCCCCGAATCTCGCATCGAATAAGATTGACGGAATTGCGAGCTATCTCAACTTGAATGGAAGTAATCAGGGGTTAGAGTCGTTCCAGCTGGAGGACTCTGCTAAAGATGATAGAAATAATGAAATGAGTAATAATCAGTTGAACATCACAATAGAACTTGAACCTGAACCTGGTAAGAAAGTGAAAATGACCTAACGCTTATCGTACAGCAAATAATTTACTTGATGCTGTGTGAGCTTTTTAAGTAGAAATGAAGGTTACTAACTTTTTTGTTGGAATTGAGAATTTTTGAATTGTTTCGATTCACAACAAATTATTATAAGTTCCAATATAAAGGAGTTGTATGGTTTTTCTCGACAGAATATTTCTTATGTAACTGAGCAAGAGAATCTCCAAACAGGAGTAAAACAACAAAAGTAAACCTACAATTTTACTGAAAAATCACGTGCCTTTATTTCTTCCTTTGCTGTTGGCAGGGTAACAAGGGAGGCTGGTAAGTAAGAATTTTTTTAGGAGGAAATAAAATTTTATAAAGTAGTCAGAGCACTAAGGCAAGGTTTTATATTTTTATTTATCCGTAGTAATTTAGTGTGAGCGACTTTATAGAGCCTTAACCTACTTCTAATTTGTAAATTATTAGTGTATAGTGCAGTAATTGCAAGCTTGGAAACATTGTGGAGGTACTAAAAGCATCTGCTTATAGTTAGTTGGAGTTTGTAATTTTTGAAAATAGATTAATTAGATGTACTTTTGCAATATTATAAAAAAATTTTAAATTGAGAATTAGAATTCGTGAGCTTTGATTGCTCTGTTTTGGTAACAACAAGATGTGTTGGTAAAATTGAAGTTAGCCGCCGAAGGGTAAAGGGAAAAAGCTTGAATCAGAAAATCGTTTGGTATAGTTTTTAATAATAAGGAAATTGTTTCTCAAAATGAATTGTTATGCGCTCAGTTATCAAAAAGTAAAGTGTATCCGAGTGTTTTATCTGGTAAATTTCTGGTCTTGGTGATAAAATCGAATTGAATCTCCTGAATCAAATGGTTGTAATGGTAATGTTTCTCTGTAAAATATATTTGAAAAATTACACATAAAGAAAGAGTAATCTCACTAAAAGCTATGAATTGTATCGATAATAAAGGTAACTTTAAAAAGGATTTAAATTAACTCGAAAATTTGAATTTGAAAATATTGTTGCAAACAATATCAAAATGAAAATAGGTTTCAAGATAATGGATTCTGTGAATAATAATGAAATAAGAGGCAGATGAGGTTTATTATGGAAATAGCAACAACAAAAATAATAATCTAGAGAGCAATATTTCTTCTTTTGAGATTTGATTTTAATCTTTCAAGAGACACTACACCGTTGATCATCAAAGGGGCTCGTGGAATATCAAATGTGAACATCGATCAACATGTCCTCTATCTGAAAATAGGCAGCCAGCAATTAATTAAAATTTTCAATTCACAACTCTCTTTTCAGCATTCAGTCTTTTTTTCGACTTCATGGTGAACTAACGGATTACTCCTATTTCCATCGTATCATAATTGGAGTAGATGGAGCTCATATGTTGGAGAAAGCTGGCGGTTATTGATTAAGTTCTAAAAATTTGAAATAGGAGCTCTAACCCTTTCCTTTTTTCTTTAAAGAGCCATTATTTCAATAATCTCTTTCATTTTCATCAGTTTACTGAGAAATTGTACTCATATCAAAACTTCTGCAGGCATGATTTTGGATAGATGTCTGCTAGAGTAACGGGAAAATTTGGTGAGAAAGTGGATTCGAAAGTGGAGACATTTGGCAAACCAGAATCGAAGCTTGCCAGAACTTTGTATGGCATTGTGGAGTGTGAAATTTCTTCGAGAGTTGATCATTTTCAGTTTATTTAAAATACTCCGGGCGACATCAATGGTGACCGATGGAATTCAAATGGGAACATGCTTACAAATGTATCTGATAATGGAACTGCTAAATTGTCTTGTTGAAACCCCTTTTTGATCATGAGCATCAGATAGCTATTTTAAGTTAAACTTAGAAATAATTTACTATCGATCAGAGAGTGCATAAAATTTCAAGCCTTGTTCTGTCTTTTTTCGAATAGCAAATTCATAAAGATAAGAAACAATAGAAAATAGTCGCTAAATAAACGGTTCTGAAGCGTTATTCATTGTTGCCAGCAATTGTTATCCAAATCATTGCCTTCTTTCCGTGAGATGATTGCTGAATTTTTCTCAAATGAAGCAGACGTACTCAGGAACTTCTAATAATTGGATGCGGATATTATTTATTAGAATGATAAAGTTATCTCAATTTGGGACCTCTCCTACTTCATGCCAAATACATCAGGTGAAGCAAAGACGACCATGTAGCCTTTTGGACTCTATCACACACAATAGATTGATGCTGGAAAATAAAAATTAGAAATCAGAAATAATTTCTTCGATTAATTAGCCGGGTCTTATTATCTTCTTTCGATTTCATATTCTCTGAGATTCAGTTATAAAGAGCATATTAACTACATTCAATAAGTATTACTTAGCTGCACTATTTCTTTAATTAAACTAGTTTAGGCGTACCGTCATTAGGCGAAGAGCTTTTGTGTTGTTAAAAGATAATAAGATTTAAACTATAATAATACACAATGAACCTCGCCTTCAGTTGAAATTTTCTTGAACGACTGATATCAAGCGACTTTTCGGCACTGCAAACCCAAAAAAATAAGTAAATACGGTATCCTCTGAAGCATAGCCTTTGAAAATATAACTAAGTAAAAATCTGAAATCTGGGTGGTCTTTCTCTTCAGAGAATTAATTCATCTCGTTATCTCAGTTGTAAATTTTTAATAATCAGCATCAAAGACTTTTAGCTAAACTCCCAACTTGAAAAATGTTAGAAACCC
>ENA-UOTZ01000261-UOTZ01000261.1-compost-metagenome-genome-assembly--contig:-NODE-261-length-44318-cov-7.762212_pt1 | contig 44318 bp, 26 predicted proteins | sample MGYA00238144_ERZ746983 | MGnify/ENA primary metagenome ERZ746983 (study PRJEB28759, sample SAMN06268863) | compost metagenome | isolation source: single cell | place: USA: California, Emeryville, Joint...
AGATAAATTTTAAAAGTAATTTGGTTCACCTTCAAATACCTGTATATCAAACTAATATGGATTGCTTTACGAACAACGATTCCCAAAGTCAAAGATTGAAAATTTATTTTTTATACTTAGTAAATATCAAAGTTTAAATCGTCATCATCATCTTGAATAAGAAAGAGTAGAAAGTCAGAAAATACATCTTTTCGATATAAAAACTGTGGGAATATCATATCATAGCCAGAACTGCTGAGCGCTCCATTTAATTATTGTTTCTTCATCGACATCAATCTTTCTTACAAACATAATCTCCCTCTGTCCAGGCTGCAGTACAGCTGATAAGAAATTTTGTCCCTTTTGATAAGCATGCTTGATTTCCACATTAACAAGCTCATCAAAAGTCATCTTAAATTTCCAGGTCTTTTCACCTAGATTTTCGAGGTAAAAATAGTAATAACTTTCAGCCCATCCATGACTCCATCGGCATCTTTCTTCAAACTCTTCAAACTTAGGGTCTTTCTGAGCTAAATCAAGCAAAAAATAATATTCAACATTATTTGGCTGCCTCTCTGGCTCTGAGACCTTGATCAATGAAATTGTTCTCTCTGCATAACAAGAGACAGTAAATTGACAATTTTTTGCTGTTTTCACCACCAAAAGATAAGACCCTGCCTGAAGGTTTAAAAATTCATTAGATTCCTCTATGCCAACATATCTTTCTCCTTTTGACCTCATCATGGCTATTTTCTCAAATCCTTCGAGGCTTTTTTTTAGAAGAAAGATCTCCACCTCTGAATAAGTATATTGTGATCCTCGAAAAAACCTTTTATCCTTTTGTAAAATTTCGATATTTGTATTGCAAGGCCCTTCTATATCAAATTCGAAGAAGCTCTCTGCTCCTCGATCATGACTAGCGCAAATGTAATTTCTATGATAATTTTCTTTGTAATAGCAGACTGAGAAGTAAGAGAAATATGCCGTAAAATCATCCAAGTTGATATAAAATGATCCGTCGTTCTTATCTTCATAATTCAGCAATTTTTTTAGCTTTTCATTCATTAATACTGATGAATTTGAGTAAGCTCCCTTCCATCCTCCAATACCCCACGGATCTCTCAGCTTGATCAATTTCAATTCTAAACTTGAGTCTTCATAGACTGATAGTACCGTGTAAGCATGACTGGTTACTAGCCCCGTTCTGTCTTCTGCTAGCGATTCAATTGTAGTCGCACAGAGAAGGTATTTCTCAGCAATAAATCTTTTCAGCTGAATCCAAATATTCTCTCTATTCGCCACGGTTACACTAACAAACGATGCAGGAACCCCGAGGAGATCTTCAAAAACGAAATCCATAAGGCCATATTCCACGGCTGTGTAACAGCCATAAATCTTTGCCCATGCTTTTTCTATTATCAACGGCCAAAGCTCTTGGCTCTGAGTTTTGCTAAATATTAATTCATTTGAGTCTGGAGAGCAAGGGAAATGATCGTCAACAACTACCTCAGTGGGTACTCCTGTCAGAAAAAACGTAACAGAATATTTGCCTTGTAGATTACTTGAGCGAGTATTGAAGATACTCTTGATACGTGATGGTGACTCTGCAATTGCTGATAGGCAAGAAAGGAGATAGCAAACCTCCAAGACTCCTTGAATTATGTCCAATGGATCAATTTTGTCGAAAAGTTTCACTTCTGCATAATTTTTCTTGTTTAAGAACTCATGTGGGCGCTTCCATACAGCGAATTTAAAGCAACTTTCATAAAGTTTGTGGTGAGGATCGTCTGTAATGGAAGGTAACACATGTGGAAATTCTTTATCAATAAAAACGTGATTCATCGCTACTTTAGAGTACAAATCTGTCTTTGTCGAGTGTCCATTAGCAGTAAAACTATCATCTAAGTGACTGTCTCTAAGTTTAGCTTGAAGTATCGTTTCTTTTGATAAATGAGCAGAGTTTTCGATTCTTTCTGTTTGATCCTTTGCGCATTTCTCGATGCTTACTGGGTGAACAACTGGCTTGTTATTCTTCTGTTGGCTGCAGGCTGAACCCATTCCGATTTTGCAGGCTCTCGTGAAAGAGGTAAAATTTTTATTAAAACTATTCAGTTTGATCGATAATCAATAATTTAATCTTTTTTGCTGGATTTCCTTATTTGTCCTCCCGGCCGAGTAGCAAAGAGCAATGGAATCTTCTGACGCAACAAAAAACGGCGTAGACAAGACTCTTGAGGCTCTCCTGGAAGAGAAGGAAAAAAAACTTGCTGCGATTGATGAAGACATTGAAACTAATTATAAGATATTGGTTAGAATAAGGAAGATCACTTTAGAATTGGGTCTGAAAAGGTGCTTGTAATGTTATTTCAATTGTAATATAATAAAATAGTTTCCACGTCATTAAAGCGCCCTCAAACTACTATCAATTGACCTTAGAGCAGAGAAGAGACATTCTAAAGGCTCCTTCCACAGAATATCTTTGCAAATCACTTATTATGGAAAATACGGCCTTCCAACCTGAGCATGAGAGCAAATTCTACCGCAAATATTATTGCATCTGCTTGCAGTATGTAACGAAACTCAATTCTGAGAAAATAGCTAAATTCCTCCGGGATCTTCAAAACCAAAACTGCGAAACCAAGCTTGGGAAGAAAGCTTTTAATATAAGAATGTTAAATGAAAAGGTATGAACTCGCTTTGTAGATAGCAACAACAACTCCTTATTTTCTGCTAGGAATCCGCAGAAATGACCGGCTACGAACACAACGAGGTTACTCCATATGGCATGAAAACCAAGTAAGCAACTTGAGGGATTTTGTTCATCACTCACCTTTTTAATTTAATTCAGCTTCCCAGTTATCCTTTCAGAAAGAATTGCCAATCTCGTTCCTAAATTCTTCTATCTTGGAGCGGGAGCCGTTGATCTCAAACTGAGTAAAATACTGCCTTTAAATTCCATTAATCCCCTTCTGTCCGTAGGAGTGAGTCTAGAAGAATTTAGAGAAAAGAGTAGATTCGAAGTATTTGTTGGGAATATCGTCTATGACTAAATGTTCCAGTGTAACAAAAGATTTTAGTGATCTTACATTGAAAAGCCTTTTATTAAAAATTTGAAACATACAAACATCTATGAAAAGTAGTCTCTCTTTTAGAAATATCATTTCATAGATACACACTTAAGCTAGGGCTCTCCATTAAGTTAAGTATAACTTCATTAGATTCATCATGTAGATGAAAATAATGTTCCTTTCAAAACTATCTGCGATGATTAGATTCAAATTCTACTTTATCAGTCATTTCGACTCCTGATTTTGGAGAGGACTATTTTTCATCCAGCTATTTATTATCTAGATGATCTGACACTTTTATTTGAATATAAAAGTAGGAATTAGCTTTAATGGAAGTTGAAAAGAGAAAGTTTGTCGATAAGGAGCTCGAGGGATTCGAGAAGGTAGACGACATAGCACCCAACAAAAGCATCAGACAAGAGTTCAAAAGTGACAACTACGAACTTTTCTTCTTCCAATTCCCTAAATCGGTAATTGCCAATTACCAAAATGAGTTTTTTATATCATATACATAGTTTGATATTTCGAAGCTTGATGGACAAAAACTTCAACTTGGACAGGACGTTCAGGTCTTGGAAGGAGTAGATGCTGGAGAAAAAGAAGAAATTGTTTTGGAAAAGCTCGGAGAGGAACATTCCAAGTATGTAACTAATCAAATCCTACCGATGTTTGTCAACAGCAAGAAGCGCCTTGTTTTTAAGTAAATCTTTATATTAATATTAACAGCTTACGCAAAATATGCAACTACAGGAAGAAGTTCTCCAAAGTGTTCAAGCTTTACAGTAGATTTGATCCTGGTAGAATCAGAAAGAGATTTATCATAAAAACAAAGCCCAGAATCTCGACTAAACTTCTCGAGGAGGCTCAAGCGAAAGGAGCTGCAGATGAAGATGAAGAATAAGTATTATTTAGATATTGAGGATCAATGAGTTGTTTGTTCATCATCCATTCCCAAATTTTCTATCTGAGTTTGCAAGATTTCTAACTTTCTGGCTTTCTTGAGTAGTGTTTCCTCCAACCTTTTTTGTTCCGCCTTTTTTCGTTGTGCTTCAAAGTCGAATTCTTGCTGTAACACCTCGAGCTATGCATGATTCATTAACACAAAACAAACCAGAGATTATTAGCGTACTTCATGTTTCTTTGAGAGGATTTCATTTCTAGTTTGACGCATTTGCTCTTTTACAGCTATGTCAGCCTCATCCTATTACAATTACAGAACGAGTCCAAAGTTAATTCTTTGAAGAAGAAAAAAAAAGCCTCTACCTCAATGAAATCGAACTCGAGATTTTTTGTTTTCTGTTCAATTGCTGCGATTTTTCTTTGTAATGCCGCCCGCCTGGATTAGATTATTTCATGGATTAGGCTGCGTGCAATAGTGACTTTTTACTTTTTTGAAAGGATATCTTTTTTAGATATCATATTATCATATTCTTCAGCGATTGGAGCAAAGGCTTTTAACTCCCGGTCATACTCTTCCTTCAGCTTCTTCAGGCAGTCAGCGCAATAGCCTCTAAACAGCAAGATTTAAGCTATGATAGTGTTGAGGTTTAATAACTTGAATTTTGGGACTGAATTTCCGCAACTACATATAGAATTGAATAATTCCTTGGCTTTGTTCACTTTCGTTGTTTTTGTTGCAACATCTCCGCTTGTTTTAAGCCCAGTATTGGACAATGTGATTCCAGTCGATGCTGTTCTACTAGTCTTCACAAAAGGCTCTTTTCGAACCCCTTTCAGCTCATCATCTTTTGTCGCGTACGTTTTTAACTGCTCAAGGACCTTATTTCTTCGTTCAAATTGAGCCTAAATTGATGCACAACTTAAGCTCAAAGGAAATTTAAAAGTCTAGTTACTTGCTTTCTGTTTATGTTTGTTATAAGTTTAGCGTTTTCATCTTCAATATTTTTGATCTGCATTTTGAGATCATCAAGCAGTTCTTTAGAGGCATATCCTTTAAACTCCGATATTGCTTGTCCTTTACTCGCGCTGTCACCCGCTCTCTGGGATCCAGCACCTCCTTTCTGTGAGCCAGCTTCACTCTCCGAAGCCAATGGTGTGTAAGATAAGATTAGCGGAATTCTCACATTTGCAAGGAAAATATATTCAATAGTCTCGATTTCCGGCTCAGTAAACTGCATTTCCCTTATTTTTATGATTGTTCGATCAACTATACCCTGATTCTCATCGAGCGCGGAGACCACAATCGAATCCATGAAATCAAAGCAGCTGAATCTGAGCGGGTTACTATTTTCTAAGGCAGTCTGAGCAATGGGCATAGTTTGTGTTTTATGCGACTGACGATTGACAAGAGTGAACTCAATAGCATTGAACGATGCCATGTAGAAATTGGTTTGGAGGAATTTCATAATGGAGTCATTGAACCGAATTGATATCGAGCCTGTAGGATTTTGAATGAATATGTTGTTATTGTAGCGAGCGACTAGCTGAGCCTCAAAGGAGAACTTTTCTTCCTTTGTGAGAGTGTCTTCTATTCTGAATTTCTTATTCCAGAACATACTCTCCGAGAAATCTGCTTCTATTCTGTTCTCAAATATTTTCTCTCTGGATTTGTTGATGCCTGTTCCCTCAGCTGCGATAATCTTGTACACCTAAAATCCAGCCGATTAGATGGAATTATTTTTTCATAAGAACCTTAAAATCGAATGTGACTGGCCCTCTCTCAGACACTCTAAATGCTGCAAGAGATTCGAGAGTACTCCTCTCAATAAAAGAGTCTTGCAAAAGAGAAACTTTAGTTTTGGTCTCATTCTGGTCAGGAGCTTCAATGACGAACTCTGAGTTTATCAATATTTAGACAACATATCAGTCTGAATTAATACCGTAATCTTTGCCTTCAAGAGTATCAATACGCAAATTCCATGGCCTCTGTCTGACTCGATAAAGCGAGACCAATGTTGCTTGAGAAGTTGATGGTTTTTCTGACATTTCGATAATGTCATCAATCAAAATTGAAAACTCAAAATAGATGGTAATTTTCTCGTCTTGAGGTCTCGCTCCAGGAATCCTCAATGGCACAATAAATTTATCCGAGCTGTCTTGAATCGGTAATGACGTAAAGCTTATCACTTTAAAATCTATCATTTTATCTTTTTCGTGGAGACTTATGATTGCATCCTCAAAAGGCGAAGACAGCGTCCAAAGAAACTGCGGATACAATTCAAATTTCTCAGCAGTCATAATCGTGAAGGATTTATCGGAGTTTCTAAAAATCACTTCGAAAGCCTGATCCGAGTTCGATGTGACCTGCGTGTATAAGTCATTCGTAATTTGGAAATATTGCTTTGGATAGCGAGCCTTTAGGTCTGAAAAATGCATCGTTCGCACACGGAACAGGAGTATGTTCTGATCCTGGCCCACTTGCACTATTACAAAAAAAATTTAAATTAATCATTAGAGATTTGCTGAGTGAAAACAATGTATTACTTTTAAGCGTGAAGTCACTTCCTTTCATTGAGCTTAATCCTAATCCCATGGCGTTGCCAATGTTGTTTAGTGTGAGCATCACTTTCTTAGAATTTTTCATGTCAGCTAGAGGGTTTTGCAATAACTTTGACCAGAGCAAGTTTTCAGTATCTATAACGTTTTGCGACATCCGTTCAATGACCAGAGAGTATTTGTCCGGTGTTTTGAACTGTTCAAGAACATCATCAACGTCCAAAGAAGTCAGGCTATTTACGATAGTGCTTGGGATTTTAAAGCTAGAGGGTATGAACTCGAACTTTAACTCAATAGTTCCCACGACCATGTTTACGTTTAAACTAGGGAAACAAAGGATTTGCTCCTCCATTATATTCGTAAAACTAATATGTGCCAGAGGGACAAAGCAATACCCAACAAAATTTTCTCTTATTGCTTTCCCTTTCCGATAAATTTCAATTAAGAGAACTTCGTTAGGGACTGTAAGCTGGAATATGCAATTATTTTGTTTCATATCTAGAGTCCCGTCGTCTTTTTTCATTTCGCTTTCTTTCTCTTCTATTTGCATCAGATGATTGACCGCAGCAGTAAGAGCGGGATCGTTTGGAACATCTACCTCCTCGAAACCCTTTTGGAATTTCCCTTTTCCAATTTTGCTGAAACACTGCTCATTAAATTGTGCTGACTCGAAATTATCCTGTGTTAACTCAGGGTTGATAGTCTCGGAGGGCATTTTTGACAATTCTGCATCCCAAATATAACTAAAAACGGTATCTGCTCTTCCTGTTTTGAATGGTTCCAGATAATAGTAAGCACTTTTGCCGAGTTGTGAAACTTTTACAATTGGATTTTCAACAAATTCTTGCTTAAATGTTGTTTCCATGAGTCGAAGGTTCATTGTTCCGACAAAGTTTTCGATGAAGTTTGAAGTTGTGACCCAAAATACATACTCCATATAAAGGTCTCCAAACTTGTTGGTTTTAATCGCTTGATTTGTATTTCCCAACGTTGAAATGTCAACACTCACTCCATCGATTTGTTTTTTCTGTTTAAGATTGCGCTGACCTCTATCCAGTAGCCAAGTATATTCATAGCAAAATATTTTTATGTTCAACGGAAAAATGTTGTTTTTGTCAGCAATAAATGTATTTTGTCGAAATTGCACATTCTTGCGCTTGGCATCGTCATAGGTGAACACGACATTATAGAGTTGCTTCCCATATTCAAAAACTATTTCGAATTCGTAGTCTGAAAAACCTGCTGTGAGCTTTTTCTTGCTTAGTTGCTCAGCACAATAAGCGGCATAAGTATCAAGGCCAATGATATTAAGGAATTCTAAATTCAGTAGGATGAATTGGTGATCCTCACTTGGGCTGTCTTGCGTGGGGAAATAGAACATGCTCCAGACAGTATAGGCTTGCACTTTTTTGTCTTCAGATTCGACTTTTATTATAACTGTCTTGGCAAGAAACGGTTCAAGTTTGAGATCCTCGAAAACAACAGCACCTTCGAGCTGTGATTCTTGGTCGCCCTGTATCATATCCAATCTGATTTCGATTTTTGTGACTTGGCTGCTGATTTTCATTTGAACTATATCCTTCGCTCTGATAATTGTATGCTGAAGCGTTTCCATGGTGCGATAAGAAGCAATGTACTGATTAATAGATTCTTCATGATCGTGAAGGACATCTCTAAGTATTGCATGGACCTTTCCAACCGACATATTGGAGGAGTATACTTATTTATGAAACTTTATAAGATTGAATTCAAACTGTTTTATTTGAAGAAATCTATCGAAATGTTAAGTAGCAAGCTGTCGTATCAAAATATCAAAAAATGATTAATTTAGGTCTGTATCCGGTTCGATTTTGAAATGTTTGACAGATGAGAGAGTAGAGGCTCTCAGCTTTTCATGATCTCTTCTATTTCCAAGCTAACTAATCGATTCTAGCAAGATATGAATAGTTATTTTATTAGTAACGGTTCTGCAAAGCTCACTCTTGTAATTTAATAGTTAGTCAAGCTTACAGCGAATTTCTTACATTAGATCCAAATGAAGAACACCGCAATAGTGACTGGAAACAGCAGATTATCAAACTTTACATTTTTCATAATCGATACAGTTTGAATTCTGCACTATAGCAAACAACTGATGGCGAGAACTGACTATTTAGCCAAGGGGTTGGCGTTTTTTTCATTTTAGAATTAAATAAAATAGAATAAGTCTGGCTTCTAAATTCTTTTTGGAAAGCTCAGAAATCACTGTATACTTGACTTTTTGCTAGTTTATGCATAACATACAATTCGCAACTCGTCTAACTAAATAAAAAGTAAACATTTCTCAACAATGCAATCTAAATGATAACAAGTCTAAGAAAACTGAGGAAGTTTCCTTTGAGCATCCTTGCGAAGATATAGGAAGTGATATTCGAATAATATATTCAATATATGAGTCAGCAATAAAACTTTTAGATGGAGACTGCGACATTATATTTATTTGGGGGGGGGAGGGGAAGAGAAAAACTTCATGAACTTTCATCCAGCGAATTTATTAAATCACCAGTTCACGACAAAACTTCTCAGGAGTTATTAGTCTATTTGTCTAATAAATAATAAATAAATTCTGATCAACATCCCAAAAACAGTTTTTGAGCCTATGGAGTCCATTAACACTACTACCGGTTACGATTTTTTCAAGAAGATTGGTTCACCGAAATATGTCGTTGCACCTATGGTCGAACAATCAGAACTGCCTTTCCGTATGCTCACAAGAAAATATGGAGCAACTGTGTGCTATACTCCTATGTTGCACAGCAGGTACTAATTTCCTCTGAAAATCTGAAACTAATGCACAATGACACACTCGTGAAGACTCATGGTTGAAGATAAAAACTACAAACGCGATAATTTTTCAACATGTCCTGAAGATAGACCATTGATTGTTCAATTTTGCTCGAATGACCCTGATTATTTACTACGGGCTGCAAAAATGGTTGAGGATGAGTGCGATGCGGTTGACATTAATCTCGGGTGCCCTCAAGGAATAGCACGCAGAGGTCATTATGGTTCCTACTTATTAGAAGAGCCTGACTTGATTTGGTAGCTCGTCTAATGCATTAGTTTTTTGATTCTGACTTTTCATTTCAAAACCTTAGTGCCATGGTCAGCAAACTAGCCAAGGAGCTCAAGATTCCTGTAACCTGCAAAATTAGAATTCTTCCAAAGGAAGAAGATACTTTTAATCTTGTGAAAAGAATTGAAGAAGCTGGATGTTCCTTGCTAACAGTCCATGGAAGGACAAGAAAACAGAACAAAGACCTTGTTGGAAGCTGCAACTGGGATATCATAAAAAAAATCAAGCAGATGGTCAAAATTCCAGTCTTCGCCAATGGAGGAATTTATACATTCGAAGATGTCCAAAGATGTATTGAATATACAGGAGTCGACGGCGTTATGAGTGCCGAGAGTCTTCTCGAAAATCCTGCTCTCTTTAGTGGCAAAATTTATAACCTTGATGATTTGGCACTTGAGTACCTAGAGCTGGTGAAGAAATACCCAGTAGAGCCTTCTTATGTTCGACCACATCTCTTCAAAATCCTCTACACTGGACTCCAGGTACGATCATGATTTGAAATGTTCATTTATCAATTCAATTCTTATTAGAAATATACTGATCTTAGAGAAAGACTAGCTAAAGAAACCAGAATGTCGGAATTTATTGCAATTGTCCAAGAGCTTAAAAAGCTCAGAGAAAACGACAGTCCTGAATCCAAGCTTGGATGGTACTTGAGACATCAGACCAAGAAAACTACTCCGGAGCTAACAAAAGCAGAATCAGCCGAAAAGAAGCCAGAGCCAGAACCAGAAACTAATGAAGATTATGGTCTCGGTTTATTAGGCTAAGATTTAGAGTTTTCTATTTTAGGAATATTGTTGAATGAAGAATTTATTTGTTACGCCATACGTTTCAAGTGATATCTATCGTATCTATCGTAGATATAGGTATTATTCTTCTCCTTGTGTTCTGTTCGAAATTCTAATATGGATAGTTGTCGAATATGAATTGAGTAACTAGCATATTTTTTAGTTGTTAAAGTTACAAAGGGTAACTATTAATAAGGTTGGACAGAGCACATATTGGTCTCACTGGAAAAGAATGCAGATTCTACTATATTAGCAAGCAGAGTCTATTACTCTCTCAAAAAAAAAAAACTTTTCCTTCAATCCAAACGAAGGTTCAAATTAGCTACACACACACTCGTGTTCTACAAAGTCAGAGTTGTTCCTCAAAAATTTTGATCATCGAAATAAGATTCAACATTATTTGACAACAAAGTATGTAATATTTTTAGATCCACAATTAAGATTGAAGATATTTATTTGTCATTACCTCACTCAACTATAGACATTAACTTGAGGCGTTAAAAGTTTCTAGGAAGATCTCTGGCAATGATCATTACTCAAAACGATCTTCTCTAATAGATGGCTGGTTTGCGAAAAAGTCTTTATCAATCGATTTTTCCATCTAAAACCAAAAAATGATAAGTTTGACAGTTCAAGTTCTGGACATATACGCTGAAATTGTTCTCGATTCCCAGCAGTTCATTCAAAGACAGGATTCCGGTGTCTGAATTCAACGTGTTAGTTAGAACCCCATTCAAGAAATTCCTTCCTTTGCTCGGTTGGCTCTCACTCTGAGGTGCAGGTTGATTATTCCCGCCGTTATTTGGATTGACAACGGAATTGTTGTTGGCATTCGCCAAAGAAAGTTGGAATGCTAATTGAAAATTAACGATGTTTCAAATCGTAAGAATACTTGAATTAAAGCTTGGCAAGTTAGGGATCAGGAAAGGCTGACTCGTTTTTGAGCCCAGCCCAAAGAGATCGAATGAATCATTCCGATTGAGAGAATTATTTCTCTTCGATGAAAAGCCTTGAAGTTTGATATCGACAGGTTGAGCGGGCTTCTCGGTAGTGCTATCTCCATATTCGAGTTTTGGGAATGGAATGCTGTCCATGGATTTCTCTCTTGCTTCAATTTTAGGGATCCAATCCTTCGGTAATATAGTCAATTTTTTCACGAATGGCGGAGTTAGTTACTGTAAAAGAGTTCTGACGGGATCCAGTTCTTGACAGTCTAAACGAGCTCTCATATTTAGGAACTTTATCTTTGTTGCCAACATTGCTAGGTTGCTTTTTAACTTCTTTTTTTGTGATGAGAGCTGTGTGATTCTGAGTATCGGTTGTCGTTTGAGTCATATCGGTGATTGCTTTTTCGAAATTCTGGACATTTTTTAATAGCTTCTTTTTGGCGTTTGATTTAACTGGCTTCGCTTTTTGTGACATCTCGCACACCTCCTTTTTATACCTCTTTTTATCTTCTTCGGATGCATCGACATATTTTTGTTTTTCTGCTTTGTTCATTCCTCTCCATCTAATTGCGAATACATATATTTTATCAATAGAATTCATTTATTCTCACTCCTTTGCGACAAGACTCATTATTTCGGACATTGATAGCTGTGGCTGGGACTCACGAAGACTTTCTCTCTTTTCACGGAGGAAAAAGGTGAATGCGTTTCCAAACTTTTTTGGCTTTGATTTGGCAGCCACAGGTGCAGCCTCCGTCTCATGAGCGTAAAAATCATTAAGTTCATTCAGATATCTCCATTTGTCTGAGAAATAACAAGAGAAATTTCAATTTTCAGTCTATTTTCTTCAATATACCTATTTTAGCTAACTCTATGTAATGGTTTTTTTCGCCTTGAGGCAAATTTCCCCACATTTCGGAAATCAGGGACATCCTTTTATTCGGGTTGATCTTATCGTGAGACTCATTGAGCTTTGCATGCATCTATTCATTTATTAATATTTGATGTCCAGGAAAGAAGGGCAGCGGCTACTTCTTTGCTGAAGATATGAAATGCAGAGATGTTTCGCTTGGGCTTCTTGGATTTTTTAGAGCCTTTTGTATGATGTTCATCTTGGATTGGCGCCTTTGCTACGTTCATTCAACCAAGCCTTATTATTTGGTCCGATGCGTGGGAATTAAAAAAAAAGAATACGAGATCAAATTTTCAATTGAATTTTCTGACCAGAAAGACTCCTTATTAACGTGTTTTTCCTTGACTGTGGTAAATATTTTTTGAATAGCGAATGCATCCCTGACTCGAATCTCAACCTTAAGCTTGTCTCTTAAATTTTTATGAGTTTTCATAGAAAGGAGAGATATAAATAAAGCAGTTTGTAAAAAGTTTATTTTAATTAATACTTGAGCAAAGGATTTTATTAATTTATATGCTTCCATGCGATACCGTTCTTGGACAATCCTTGGAATCCAAAAAGGAAATTCCTTACTTCATAAGAGTTGGAACTTTATGAATCGGAAATCTTCAGAGCAATTTTAGCAGGAAGAGGCTATTGGTTTCGTATCTGAATAGAAACAAGAGCTCTGAACTAAATAAAGTCATATACAAAATCAACACATCAACACAGACAAGTTTCAAAGTCCTTAAGATTTAGATATACATCTATTCAATTCATGATTGCGCAATTTGATACTTTGTGAACAGACTTCTAATGTAATAACTAAGAGTTTATTGTCCTTATTAAAAAAGAGAAGTTTTCTTAGTGTTTATGCTTTTGGAAATGATTCCTCGAAAATTAAGGCGGAGTGAGCTTGCTTCACAAAATCCGTGTTTGCTGAGTAGGAAAAACTGAGACCGGATTAGTTAATGAAACTTGTACAAAATACATATTGTAATATTGTTGGGAAGAGAATCAAAATAATGAGAAAATTGGATCAACTTTTTAGATGTTTTTGTCATTCATTTCGAAATCGAATCGATTACTAAGCTTGGTCCGCTCTTAATCCTATACAGACGAATTTATTTCTGCAAATATTGTTTTGAGAAATCTCCATCTAGCTTGCTCAAACATAATTCAATTAATTCATTAGGAAAAGCGCTTTTTCAAACTGAAGTATTTAAATCCTGGAGACTTATATGATATTTGTTTTAAGGTTTTTATGTATGATGTATGACAGCAAGCGAACTATATATATCTACCTATTGATCGCACGATCAAATAATTATCTATAATAAGCAAATGGAGTCAATGGAGAGTGATCGACTGCGCTCAAATGTAGTACTGCCCAATGTTTTTAATATTTGTTGATCTTTCCTAGGGTAACATATAGTTAGATTCAATGAATTTGAATTCAATTACGCTCTTTCTCTATAACACTTCTTTATGTTCAGGTATAGTGATCTCGTCGAAGCCTGTAACTGCAAACTCTTTCACAACATGTTTCTTTCCAAAAACTTGATCTTCCAACTCTTCAATCAGAGCTTCCTTAGCTAGAACCTGATTCAGGTTGTGAGTCTTGGAAGCCAAGCCCACAGTTGTTGCCATCCTTAATCGGACACTCTTAAGCTGCTCTATCTCTTGGGTAGCATTAGTTGAAAGCTTTTTTTGGAAGAATAGGATCTTTGCGTCCTCTTTGACTTCAAATTCTACATTAGTTTCTGGGATATAACTCACAGGCTCGTATTCATCGTCAAGGGCAGCACCACCACCCTTCAGACTAGTAATTTTTCTGACCAATGGACCTCCCTTTGACGGGTCATAGCCTTTCCTAATGACACGTCCTTCAAAAAGTACTGCGCCACATGGTGCAGTTATGACTTCTCCAGCTGTAAGAATTCGAAGCGTTGAATATTGTGCATGCTCTGCAAGATGGTGATCGTCAATCGAAGATAATTCTTTGCAGTAGGTATATGGACATCTTACAAAGCTGATGAGTGCAGTTCTATAGCAATATTCAGCGAATTGAAGATTATCGTTCAAAGTTTTTTTCATAAGTTCCATGGGAATCTTCTTCACTCGGAGTTCGGATTGTGCAACGCAGTTGTTAAGTGAGATACCAAGCATTTCAACAACATTTGCAAATGAAAGAAGAGTGCCAGTGCCTTTGTTAAGCCCATTCTGTTCTTCTCCATTATAGAATTCGCTCACGACTCCCTGTGTTATTAGATAAAAGCTTGAAGCTTTGTTTCCTTGTGAGTATAAGGTTTCTCCTTTGCTAATTGTTATATCCTGAGCAGCATCTTTGAGCCTGCTTGCTTCGCTTTGAGTAAGCATTGAAAACGCAGGGATACTTATCACGAAGTTATCAAAGTTTGGAATGGTCCACTCCGAGAAAGTATTAATTTTAAAAAGAGCAAGCATTCTGTTGTCTAACTCTTGACGAATTTCATTATATTCGTTCGGTTCGAGCTTTCCCTCACGAAGGGCCTCATCCAAAGCATGAATTTGATGGTGAATGATATGATGCGCCGCTCTTCTGATTTGAATCGTCGTTATAGTATCAGCGAAAACTTCCTTAATGGTGACAAGGTAGTTGTTTGCTTGGACGATGCTTTTCTTCAGCTCTTCGATGACGACCTGTAATTGCTTTTTTTCCAATACTCCTTCATCTTGACTGTCAATAAAGCTCTCACAAACAGCCAAGAAGGTTGTAGTCACCTCATACAAAATGGAGAGATATCGAGAAATATACTTTTTTGCGAAGATACCGAAGACTGGCCAGTTTTTGACTCTGAGTGCAAGACCTACACCTCTCCATCTTAAGATATTCGAATAAACGAAATCCCAAACAGCAATGGGTTCACTCGTTTTATTAAGGGAGGTGTCATAAGCACTAGAGAGCATTCGAATGGAAGCTGGGACAAGCTGACCTTCTTCGTACCTTTCCCAGGACATGCTCTTGAGCATTTTTAAAGTTCGGTACCTGACTTCAGCAATAGTATCGTGCTCGACTGTAAGTGCCTTATCTGTAGTGCTCATGATTTTTTTCGTGAAATTGATAGTCGTGTCGGCGCTTAATCCGACCAACTTTGTTGTTTTTTCCCAGTTACAGAGTTCGTAGTATTTTTCGGATTGTAGTTCTTCAAGTTTGTGCTTCGCTTTTAGATGCAATTCAGTCAGGAAATTCAGCTTTATCTTTGTTTTTGCAGAAGACACCTTGATGGCCTTGAGCTTTTTGATCACCCACCCTGCTGTTGTTGCGTTCAGGAGCATAGTGATTGTAGCCATGCCAGCAGTATGGAAAATCACAAGTTGCTGGGTTCTTTCTCCCATTTTCTCTGCGCCTCTCAATAATAAAGCAAGAGCCAAACTAATGGCTCCTCGTAGGCCTCCGTAGCACAAAACGAGTGCTTCTCTCCAATTCAGACCATATCCGGTTTTTGAAAAGATGGGATAGAAGCAAAAGATCATTGCGAGACGACCGAGTGTCATGCACAGATATAAGCCAAGCATATTAAGCCAGTCACCTCCATTAACATTGTCACTGTTGGTCACCAACTCTATACCGATAAGCAAACCGGCGAGTAAGAAGATCAGTGTCTCAGCTATCCATTGCAAGAAACTCCAGACCGCATGCAAGGAGTGTTCCACACTTGACCCAATCCTTGTTCTTCCAAAGACAGCCATGTAAAGACCACATCCTACCACGGCCAAAATACCAGAGCTACCAATGAGGTACTCAGTGACATAGAAACCGAGGTAGCACATACAAAAAGTCAACGCTGTGGTTAAATTGTCATCTCTCTGGATTTGTTTTATCCATGTGCAACCAAGCATTCCGAAGATGACTCCCACTAGTGGTCCAACAATCGCAAATTTCGAGAAATCCAGGATAATGGATCCGAAACTTGAAGTATGTCCATCAATCATGTTTTTGAAGAGCAGGAAAAAGACGATGGCACTTCCATCATTCAGAAGAGATTCACCTTCAACAAGGACATTGAAGTGAGGTGGTGCTCCAACATCCTTGAGTAAAGCTACAACTGCCACTGGATCTGTTGTCGCCACGATGGATGCCAAAATGAATGCAGCTGGCCATGGAAAGTCTGCATCGCTGTACCCAAGCACCCATTTAATACAGCCACCAAGCACCAGTATCATAAACATAACACCAGGGCCGGCTAGCGTCAGTATGCTTCCAAAAGATTTTTTGAAAACGTACCAATCTGTATTCATCGCTGACTCAAAAAGCAGCGTTGGGATAAAGAGCACGATGATACCTTGAGGATTAATCTGCTCTACAGTCACGATGACTGTACCTACTGAACCCAACCAGTCTTTGGCAGCTGCTATGCCAATCAAGATTCCTAATATCATGAGTCCTGGAGTGTAAGGAACCTTGTATCTCCGATTTAATTCACGGAAAATGCCTCCACAAAGCAAGCAGAAGAAAACAAATGCGCAAGCATTCGCTTCTTTTGGAATGGGACCACCTGACATTTCTCTCGGTAGAGTTTATTTGATAAAATTGCAAATTAAATAAGCGTTCCGATTTTAAATGAGTGATAAAACTCATGATGTCAATTAAAAAAAAAAATTGAAGGAAATCGTACCCAAGGAATTTTCTATGGTTTCTTGACTTATTACTTTCCATAGAAGGTAAACAAGAGCCTATCTTAGCTTTACTGCTAATTTGATTATCTAAAATTTGCATTTTTCGTTGTTTTTCTTAATACCTTAAAATAGTAACTATCCATACTCAGAATTGAAAATTCATGAAGTATCGGTTTACTAGTTCGATTCTATTTGATCCTCTGTTTTTGTCAGCATCTAATCGGTCAGAAAGGAGATTCATGAAGATCAGGAATTGAAAGAGACGCTCAAGAGGGGATCTTTCGAGTTGCTGGATGTCTGATGTTATTAAAATTTTGGAGCAAAAGTGTAGCAGGCATTACCTCCAGCGAAAGATAGTTTTTCATTTGAAAGAGATTCTTGCATTGTTTCAGATAACACCTCTTAAGGTTAGATTGATCGTAATTCGTAGATCTGAAAAATATTTATAAGTAGTATTTTTTCAAAATTTGTTCTCTAACACCAGAATTGGTTCCTAAATTTTTGGATTTGCAAGAGATGTAATCCTATGTCTCAAATATTTTATGGAACTACCAGTGTCCCACCGGAATAGCAAGTTAATTAGGTATTTATCTGCCATCTGCATGGGGATTTTGAGAAGCCAGAGGTCAGAAATTTTTAACTCTCTTCATATTTATAATATATTTTGAAGGACTTTCAATGCGCTGTGCTTATTTTCATTTTCAATACTCGTAACAATTTTCGTGCCAGAAAAGTTTTCCTCCAATTCGGCAACATTATTCTGAGATTAAAGGATCATGTAGCGAAATCAGAATAACCAGCTTTCATTTGTTAAAATTCCTACTCGTTTTTTTTTTTGGTGGTTTTTTTGAGTTCTTGAAAATGAATTCATAACTATTGTAAAATGAGTTTTCGATGGCGCTGTTTGCTGGCTTTGTTACCTTTTTCCTTCGCAACAAATTTACTTTTTTTTCATCCTACAAGAGGCTCATGGTTTCGGCCTCAACTGCAGAAAACGTCCATACAAGTATCCACGTAAATCTGATCCCAATAAGCATCTTCAAGTATATTATTCATATATTCCACCAGAATACTAATTCCAGCTGCTCACACAATGGAAATCAATTGTTATATACAGACAAACTGTTCACGAAGAGAGAGAGACAGATAGCGCAATGCTCACCTATTCTCTCACAAATTAAAAAAACGCAAACAGCGTGCTGAATTAATTTATCAGTGCCCCTTCTGATCAGTTATATCTTATACTAACAAACCTTTTTTGGCTTTTTTTTTTAATATCGTCTACTAACACGTCTATAAATTACCGATTGCTCAATAAAAATAATCTATAATTGAAGATATTTCACAACAGAAAGCAAGTCAATCTTATGGAACCAAAACAAGCTTCTGAAAAGAGCATCGATTCTAAGCAGATTGTGGGCATTGTCACCGACAACGACATGACCTTGCACAAATGTAAGAGTGATCATGTAGAAAGACCTCAAAGACTGACAAGTATAGTCGAGCATCTCAAGAAAACGGACCTTCTCACCAAATGCGTGTTCATTGACAAACTGACTGAGGTAGATGACGCTCACATTAAGACCATTCACTCTCAAAACTACATCGACTATGTGAGAGAAATTTGCGAAGAGTATGATGAAGAAAAGGATCTTACTCCGAAAGATACCTACTACAATAAGTCCACAGATATGGCAGCGCGGAAGGCTCTAGGAGGGGCAAAGCTTCTTGTGGACAAAGTAATATCAGGAGAATGGAACAGTGGATATGGTGTTTTGAGGCCTCCAGGGCACCATGCTGCGATTGACGGTAAAGTGAATGGCTTTTGTATCTTCAGCACGGTTGCTCTTACAGCACTGTATGCGAAAAAAAAATACGGCCTGAAGAGAATTCTGATATTTGACTGGGACGTCCATCATGGCGACAGTACACAAAAATTCCTTTACGAAAATTCTGAGATCCTTTTTATTTCACTTCATCGTTTCGATGGTGGAAAGTTTTATCCAGGGCCAAGTGGTAGCGTCCACAATATCGGGAAGGGTAAAGGAGCTGGTTTTAATCTCAACATCCCCTGGGAATCCGATGGTGATGAGCTTCAACCTTTAGCTGGAAATCCTGAATATATTTATGCATTCGAGAGAATTGCTTACCCAATCATCAAGAGCTTCGCTCCAGAACTCATATTCGTTTCGGCGGGATTCGATTCTGGCCGAGGTGATCCTCTCGGATCGCTTGATGTCACACAGGATGGGTACGCCTATATGCTGAAGAGATTGCAAACAGTGCAATCTAAGATTGTAATGTGCCTTGAAGGAGGATATAATCTGAATACAATCTCAGTAGCTTCGGAGGCCTGCGTGAGAGTACTGTTAGGAGAAGAACTTCCATTAGCCTGTTCCGAAACAGGATTAACTTTGGATGAATTAAAAAATACTGTGGCTCCAAATAAGGCAGCAGTCGATGTGGTTGCGAAAGCTTGTAACGTTTTCGACAAGTATTGGGGTGAACAACTCCGAGCCAAAGAACTTAATGAATTTCACTTGTTGGCTTTGTCAAACTCAAAAAATAAGTGCGCACTATGCACAGGAAATATTCTGACCAATCGAATTACTGAAGATAAATTCTTTAAAAAATTGAATCCTTTCGAACACCAATTCTACGAAAGCTTTAAAAAGCAGGAAGGAGAACTTTACACTCAACATGAGAGCATAAAGGAATGGCTTTCGCCATACCTTGGAACGGAGAAAATTGAGGGTGTTGAATTCATAGTTCTCCAAAATCTTGTTGGAAAATTGAATAATGCATCGGTCCTCAAAATTAAGGTCTACCCATCAATGGAAACAGATGAGCTCAGTGCTGTTCTCGTTGGAAAGGGAGAGGGGTTTCTTTAAAGATAACTACAAAATTTTTTGACCGAATTCATTAGTCATTTTAGGTCGAAAAATAGTAGGTGTGTAAGGGAATGTCCTGGAGAAATAACCATGCAGATTGGAATTTCATATGATGAAGAATTACTTTATCGATAGAGGTTGTTTTAACAAATTTTCCTTTTTCCTTACTGTCATATTATTTAATTAACATATACTAATGGATAACAATTTTACCCATGAAGTTCTCTCTACGAACTCTCTCTCCCTCAAGGTAATTATTGATGACAATGGAGTTTCCCAACGACACATCATTCCGGAATATTTGAAGATTAGTTTTGATGACTTACAGGAACTGCAAAATTTGTTGAGGACTCTCTTTTCTAAGAGTGGTTTTGGAATCAGAAATTGGAATAAATTCCTAGAAGAAACTGAGAAAGCAGGCAAAGGTCTTGGAAACTATGAAAAAGCCATTCGATGTATCAGAGCTGCACAATTGGCACTGGACAAAGATTCAAACTCGGAGCTCGGATCTCTCTCAGTGCTCCTGGCCGTGAAAGAAAATGAGCTACTCTTCGCAAATATTATTGACATCGAAAGCAAGGCAGAGATAAAAAAGAAACAAAGTCAAGCTGAAAGTTTTTGATGAGGTAGAGTTTATCTTCGTGACTTGCGATGAAAAATAAAATCATATAGGCTTAAGCATAAAAGGATAAATTTATTATGTATTGAAAAAAAATATATCAAAGAAAAAAGAAATTAGAAATTAAAGATGCATAAATAGTTCTATAACCCTCAGAATCATGAAGAAAGGCATTAAATTTAAATGTATCCTTTGGAGTCTTTTAGGCTGGGATCTGTCCCCATGACTTCTTGTATCATTAATTTAAAGTCTCTGAACGAAATCTATTCAAACGAAAAGAGGCTCAGCCTGTTTTCAAGCAAGGTAATCTGTAGTTCTCCTTGTCCGGTTCTATTAAAGTTCTTTCTCATCTAGACCACATGTCCTTCTCAAGCTCTGAGAGATTAAACTTCTTTTGGAAATCTTCTATTAAGATAAACCCATCACAGTCCTTCAACAATTTATAATTGTTGTGCGATCACGATTACTTTTCTTGTTGATCGAAGCTAAAACAAATTTGGTGATTTTTCATGGGAAACGGAATGAATGTATCATTTTTATTGCTTGAAGCGCTGAAGCGCGATCATCATGTATTCAGCACGATATTTTCCTCGTCCAATGGCGCATTAAAATACGAGCAGAATCAAAAGTATCAAAGACAAATTACAGGCTGCATTAGGAGCTGCTAATTTTAGATCTTATGATTGAGAACCTGAACCAGAAAATGGCGGTAAGGTCCTGAAGGGTTTGCCCACTTTGCTTCAAATGCAAGTCATGATATAGTAATATATGAATTCGGCTTAAATTACTAATTTTTGTTTCTTTTGTAATGACAATATAGTTGCCAGAGCATATGAACAGGGAGCGATCAGATTGGGTAAAATTGCTACTTCCTTTTATTCATTGATGAAAATGTTGAGAACTAAATTCAGAGGAGTGATATGTTAATAGATCTGTAAGAAATAATTTTGGTCTTCTACAAATTAAAGAGCACTAGTTCTCTCTAATTGGTTCAAATTACATTTGCAATCGTTTGAAAAATATTTATATGAACAAACCCTCCAGGTCAATCCATTGAAACAAAACTCAACTCAATGTGGCAAAAGAGACTCTAGACTTGGCTAAAAAAGGGACAACTCTCCAAAGATTTGACCAGCAAACTTATTGATTCGCTCGGAACTGCCGACATATTTCATTTAGAAAAGAATTCTATCTAGCCAAGACTCTCATCATGGGTTCACACCCAAGTTCGAATAGGAACTTTTTCAGATTTCATTTTTTTTCTGTTCATGATTGACTCCGATTTAATTCCGAAAGAATATTAGAGAATTAGAGAACGGCTAACAAGTTCTCAAACTTTCTTCTTTTCTGATCTCAATCAAAAGATTAATAGATATGAGCATCCCAGTTTTTCCAGAACATGCTCTTCATCAACATAAATGAGAACTTCCTTGTGCGCTTGCTTAAAATTATGACCTCAATGGCATCAGAACTAATTGTTTGCATTATCCGTTCCTTTAACAATTTCATAAACAACCATTCAATTGAGTAAGGGATAATTTGGATCTCTAACAAATAATTCGCCTTTCCCACCTTTCTACTCAACACATCAAATTGGAAAAAGGATTAAACGAGTAAACCGAAAATTGTCATCAATTATAAAATTGGAATACGTTTCTTGAATTAATCAGTTTTATCCTAACAAGAAATTTCTGTGATAGAACACAGAAATTCATGATTCAAATTGTACTGAAAAGTTCGTAAACGGAACAAAAATTCAGTAAATCCAAATGTGTATAAGAGCGACTTCAAAAGGATCCTATAAAGCAATATCAAATTCGAAAAAAACTAATTCAAATCAAAGAACATACAATGACAGACTTCGACCAAAAGAACAAATACGCTCATCTCGACAAATGGAACCTGCTAAAGAAACTTGGATCTGGTGGAACTTCCAGAGTCTATCTCGGTTATGACCCAGCATCCAGAAAGAGCACAGCTGTCAAAGTGATTAAGAAAATGGAAGCAAAATATGTCGAGTACGTCAAAAGCGAAGCGAAATTGCAAGCCTCTCTCAACCATCCTAATATTCTCGCTGTACATGACTTTTATGAGTCCACTACACTAACTGATGCCGAGAATAACACACAAACTGTAACCGCAATAGTTCTTGAACACGCTCGTGGAGGCGATATCCTTAAGCTTATTGACACTATTGGTATTTTCCCTGAACGACTTGCTCGAACCTACTTCCACCAGCTCATCGACGCTCTTGAGTACTTGCACAAGAACGAAGTCGCCCACAGAGACATCAAACCCGAAAATATCATGCTCGATGGAGACTATTGCCTCAAACTTGCAGATTTCGGATGTGCTGGCAAATACACAGGACGAAAATTCTTCAAATCCCCTGCTGGAACCTCAAAATACTTCCCTCCAGAGGTCCATGCTGGCAACTGCTATGAAGGAATCGCAGTTGATTTGTTTGCGACAGCTATCGTCGTCTTTTGCATGGCTGTTGGTCATATGCCTTTCTCAAAAGCGTCGGAGAGTGATTCTCTCTACAGTCTCCTGGTGTCCGGAAAAATTAAGAATTTCTGGAAGATTCATGAAGATATCTTAAGAGAGCACAGTGGAGAAAAAAGTATTAACTCAGATCTCAAAGACCTCATGACTAAAATGTTTGAACCTAATCCACTCAAAAGATTGACTATTGAAGAAATTAAGAAAAGCGCCTGGTATAACGGTCCGAAACTCGAGAAATCTGAAATTATCCTCGCAATCAAGTCAAAGACAAAAAAGACCGTCGCATAAATTAATGGCAAATCTGATCAACTGTGTTAAAAGGTGTCAAACTATACCACCCCATAATGTATTGTTAAAAATGTCTCAAGAAGTGTTTTTTTCGAGATGAGGCCACGGAATAACCACTGCAAGATTTCATGGCTCTCTCTCTTTATTAAGGTATAAAAGCAGCTACCCATAATTTTTTTCAATTCATTTATCAAATTGTGCATATGAGTACCTCTGTGATGCCAAGTGCAATTACTTTTTATATTAAACTGAATTTCAAACTCCTCCCCTAAAACCAAACAACTGATTGTTGATGCTTATAATTCTTTGGATAAGACAGCATCTTTGTACCCTTCTTTAGTAGAAATAAATATTAAACGAATCACATTGAGGAATTATTGATAAAGGAAGTAGGAATATTATTCTAGAAAACATTTAGGGTAAGCACGAGCTCTATTGAAGCACGCTCATCCTTGCGACCGTGGCTTCAATAGACCTGTTAGTCTCACTCATCTTTAATTATTAGTTAATTATTAGTAAAAGTACTTCGTGAACATATAGTTGATGTCTTCATTAAAGCCAGCTCTCATACAGATAGCCTTGGCGCTATTCAGAAAGCAAAAATGTCCGTCAACGAAATCGCTGCAATCGATATTTCTGATGTTATTGGCTTTCGATGAGATATCGGGCAATCCCACTGGACGAGACTTTTTCTCTGCACAGCTTAAAACATATCTTAGAATACCGTCCTTTTGAGTGTAGCAATTAAAGAGGTTATTGGCGATTATGCGAAGACTGGTCTTTTTAAAGTCGTCTAAATGTGGTACTCCTCCCATCAACAGAACGTCATATAGTCGATCATAACATTTGTTACGCTCAAGTTCTGCTAGGCAACTGGCGACAACTTTTGTCCCGAGGCTAAATCCAACTAGACTTATTGTTTTGTCCTTATAGCAGTCCGAGCGTTCAATAACATTAGCCAAATGTCTTCCAGTATAGATTGCTTCTCTGTAGGCTGTGAACCAGGTCTCATCTATTACACGAGATGGGATTTTCGTTAAGTCTGTGATGAAATTCACTCCTTTCATAACGACTTTCGTGAATGGATTTTTCAGTTGCGCTGTTCTGTGATCAGATATCAGATTCACTAATGGCCTTGTAGCCTCACACAGGATTTCTCTGCCTATTTTCAGAATATTTTGACTCTCATAATGCAGAGCATGAATCTCACAGTCGGGATAAGTATTAATTAATTCCTTCCAATACGCATTTTTTTGTTCGTTGTTCGAAGTCCAGCCAGGACATACTATGATTATGTGTTTGGATCTAATTTTAGGATTTGATACTCTCTCCAAATAAAACTTGACTGGTAGTGAAACGGCTTCATCAGGATAGGAGATACTAATATATACAAGTTGCTCACGGTTAATAATTTTTTCTATGCTACCCCCCTTCTTTTGAGAGTAGCTTTACCGCTTCCTTCATGTCTCCCATATCCCAGCACTTGGTGCCTTTTGAACGAAATTCCTCATAGAGTTGTTCTAAAATGTGCAGCATCCTTTGATGGCTAATACTTTTTCCGCCATCCAAAAAGCATCTGAATGCTCTTATTATCATTTTTCTATAATATGATCGGTAAGATTGGTTCTTCTCATTACGGCGAGAGTTACTAAAATAAATGAATATAGAAAATAGAGTGTGATAGAACATTTCTTCTGAATTTTTTATCATTTGCTTCCAATTCTGTTTTGATTCTTCTAATTTGCTTTGTACTTCATATTTATCTGCCCCAAGCTTCTTCACATCATCGAGAACCCAATGTAAAAATTGTTTTCTTGTGATTTTTCCTGAGGCGATAAAGTTTTGAATCAATTTTTGAAGTTTAGTGTAGCAATGGTCATCCCACAATTTTTCGTCACGGATGCCATAGTCAGCGCAAATAAGAATTGTAAAGATTTCCTCTCTTAGATCGTTATTGCAGTATTTATCATCAAATATATCGATCTTTTTCTGCTTATAGTACAGCTCAAATTGATCACCAAATTTTTGGATAATCTCTGCCTCTTCTTTGAAATCGAAAATCTTCTCATAGACTTTCTGAGCTTCAATTCGAATCTTTTCTAAATATTCCATCATAAGGACCTCACTCACGTTGAAATTCAGTTCAGCTCTCACTGTTTGAATAAAGAACTCTCGGAAATTTTCGTAACTTTGAATCCGATCTCTGAGAGACTTGTAGAGGGTTAAATCGATTTTTGCGATTCCTGCTTGAATATCACGGAAAGTCTTGTCAAATATGGGCTTCACAAGGGAACGGAGTCTAATAAATTTTTCGTGAATTTTTTTTAAAAGTCCCGAGCAAACTTCTTTTTCGTTCCAATCATCAACTGGGACAGAGTAATAACCAATCATCGTGGATACATAATGCCGTACAACCCACAAACAATCTTCCACAGCTCTGTTATGCTCAGAGAGACCTTCAAGTTTGGTGTTGGTAAGTCCAATTTCTGCGAAAATAATTTCCTCAAGGGCTTTATCACAAGGTCCATTTTGAAAAGTTTTGAAATATTTGCTGATTTCTTGCCTATTAAATTCGATATTTAATGGACAATTCTGCACAAAAGCTTGTGTCTGATTAGAGATCAGCTCGAAAAGTTTTTCTTTGTTTTCCATTTGTATGGATTTCAAGATCATTTCTTCCAGCACATCATTTATTATCTGAATGGGATCGATTTCATGTTCTAGAACCTCAGAGCATTCTTGAAGCACGTGCTGATTTTCAAATTTAAACGTTTCGAAAGCGAGAGTCAAATCATCTTGTTGAATTGGTAGTTTGCCAGAAATATTGCTCTGAAATTCAAGTTTCAGTTTAGAGATTTGAATATCGATGTCTTTGTGTCTCTCGGTGGGCTGATACCTGGTAGATTGCTCCATATAGTGAAGCCTTTTCGGGTAAAATCGAGATTTCCTTCTGCGAAAAATCCAAAATAATTTATCGTCTAGTTGTTAACTCGAAATAAAGAATGTAATTAATTCTAGTTAAGGTCTGTTTAGAGTGCTGACTAGCTAGGGCTGGTTATGGTAACGAAAAATTTGAAAGTTCTATCCAGATGCAAAGGTCACAAAAGATTGATCCAAGTCTTTCAAAAACGGGAAAAAATTAAATCCACTTAAGTTCCTGCTCTGTTTCTGTGTAGACATTATTTTATAGTTATTTTAATCACAAAAAAAAAAACACTATAAAATTCCTAAAAAGAAAGAAAAAGACATCTTCTTTATACTCTTAATACTAGCTTGTAGGAATGCTACTTGATGATATTGAAATTTTTGCAGTTTCGGGAAGAGGAGATGGAAGGAGCAAATTTTCGAGATACAGCTAGTAGTTTGGTTTAACCAAACATTTGAAGAAACAAATTAAAGTATTCAAAATTCAAATGATAGATAAGCCCTTTTCTCTGAATCTCTCTCAGAATTTCTGAACAATGATAGCTAGCGAGTTTAAATTTAAATTTTGTGAATTCGTATAGGGAATCAGGGCTTAATTTCTGTATTATTGAGAATAATTATTTTCTTTGAAAACAGATAAGCGGGAAACACCTGTCAGCTCTAATGTGTGAACTCCATTAACTTGCGTATGGAACATGTTGCTGAATCTTAAGAATCTGCTAAATCCGACTCACTTGAATTACGGTGGTTTTCTTGATCCAAAACCTTAAATAGGAGATTCACATCCATGGAGGATGCAAGAGGACGCGCCTTTTTCATGCTCATATTTCGTTTTTGGAGAAGCCTTTCGATTCAGTAACATGTTCCAAGTCTAGGCAACACCATGAAGTAATCAAATAATAACCTTGGAGAGCATTATTGTTCCATTCATTGAGAATTAAGGTTTGCAGTCTAGCAATCCAGATTTAAGTGTATCAGAGCTAAAGAACCTTTTGGATGGTCTCATTTAGCAGCGATCCTCAGACCAATAATTACTACGCGCATCTCTGTGGAAGAAAAGGATTGTCATTGAGAAGGACATTAAAAGACTTACCGAAAAATTAACATCTCGGAATTATGTTGGATGGCACCACTCGTCCTAACATAAATCTAGCACTTGTATGAGCCAGGAAATTCTATTCCTAAGCGACCTTGCTAAGCAAGAAAATTTTTTTGCAGCATTCAGTCACTTTCCATGCTTCAAGTATTAAATTTCATAAAGACCAGCTGCATTCAACTGCATGCTTGAGTAACTACAAAATAGAGTAGATCTTTTGCGAATAGTTGCCTGAGATGAAAAATTAAACTAGTTGAGCTAACCATAAAATAAAATTCATTTACTGGAGAGGCGAGGGCAACACAAAGTAGGCACTCAACAGGTAATTTTGTAGCGAATTCAACCTTGATTTGACAATGCTCAAAGCATTTCCATGATCACTAATCTATTGAATGGGTCTGTGGTGTAGTGGTATCACGTTCGCTTTGCAAGCGAAAGGCCCCGGGTTCGATCCCCGGCGGATCCAAGATTTTTTTTTTAAAGTAATTTTTCTCTGCAATTTTGCCGGTTAAATTGGGAACAATGCATCTTTTCGCATTCTCTAATAGTTGAAACTATTTCTTTTTTAAACATGTGATCATGATCTTTTTTGTTAGATTTGATTTCATGAAATTCGGAGACAATTAGCTGAGAATTTAGAGCTTTATTCATTACTCTTGATGTGCTCTACGCCAATTGATTTAATTGTCATTTACTTTCAGTCCCCTAATGAGAAAAAAGACAAATGATATGATGATAATATATGATATACTTGCATATTCACATTCGTAGCGTATCACCCAAATTTTGAAATGAAAATTGGATTAACGATAATTATTACGAATTAAATTTCACATTTCACCGGATAATATGATGAGTGATTTCTCAGCACTTCTTAGCAAAGAACTTGACACTCTTCAAAGCGCTCGATCCTTTGACATGGACTCTTTCCCGCTTGTAGAAGATCTCCAAAATAATTTAATACTTGATGGTTATGAAAGCATTAATGTAACCTATGAACAACTAAAAAAGGCTCTGGTCAAGTCAGAGCAAACCGTTCTCTCCCTGAAGAAAGAAAACAGTAGACTTTTACAAGAAAATAAAGAGCTACAGTCCAAAATAATAGTAATAAAAGAAGAAAGCGATTTAAATACGGCGAAATGGCAGACGACTATGCATCGCTTACAGTCTGAGTTGGAAACTCTTAAATTGATAACTCACCTCCAAGAGCAAAAACTGAAAAAGAAAGAGGAAGAGGAGATGATGTCTAACAATCCTTCCTCACAGCCTCTGAGACAAACAAACGAGAAGGGAATTGAAAATCAAGACCCCAACAGCAAGGACCTGATACATCGCAAAGAAGCCACCGAAAAAGTAGTGGCAGTGACAAAAAAATATAAAGAGCAGCTCAAGGAAAAAGATGTTGAAAAGAAAAAACTAAGACGACAAGTTGTAGATCTTGAAAAGCAACTGCCCAAAGAAGCGACAGAAAACATTGACATTGTAGCCAAAAAATATCAAGAGCAGCTTAGAGAGAAAGACTTTGAAAAGAAGAAACTAAGACAGCAAGTTTTGTATCTTGAAAAGCAATTGACGGACAGAAATGCGGAATTAAATCGACTTAATACCTTGTTCAAAGGAGCAGGGAGTCACACAGAAAGAATTCCTTTAGAATATAACACGCAGCAGCAAGCAGAACGGCTGAAAAAGCAAGATGCTCCTGCCGATCTTAGAAATGCTAGGAATTGTGAATTTGAAGAGGCAGTGAAAAAAGCTAAAGACAAATCTCAAAAAACTGAACCTGGTCAAAACGAAAATGTCTTTTTGAGAAATACGACAAACAAATTTTTCACAAATCCTGAAGAACCCAAAAAAAGAAAACCGCAAAGGTCAAGCTCAGCTAAAAGTAAGCGGCAATAGATTCAGCATTTTTATTAAGAATTAACAGAATTGAAACCTATCCAAGCCTGTGGATGGTGGTGCAAGCAAGGCTCTTATGAAAAATTATTTAATTATTGGCATATTGTTGAAAGCAGAATTAAATCTAACCGACCATCTAGTTTCATCATTCCTGACTTTGAGGTTAATTTCGAAAGCAGTTGTGGATTTTTGGCTTTCCCTTTGATATATCATTTTGATAATGATTTTCATAAAATGTATAGATGAACTACAAACATATTTTTCAAATAAGACCATTCGATAAGAAAAAATGGTTGCAAAAATAAATTGAGGCATCATAATAAATATATTAGCATCTCATTGAACATCTTCCAACGACCACTCCAGTGCTTGTGATTTGCTCTTCTTCAAGCTTTTCAAAAGGGATTAAATCACTTCCAGTGTTGAGTCCTCCATGATAGAACCCTTTGTTGTTGTAGGTACAATCATAATAAATATCCCCTTCAAAGATAGTCTCTTTCTTCTGTTTGAAAGCTTCGCTATTCATCGAAGGTCTCAGATGAATTTTCTCTGAGCCACTACTCGCAATAGAACTAGCTGAATCTCTGTTTCTCGGTTTCTTCTCAGGAGTTTCTATGTTCAGCAGCTCTCCTTTTTCTTCTTCTTCCTCGTTGTCTCGCGCATCTCGTTGCTTAAAACTTGTATCAATCTTCAACTCTTCAGGTTTTGGGAGTTTCTCTTCAACCTGAATTTCTTTTTCTTGTGGCCATTTATACTCCCAGGTTGAATTACCTTCATGCATGGCTAAGATTTTATCTTTGTCGATAAAATCGTGGAGGATTTTATGGTCGTTCCTGACAATGAACTTCTCTTGAGTCCTTTGACTCATAAAAGGTTTCACAGTGGCATACACAATTTTGAACAACCAAGTGGCATTCAAAACCAGCAACCGACGCAGTCTTTCTGGATAGTTGTCTTGAAGGATCTTCAACAGTTCAATGAAGACTCCCACCACATTCGAAGTCATGTTCTTGCGGTTGTAACCTTTCATATCTAAGATTACATTGAGTTGTCCAGGGCCATTTTGATCGGCAAGCTTGCAGCCTTGCTCCAACATGTAGATTCCAAAGAGAATCTCAACCTCAGTTTTGATATTCGAGTCAATTTTACTCATAATAATATAAAGACAAGGGCAACCCTCTCGATCTTCACCGAAATAGTACGCTTTTCCAGAAAGAAGGCTTGTCTTGATTTGGTCTTCTGAGATCTTGTAGGGTTTCTTCGTAACTCGCCATCGAATCCATTTTTTCCAAGTTTCAAGTGCCTCTATTTGGTTATAACTCTTGGCAATAAGAATTCTTGTACATCGAGTAATATCAGTGAAGAACGAAGCTGGCTCATCTCCTGTAGTTTGGGTTTTAATCTCCAGCTGAACTGTGTGGTGAAATTCCTGAGCTTGCCGATGTTGGTCTCGTGTGAGTGAGAAATGAACGAGAGGATCAACAACGGTTTCGGATTTTCGTGGATAGCTCATTTGATTCATCAGATCAGAAATAATTATAAGAGGGTTCGAAAAATACTTTGCGTATAGCTTCATTAAATAATTAAAAAACCACAATGGGCGCTATTTACGCCTCCCATTTAGACCAGAATTATGAAACTCGAAAAAGGATATGCAAGAGGAGATTATGGATACTTGCATCAAAGTTTTAATGGATTTTCGTACAATTTATTAGAGTAATTTTCCATTGGAACAATATTTCACAAAAAACCAGCTGGATTCATCATCCAGTTAAGATATAAGCAGCTTTGAGAAAAAACTTTGTTAGGGTCCGTAATAGGGTCTTTCCTAATATATTTTTCCCAAAAAAAAAAAACACTCCACGATGAGTTTGGGTTACTCAATTGCCTCATTCATTAGCCTTATACAGTCATAAGAATCACAATTGATAATAGAGCCAACCTCGCCGCGAGTATTATTTATTTCAAGGTGGTTCTCGGTGTCAGCAAGAAAGCATTGGAAAAGATAAGCATTGATAGGAAAAGGGGAAAAAAGGTAGCAGCTTCTTGTGAAGCATTATAATGAATGTATTTAAGATATTAAATTATTTTAAGTAGGAATCCGATTTTAAGAATTGAATTTGGTCACTTCAGAAATTCTCTTTATTAGGGATCACACCGAAAGTGTTCGAACATTCGTAGTTGTATTAGCTAGAGCATTGTAGTCATCAAATAGCGGACCATTAATAATCCACAATATAAAAATTACTATGTATGCAAGGGAATTTTTCTTCCTTCTTCATTACCGAAAAGAAAAGTCATCTGCAGTTTCTCCTCTCCAAATGATGCTGGAGAGAAATGGCGAAAATAGCTTGCATGTAAATTATGCTTGTTTAAATGGAGTTATTCTAATGTCAAAATCTTGCCTTCTATTCCTGTCTTCAAAATCCTCAGCAAGTTCATGTCAAGTGGCAGATTGGAATTTGGTTGAGAATTTTCTGAAAGTTTCATTGCCCTCATCATAATGTGATTTTTTAGAGATGCCCTTCAGTGGAGCTGGAGTCTTCTGGTGATACTACACCAATACTTGCAACGCGTGAATATTTCAGAAAGAAAAAGAATCCGTGAATTCCCCTTCCCCTATCTTTCTTCTGTATCTTTATATTGCTGAAGATGAGTTTGCCATTTTGATATTGTTAAAACTTTAAGATTAATGGGTGTTTCTACAGCAATTAATTGGTTGAACTAATACTTTTTTGCACAGCCCAATACAATTCTCAACCGAGTGCAAACCACACCTTATCCTCACCTGACAGCTGTTCTAAAGCTTTGGAAGAAAGAGAGAATTTTAATCTCCACCACGTTCGAAAATCATGAATGGAAATTTGGACTTTTAATACGATTAAAAACTTATCTTAAAATTATCAAGTTCATCTCTCTCACAGCTAAAACCAGTTTATGAACCAGAGCTACAGCATACTACGCATACGTAGCTTGCAGCCCTCACATAAAAGCAATTCAAAGCAGGAAATTGAAACGGAAGGGCGAAAAAGAGCCAGCAGCTACTCATTACTGAGCAAAATTTTCGGAAAACAAACTAATCAGCGCTCATTGACAAGTTTCAACGATAACTCTTACGAGAAATCGACTTTTGATTTAAATTATCAGGCTACCTCCTACTCAGAGAGTATACAACTTCCGAAACCTCGTGCAGCGAGCATGACAGAAAGTCCCGAAAGATCACCTGACATTTCCAAAGGTCGACCAACTCGAAGTGGGTTTTTGATCAATAAACAAGCTAAATTGGGCCAGACTCTCAATTCTTTTAACAGTACAAAACCCAAGTCAGTCACTACTCAAACTTTTCAGACATCCTCAGTGTTTAACAAAACCATTATGAATGAAAAAATCGCCCTAAGTAAACTCCTGCAAGATATGCCTGTAAAGAAAATCCTGAGAGTACAATCGAGTCAAAAGAAAAATTTGCTACCTTTCGAAAAGCAACCATCTAATAAAACGGCCACAACTCAATCGGTTAATTCAACATCAAGGGAGACCTCTCCTCAAAGGATCAAAACAGAAACAGCCTCTCCTGAAACCTCTCACTATGAAAAAATCCGTGAAGAGGACTTCTTTCGATTGAAAACCGAACACAATTTTTCTGTCGGGACAAAGCCGCTGGCCAAGAGGGGAAAAACAGATTCTTGTGTCCTCAGGTATTCGAAATCGAAACCCAGTATCTTAGACTATCTGACGAATGACGATGGGAAAAATCAGACTCAGGATAATCGATTGCCATTCGCACTCAATAAAAGTTACAGTCGAATCCAGCAAGTGAAGGCACAACCCCGACAGGAGCTAAAATCTCAAACGGACTATCAACAGATAAAAACGATTGAACCTAGAAGAACTAGGAGAAAAGGAGATGAATTCATGAAGCTTATTCAGAGTATGGAGAAGGGTCCTAAGCTAACTGATGATAGAATCAACCAACCATATGAGATTGGGAAAAAATTCCAGGAGAATGAAGACGGGATCGATGCAGAAGATCTGGCTGCTGATGATTTGGCAAAAGTATTAGCTCAATATCCGTTTGATAGAACGATGCTGCGGTTGAATAGGCAAATAACGATCGGCTTCAAATACCATACAACAAAAAAAATGATGCCAAGGCCTGAGAATACAAAAGCCAACTATGCCAGGATTAGAAAAAAACTCAAAGAAGTTCTGAACAAAATAAAAAACTTGCAGCTTACTATCGACGAGGTACGACCAATCCTTTTATAAAAACCTTATTCTAACTTACCTATTACAAAAATAGTTGAGGAAAAATATCGTGTTTAGTTTGACCCCTTTCGAGAAGGAGAATTCACGCGCTTTTCTCCGAGCTGCTGGTTTCGGTGACTATCAAACATTGGAAGAAATGTTAAAGAAGAATCGCTACCTTCTATTTGATTTTAATAATGTAAATTTTTAGTGCGAGAATTTTTTTCAATTGAATATTTCAGGTTCATCAAACAGCACTTCATCTCGCAATTTTGAATGACCATACAAGCTGCTGTGAGCTACTGATAAAAAAAGGCGCTGATTTGCACGCGACAGACACGGTAAATATATTCTACGTCTCGCACCTTTGAATTGTTGTTAAGATTGGTAGGACTCCATTGTACGTTGCGATAGAAAGGGACAACATTGACGTTGTGAGAGTAAAGGAATTTGAGTTCAATATAAACCTATAATGTCTTCTTAATTGTTAGATGCTCTTGCTTGCAGGCTGCAATCCATGGTCGACCGATGAAACTGATTATAGATCCCTTTTAGAAGACAATCCAGTCGCAGGATATTACATCGGTCAATGCAGAAGAGTACAACAATTCGATCGAGTGATTTTAGCTAACTTGTTTTGGACCGCTTTAGCTGTCTCTACTAATGCAAATGGCACCATTCAAGCACAGAGAAATGCTGTGGCAGAGAAGAAGTCAATCAGCTCTTGTGGAGTCTGATAAAATTAAGTGGCTTGTAGCAGTAAAGGATGAACGCCTTTTGAAAAAGAGGCAAACAAAGGGATTGGTTTTTCCTTGCCTTCAATGACTAGGATTCCTATTTAAATAATTCAATAATGAAATTGAAATTCATAGTGCTATCTTTCTCTCTAAATTTGATTTACTGCAATTTTTCAACTGTTTGTATTATTAAAATTGTTTCTAATATCTTTCAATCTCTCTTAGATCTTCAATGCGGTAAAAAATTCAGTAAAAATGTTCAGCTGACACTTGTTTCAAAAAGAGTTATTTCAATGTCCAAGAATGTTGCTATAAGCAGCTTCCTTTTGAATTCGATTGTCATAAAAGATTTCAAAACAGAAAGACAGCTACCAGGAATAAAAGTCTCCGCCTTTGGATTGTCCAAAGATATTTTGAGTTGCGATCGATAATTACCGGTGCACTCTTTTTCGTTTCAATTCCAGTCGTTATAAGAAATACTAACGAGGAATTCAATTTTCTTCCAAATTAGAATACAAAATTACAATCAATTCTCAATCTTTAATCGTTACAAACTTACTTCCGGAAAAAAAGCCGTTCTTAATAGAATAGACATGAGTTAGTCTCTTATCAAGTAATTCGACTGTAGACAATCAATAAAATACAGGCTCCAATTTGCTCTTCTCACGCACTGTAACTTGTGATTCATGTCATGAGAAATCTCGAAGTTTTTTGTTTTGGGTAACATGATTCCTTTTATGGCTTGCGAGCTTTTCCATTATAAAAGAAAGGGCTTAAATTAAAATTCCTCCAATACCGGCACTCATCAGAATTTTCGTGAATCGGGAACAGGAGTCACTTTCGCTTGACTTTATCTTAATTGCAAAATTAGAATTGGGCTCATATACACTATTTATTGAGCGCCCGATTAAGGAATCTTTAATAAAAAAAAATTACCATAGCCAAAATAGTTTTAGAAAACTTCATGGAAACTCTCACAGACCTTGTTTCTGAACACGCAGAACTCAAAAGAGCGCTTCTCAAAGAAGCGATGGGCTTCTTAGTTCACCACCCAGTCTTGGATGACCGTGAACGTAAAGCAGATGAATTGATCACAAACGCTGGAAACGATCTCCGAGCTAAATTACCAGTTGAGTTCTACTCCAACCCTCTGAAATTCCGCGATGTCGTTGAATCCTCAGAGCTCTACCAGCTCTTGAAGAAAGCTCCAAAGGGATCCTTACATCACCTTCATTTCGACGCCTTTGGTTCCCACAAATATGTAAATTCATCCTCTTTCAGCACTCATCTAATCTAATCAACTTTAGTTCGTAGAATACGTGAGAACACACCCTGATAAATACCGCTATGACGACAAAACTGCCAAATTTTACCATTACAAGGTATATTTTCCCAATATTCACACAAACTTATCAAAGACCTTAGGCTCCTGAAGCTAAAGACCTTATCGATCCAAGCACTGATGCCAGCAAGTTAACCAAGGAAGAATTCCATGCTCAATACTCAAAATATTTCGTCATGAGCCTCGAAGAAATCCATGAGTCAAAGAACATTTGGGACTCCTTCGAGAGAACCATCCTCAACAGATTGAACATCATCCAAACAAAAACTGCTTACACGGATTATATGAAATACGCTTTTGAATATGCTGTCGAATTCGGATACCAAAATATCCAAGGAAGAATCTTCCTTCATTTCGTCAAAGATGAGGTACTAATTCTTCTGATTAGAGTGGTTCTAAACCGCTGAATTAGGATTTGAAAGATATTCCTCTTGAAGAAGAGCTCCAACTTTACCTGGATGTTCAACAAGAAGTCCAGAAAACTCATCCTGAGTTTTTCTTCACAGCTGTCATTCAATCTCTCCGATTCTGGAGCAATGAAAAAATGAAGGAATACCTTGATGAGGCTTACGGGTTGAAGAAAAAATACCCTAAGCTCATTATTGGTTTTGATGTCGTCTCAGTATGATATCTGCTACCGACCCATTCATTAAAATTTCATTGTTAAATTAGGAAGAAGATGCCAGAAAATTATCAGACCTGATTGGTGTATTCATTGAATACAAAAAGGTGATTGCTGCTGATGGCATTCAACACTTTGAGTTCCTCCTTCATGGTAAATTCACCCCTCCTAAAAGCTTATTTAACCCTTTACTTGATTAGCTGGAGAATCACTTGAGGTCGAAAATGACAACCTGTATGATGCTATCTTGTTTGGCTGCCCTCGTATCGGTCATGGATACAACCTCTACAGACATCCTCTCCTCATTGAGAAGGTGAAATCATCCAAGATCTGCATTGAATGGAATCCTCTCAGCAACCAGGTATCGATCTAATCGTCCTTCACAATATATTTATTGACCCTTGATCTTTAGATTTTGAGATACGTGAAAGACTTGAGAAATCACCCACACTTCGGAGTCTATAAGACTGGAGTCAAATATTCAATTAATTCTGATGATCCAGGAGTCTTCGGAACCGATCCAGGCGCATGGGATTTGGTCTCCATTGTCCTTGCTAATAAATTCAGTAAGATTTTTTCCTCTCTTCTTCGAAGTTTAATTGATGATGAATAGATCTCCAAGACTTGAAGGGATTCTTCTTAAACAGTGTTGATCACAGTTGCCTCGATCAGGATCAGCATGACTTCCTCCGCAACGAATGGTTCAAGGCTTGGCATAAATACATTGATTCTTTGATTCAGTGAGTCTAAATAAAGCTCAAGCATGATTTGAGTGAAACTCATAGATAAGGAATCTGTAATTAGTTAGACTCAATTTTTAAACGGTTATAGCCCTATTTAATCGTTATATAAAGAAAAACCTAAAAATCATAAGCAGGATTTCCAACTACATGTAAGCAGTGAGGTCTAGCTTTCTGCAGATTTTCTCCTATCAGAAATTTATGAAGCAACTCGTGATGCCTATACACTCAAATCAACATTAAACTCAAAACAAACAAAAAATTTTGATTCCTTAACAACTATCTTTTACAAATTTATATATTTCATAAGAAAACATACAGTTGCAGATACTACAAGTCCAAAAGCGCAAATATATGTTAAAGTCACTCTAACTTATAGATTTGATTTTGAATATCGAGAGAGGAAAAAATAATATGTTGTAAATTCATTGAATAATGAAATTGGAAAACTACTATTGCTCCATTGATTTGCACCAGCACTTTTTCAAGACGACATTTTCATTGAATGATCGAGACTATTTATTTCAAGCTGTTCAGAAAATATCGAAGCTTATAGCATTTCTGAAAGCCAACCTAATTGTTGTCTCAATACCTCTATTTTCATGCTAACATGGTTATTTTCGGCTTTTTCTTAACAACTATCAAGAATGAATTTTATCTGGTCTTTCTCATTGTATTTAGAAGGAAATTCATTTATTTTGCCATGATCGTTGCTGCAAATGATTTCATGATCAATTCTTTGCTCGCCATTCCTTCAATCACTTGGTGATTTGGAAGTGATCCAGCTCAGTATTTTATAGTATCTTACAGAAAGATACGTGAACTCTGAAAGTCCAAATGAATTATCAAAAGCTAATCAAGCAACAGTTAATTATTGGGTCACCAGTCAATTCTCCTTAGTTTTCTCTTATTATTTAATGAAATACTCACGGTGTTCAGGATCGAAATGAATATTCTTCTCATGACTTCATCAGATTAACGAGAACGGAATATTGATTCAACTTTGATCAAACTCCCACCCAAGTTTTAAAACTTTAACGCTGTCCTACGACCATAAATCAGCAGAGTGGCTACAAATGCGAGTCATGGTCACTGAAATCTTTAACTTACAAATTATCTTAAACTGCTTGCCTTTGCAAGGAATCTGTCCAAGTTTCGAATAAATATCACATAGTTGGCATGGACCTGACTGAGAATTTCTTTTTCTTAGAAAATTGTGAGAGATTCAACTCAGTTGAGGGTTCATAATATAGGCTTCTGATAAATCTCCTACTTGGGTAGCGTGAGGATCTTTGTTGAGTCATCTTTGTCTCGAAACCTTTCCATTCTGGCCTTTATCTTTTCAAAGGCTTTAAGAGATGCTAGCACCAAATATGGATGTACACTTGAAAATAGAATGAATTTGCTTTAGCCTGACAAAGAAGAGCATTTCAGGTTTTGATGCTTTCACGAGAAGCTATTGTGAACAAAGTAAATTTAGCTTCATTAATTTTTTCAGTAGCATTCAAGATAAAATGCCAATTACTAAGCAATTCACCCTAATTAAATTTACAGGTCAAAGGAAAAAGAGTTCTTTGTAAGTTTTCAGGAAAATAAAGAATGTTATCGAAAGAGAAAAACATCCAATCCAATTTCGAGTTAGTTTGAAAGTTTTCGCTTTATCATCGTTAGAGCAAAGCATATTCATAGTTAATTGCAGTTATGCCTTGCCGATAGGATTGTTGAGCTCTTAATATGAATAAATTTAGAGAAACTGCCGCAGATTCCTCTCTCTCTATCAACATGCCAGAACTGCCAGCGATCAAAGTAACTTTTTTCTAAATTAAAAATTATAGCTGAGTTTTGGATACTGCTATCTGTTGTGTTATCTTGTGCGTAATCAACTCTTCAAATGGAAAATATTTGTGAGTTTGGTATTTCATATGATCCCTCTCGAAGCGCGTGCGAGCAAGAGATATTTCCAAAATTTGGATGATTTACATAACTATCAATATCGAAGTCGCAGAAATGGATTTTTGGGAAAATTACCGATTTCAGGTCTACAGCATCGTAAAACACAGAGATTTGTCTCTGGTATAGCCCAATCACGATGCAAAACGGTAATTTCTTCTTTTATACTTAATATCTAGCATTTGCTTTTGAGCGTATGCATATTTCACCTCATATCACTTTGCCCATAAGATGAGAATCGCAACCATTGGCTTATCTGTGAATCAAGCAAAAGTTTTTACTTTGTGAATCAGAGATGATATCTATAAAGCCAATCACTCATTGAGGAAGCGAATTATTGTTAGAACCGTATGAGAGACTTCGATCACTCCAGGGTGCTCTCTTCTGCTATCTGAGTATTTTCATTCGTGCTCCCAAAATCATTACTTTCCAAGCTGATAAAGGTCAAAAAGTAGAAAAATTGGAAATTAGTTTAAGTTATAACATCTGATGCACTTATAAATACATTTTTTTTGGTTGACCAATTACTATCAAAAGTAATTTCGAGGGTATTCATACTAGCATTCTCAAAACAGAACGAGAAAGAGGGTTTATTTACAAGACCATAAGAGAGTAAAGATTTTGTCACGGGCTAGTCGTTATTCCATAGTGTAAAAAAATTTCTTTCACTACAAGGGAAATACGAATGTCAGAGGGTCAACATAGTAGGATTTATTAGCGTAGAGGAAAGGAACAATTTCCTCCTCGATAGCAGTTTCAAGTTTTCTATCTGAAATAGATTTGATATTTGACTTCGAAACTACATTTTCAACAGTGTTGCTACTTTCAGGAGTGAAATGATAATCGACTTCGCCTTCTTCCAATTCAAACTTTATTTTCTTGGAAGATCTGAGCATGATGTCTTCCTTGGATTTAAATGAGGTTTTTTCTTTCCAATTTAAATTTTTTTGAGCAAGTTTTGCCGATTTCTTAAGCTTGAAGGCCTTTTTAAAGGCATTCTTCGTAGGCTGTTGGCTGTTGTCTTTAGTTTCATCATAGCTGACCGCTTCTTGGCCACTCTTTTCGACTGAAATCAAGCTGCGAGTGGAACCATTCAAGTTCGAGCTTAGAAGACTATTAAAATTATTTTGTCGTTCGATATAGTGTGATTCATGTCTATCATCATTGTACAGAAGTTGTCTTTGGATCAAGGAATTCCCACGAGCAAGAGGGGGTTCAATAGTGCTTGTTGTGGAATCATTACTGAAGGTGTCATGGAACTCTTGAATTTGACGTGGTCCTTTCTCAGGAACGTAAAAATTAGTTTCTTCCATCTTTAAAGGAAAGTCATTGAATTTGGAGGGAATCATTTCAGAGGTATGAAAATTAGAGAAGGAGTTTTGGAAAGGATAGCTTGGCTGAGCATTGAAATTTCCAGAAGGTTGCTGTTGCTGATTCCCACCCATGTTCTGATATCTTTGGAAGTTTGGTGGGTTTTTATCGTAATTATCTTGATATGATGATGGCGTCGAGTTCCAACTTGGCGCTTGGTAATAGCCATTGACAGTTGAAGGCTGGTTGAAGCTCGATGCACGATTTGATTCATCAAAATTTACATTTTTGTAAAAATTATTTGGCTGTGTTGGATGCTCCCAGTTCTGATTTGAATGAGAGGAGGGGATCAATGGCTGTTTTGCAATGGTTTTGCGTATTCCTGGAACAACTTTCGTAGTAGATTCCTGAGATTTAGCTTCAGAGCGTGCAGAATTGGTGTTTAACGCTGGTTTTTGAGCTAACATCTCGCGAACCTTATCATCAAAAGTGCCAGGTACATTCAGCAGGAGCTGACGAGGGAAGCTTTTAGGTCCTTGGCTCATATTCTTGATTTCAAGTTCAATAATTTTGGTTAGAAAACTTTTAGAATACAGCTCAACTAAATTTTATAAAAATTCTGATTATAGGCTATAATTATCAAATAGAGTCCTTTAGATGCTTCTGTGGCAAAAATAATTCAAAATAAATTAACTATGCACTTCTAAAAAAGTAATATTTTAGTACTGGTCTTATAAGGTGTCTCAAGCTAGCGAACATGCTGTGTTGAAGGTGAATTTCAGACCCAAATGACAGATCCGCGAGTTTTTCAGGTACTTTGTCATCTGAACATCTTTTTTCGATTGGAAAATCCAGATAATTATTGCTTTCGAGATTAGCATAGGAGTTTAGTTTCTCCTGGGGTTATTTTTGACCTTCTAACCAAGACTCCATCTAGCTATTCAGTTGGATTTTGAGAATTTCAGTTCTTATCCAAAATTCTCAGCCTCTAAAACACCCATTTGTAAATGGGTATTTTTAATTTACTTTTCAAAAAGCACATCATACCAGACTTGATAATTTCAAATACTTCTGTTAATGATTATATTTTAATAACCACTGGCCACTCCGAGGAGAGCAATATCGTCTCCAAGCAAAATACAAAGCATACCTAACAAGCACCATCTCAACCTCAAGTTTTTCATATATTCCTATAGTAGCTAGAGAATTAAGAATTCGGTAGTGAGAAACGAATTAGGAAGAATTTTCGAATCACAGCCAGCGATAAGTGTAAGAACGATGAATGCTTCTTGGAATTAACGTGTCTGGCTGCTAGAACTTCGAATCTACTCTCTGGCTCCTCAGTACGAGCTCTTAATCGACATTTAGCCTTTCTGTGGCTTTTTCTGGAAATGCATCATAGAACAGGATCATCCTCTTTCATTTTTCAATTTTGTTCTGATTCAATTCAAACCTTTAAAGACTTTTTAAACGGTTTCTGGACTTCCAGAGCCTCTCTACGTTCCCTGTCTTGTGAAATTCTTCTTGCGAAGCAAGGAAATTGGCATTTTGAAAAATAAAATACTGAGAGATTTTATTATACAAGCTTTATTAAGACCATGTATTTCATTCTAAATTGAGAACGCCTAGTAGAAGCGTCCGAACACAGTGATTGATGGATTTTCCTAAACACTTGAATGAAATTCACCTTAGGAGAGTAACCACATCAGTCTCTCAAGATTTCTACTTGTATCAGTTGCAAGCCATCAATGGAGATTAGGTTTACCTGTTCTTTCGTTTTCCATGTAAGGAAAAATGATGAGAAAAGCTTGAAGCCAGAGATTCCAACCTTACTCCTCATGAAAGGAAATTGTTAAATCGAAAGCATCATCTCTTTGCAAATCGAAAAGTGCTCCTTTAAACAAATAGCTCAGAAGATGCTTATGTTTAAAAATTTTCTCCATTCTGCACTTTCATGTTTTTCGATCACTCTCATTGTTCGCAGAATTTCTTTAGAAACAAGAGCATTACGACAAAATAGGCATGACTTCAGGGTGTATAGGTGTTTAAAATTTCAGATAATGTGGGTGAATGGAAATTTTTATTCTTAGTAAATTCTGAAATCATAAAACAATTTTGAGTCAAATGAGAAGTGTTCTCATCGAGATATTCAAATCCACAATATTTGAGGTCATTTCACATTGTCTTGGTAGCAGAATTCAGCTCGGGTAACTAAAAACAATTTTCCAGAATGCAAATATTATTCTCAAAAATAAGAATTGATCTCTAATGCAGTAAATGATACCTCATTTCGATTATCAGTTCTTCACATGAAGAGATATAATTTAGTAATTCTCAAGTAAAACTGCGAAAATCTAAGCTCTCTAAATCACGTGGACGAGCTTTCTTAGAATTTTATCACGAAAAGCAACTTTTGTTCGCAGATAGGTAGATTTGTCAAACTCTCTGAATTTGCACTTGAATTTAATTTTCCAAAACAAGTGCAAATAAAACACTCATTTTTATTTTTTTTTTGTTGTGCCCACTCTACTAAAGGGAGATTTTTCACGTATAGCTCGATTGTTCATTCCAATCTACTTATTAGTCCCTCTCATCTGATGTTGATTCGCTGGAAATACCGCTACCAAGAGGTTATATCTTGGCAAACATCTCTCCTGTTCATTTTCTGATCTCTACTGCCTCTTGAAAATGAAATGAGTCTCACTCGAACGATTCTTATCAAACAGGCATTAGTCATGAGAAAATGGTGTAAAAACCTACAGTGCTTGTCTACATATCCATTGTAATTCACCTGAATAGAGATCACAAGTAGTGAGATCTACTATTTTTGGCTGCAATGCTTTGATGTTGAAAAGATTTATCAATCAATGCACATCTTAAATAAGCCAACACTAAATAAAAGATTTTATTGAGAATAAGGAATTAACTATTATAACACAATGGATACCATCAACGAAGGTGTTTACGATCAAAATAAGGAATCTATGGGTTCAGAGAACGCACTGCGAGATTTTGAAGTGAATGTTAAGAAAATTAGCACGTCAGGAGACAACTGCATCGACAGTATCAGATCTCTAATAGCATTCTTGTCAAATAAAACAGTAATGATGCTTGATAATCCTTCTCAAACCGATAATGCACTTGACAGGAAGCTGCTAAGGTGTGGAAAAACATCCCACCTGATACTTTAAATCCCCTGAAACAAAAGTTAGTTGAATTATTGTGCCATAACCAGAAAGATCTTGCTGGTGCTGCTGGGCAGGTATGTTTTCAAACGTAAACGGTGCTATAGCATTTGTTTTTTGGGTTTAGTGCCTTGCAAACCTTTTAGGAGTTGAACTAGCAGTAGACCAATCCCCAGCGATATTTTTCATGGTCAAGCAAAAAATCTCAGAAAATTCCTCTGCAGACCAAGCAGGCTTTGCAAAATTCTTTTTTGAAACTTGCAAGCAAATGGTAATTATCCTATCGCGATATGAGTTCTTATCGCTAATCAATTATCAATTTATTTCAAGTACGAAAGCAAAAAAGAGAACCTTCCCAATGATGAGATTGCTCGGGAAGTCTTTCAATATGCTTTAAGAGTTCTTGCTAGTCAGGATGCCGCATTAATCCATGAATCGATCACGACGTTCTCCAAATTTATTAACTTCTTCAAAGAAGAGCTGAAGAACGAAGTATTTATATCATATAACTTACCATAGTCTCATCCTCTAAAAGCGTTCATTGGGAAGTTTAGTCAATATTTTAGCTACAATCTCTGAGATGCAAAGCGAAAACATTGCTCAAGAGTCTTTGCAACTCATGGCAATCTTAGCCAGAAATCTTATTTCGCTGTTTGATGCTGAATTACTGGATTTATTCACTCAAGCGACGATGAAGTGGATCCAAAAAGATGCAATCGCAGGTACAGATGCGATTCAATTATGGATCGTTGTCATCAACAAGCTCAAAGTAAATAACCGAAACGACCACAACGGATAGATAACTTATTGTTTTATCAAGCAGAATCAAGCAAAGGGTTCGCAAGACCTTGGCTCAAGAATCTTAAAGTTAGTCCCTGCTTGTCTTCAAAATCTCTCTATCCAGGTATTTACAGCATAAGTTTGTTTAGCATAAAAAAAGTTTAGACAAATCCTCCTTTCGAGTTGTCCAATCCTGAACCAATGATACCTACTATCACTTCAGTCTCATATCAATGTCTTACGTCCATTAGAGATTTGGAGCCTGAAAGTTATGAC
>ENA-UOTZ01000262-UOTZ01000262.1-compost-metagenome-genome-assembly--contig:-NODE-262-length-44305-cov-13.830085_pt1 | contig 44305 bp, 26 predicted proteins | sample MGYA00238144_ERZ746983 | MGnify/ENA primary metagenome ERZ746983 (study PRJEB28759, sample SAMN06268863) | compost metagenome | isolation source: single cell | place: USA: California, Emeryville, Joint...
AATAAAACGTTGATACGTCCCACAATACATATGAATTTACCAGTTCCCCCTTTTTTGAAAAATTATACGAGACATAAATACAAGTTGTTATCCAGAAGGATAAGGAATTTTAAGTTATCCAAGGAAGGGTTGCGTCTCTGATAATGTATAGAATTAAAAATTTTTCAAATGAACTCATTCTTTGTTCAGCATCTTTGCAAAATATTTCTGATAAGGAAACAAAAGAAAATGTTTTGAAATTGACCAAATATGTACTATTTTCGGTTCTACGCTAAATCTGTGGAGCATTTTAAATTGTTTTCGTTTGGAAATATACTTGTTTGAATAATATTACAAGCTCTAAGTCATACTTCTTGCTTTGCTTCTTAAGATTTCCGGGCTTAGAATTAGCAAATTAGACGTAATTTTTGGTTATTTATTGTTTTGAGATTTATCATCTGAAAATTGCTCACTAATTTTTCCTCAAAATTTATGAGTATATTCATTAACAAAAGTAATCGCAAAGTAAATATGGGTGAGGAAGTTATCGAAAATACGCATGGACGTACTACCTATTCCTGAAGCATTATTATTCGCTCTTTCTTTTATTCTTCAAATAAAACACACTGACATAGCAGCTCCTGAGAACTATTAATGGCAATATATAGTCACCTTTATCATGCGTAGTATCTGTATAGATAACTTTCCCAGTTTTAAAATCAATCACATTCACAGAACTATCCACAGACGAGCTGGCTAACTGATCTCCATTGATATTCCACCGTACACAGCTGATAGAATCTAACATAACCCAAAATAATAAAAGACGAGGGGAAGTTCTTCTACTCGAATGAAGATTGTTAAAGACTCGTATTATCTTCGCTTCACGTCACGATCATACACCTTGATAGTTTTATCTGCGCCACCCGATGAAAGCAAATCTCCATTATTCGGAGAAACGTCAATCCAATGCACATATTCTACCGATGTCCAAGTTATTATTTTGCGAAATGATCATAGAAAAAAGAGAAAATGAAGATGGGACGATAGGAAGCGAACTTAACAATTACCCGAGTCAAGTTCAATAGGAGTTTTCAAAGAGAAAGTTTGTTTTTCAGCATCTAAGACGTGTAGTATATTTCGGCCTCCCTTGAGATATATAATTGAGTCTTCGGGATTGCTGCTCCACCTACAACGCCCCATATCATCTGTAAACTGGCGATAGCATCACTGAGACTGGGAAACTGCGTATACCTGCATTATTTCCTATTTGTAAATGGAACTTCCAACTGTCTGAATTTATTTCTAAAATTAACCACAAGCCATAGGCGTCAACGGTAGCAATCAACCTTCCCGCAGGATCAATGTCAAGGCTAGTAATGGAGTTGTCTATTTGTGCATTAGAGAAGAAAAAAAATATCACTAATCTAGTAAGCAAAATAAAGTTTTTATTAAAGTAATAGAGTATTAAAAGCACATGTTAAGCTTACCTAACTCATCTTGGTACCAAGGACTCCATTTCGTTTTACGCAATAATTTAGAGTTCGTAACGTTCATTGAATCGACACGAAATAAATGATATGCACTTATTCCACGAACCGAGATCGCGGCAAGAAAATTCCTCCGAGGATTATAAGTTATATCTCCAAGGCCCGTTACTAAAGAATATTAGTATTGGTTTCGGGAAACTATACAGCAGTCATATTACCTCCAAGAGCTTCTTCGAAAGCGTAGACTTTCTTTGCATGTCCTTTCTCTGAAATGTCAAATATTTCCATATTGGCGCTTTCATCACAATTGTTGTGGAGTGAGATGAGTAAACTGGAGTTTGGAACTTCTTTGACATGCGTCCAACTATCAGCTGTTTTATCATTAGTATCCAGGTAGAAAAAGACTAAAAAACCGCAGCTTGAGTGGTGAAGAGGAACTCTATTAAAATTGAGAAAAGGCTGTTTCGTTTTTAGATCGGCGATGCTGATTTTGTTATTTCTCCAAGAACACCACGCCAGAAGCTTTTGATTTATAACGTTGTGAGGATAGCTTTCGATATGATCTGTGCTTGTGTCTTCATGACAAGTCAGCAACAACTCTTCGGTTTTTGCTTCTTTATTCTGTTCAGAGTTCACAATTGTGCTGTTGTTTCCCATAGACTTTGGCTTTTCTGAGACAGATCTTGGTTTGATACTCAGATAGAATTTGATTAATTCGATTTGGAAAAATAAAGTTTAGATCGAATTGTGATCGGTTAATTAATTTATCCAATTCGGAATCTCAAATTTTTCGCAATTTGAACGTCGGAATAAACTTGAAAGAGGATTATTCCTTCAATCTAACAAAAGCAGCGAGTTATCTTCAATACCAAAAAGCCTCTCGTTTGAAAGGATCCCATGAAGAAGATTCGGCAGTAATTTATTGGCGAGAAGCTGTGGAAAGGCTACCAAGCTATATAATCGACGAAAATCAGACATTGTAATTAGTTTGGATGATCAGCATTCTAAGTTCTGGTGAGTTTTTCAATATTTTTTACTTCTCTTCTCCATGATTAATGAGACGTTTTAGGAGGCGTTCAAACTGCCAATTTTTTCGACTTTACTAGTAGATTCAGATTTAAATTCTCTTTCAAGCGCATTTGAAATGGAAGAGGAAAAACCATTAGATTTCAAAGCTGAAAGCAACATTTATCCCACAACTATGGCTTATGAAGATAAAAAATTTGGTATTAATATTATTGCCAATTGATAGGAGGAGTTTAATCAATGTACTTTTTTCCGCTTTAGTAAATGGCACAAGATCCCGTAAAGTAAGCAGATAATGATGGCAAAGAGGGAAAACAGTCTATGAAGTTGAGACATGCATTCATTGAACCCTTTACATGAATGATTCTCGTAAACTCAAAAGCAGCCTCCTCTTTTGGCAGTATTCCTGAGCTAATTTTCTGATAGCTTATATTCCACGAGATGATAACAAAATAGGCCTTATTCCCAAGAGAGCATGGCTCGAGTTGTTTAAGTGTTAATGGGCAATGCTGACCAAAATCCACAAATTATGAAAACGAGAGTAATTTTGTAAATACAGACTTGGCTAAGAACCAATTACAACAAGATACTTCAATTTATTACGTTGCTGCTGTCATTATCTAGATTATAATATATGATGCGGGCAGCTACAAGTTGCTGAGAATAATAATATGCATTTATGCTCATATTTTAACCCTCCTGATTTCGCAAAATAATTGAAAAGAATCACTTCTCACTCGGACTCAGAGTTTCCATTAACCATCAATTCACTCAATGAGTTAAATCAGTTAGAACTTTTCAGAAATTCAGCGATAATATCCATTTAATTTGAATCCACCAGTGAATTCGCAGTAAATTGTAATTGATTGCTCTAATACTATTTTATTTGCTGTTATCAAAATTGAATCACCCAAATTTCGCACCTGTTCTCCAAAAAATCAAAGAATATATTTCTGGCTCTTGATGCCAACTGAGACCCTCTTAAGATGTTCGATGCTGGGTATTCTATCAGGAACAACAAGAATAGCACGTATCTTCAAAATCCCGAGACCTTTCGCTTCATGTCGAGCTTAGTACATCTCAATTCAGGGTTATGGTGAACTTAATCATAGTAGTGAGTGCAAAAGAAGTATTTTGAGCCTCATTTGGAGGCAAATTATGGCAATAAAACAAATTGGCTCCACAAATGGGTTGAATTTGAAAACCTATTTGAGTGTTTTAAAATTAGCTCTAATACCAGAGCTAAATTAAGAGACAATAAGACATGAAGCTAATTTTTTTTCTGATCAATTCTGATCGCAAAAGTTAAATACGTATCCAGCCAGATGAAGTTTAATTTTCAAAATCAACATCAAAGTCAAAAATTAGCAACCAAATATCCAATTTCATGGCGGCGATCCCTGGCTTTTCCTCTGAGTCGATGTTTGAAGACTTCAATGAATTAGCTCTCAGTTCTGGCAATCAGTCCTATCCCTCCAATGAGTTTGATGATATTTTGGACAATCTTTCGTTTGAAGAGCTTAGTAATGCATCTGAAAAGCTCAGAGGAGGCTCTTCTACCAAGAAATCGAAAACCAAAGAAAGCAAAAAACTCTACTGGTAAATTTATGCCTTTTGAACAAAGTTTAATTTTGTTTATTTAGTCAAGTAGAAGGCTGCAAGAGAGTATTCACTCAGTATTGCTCCCGTCAGAAGCACGAAAGGCTCCATAGCGGGGAGAAACCCTACGTTTGTGGGATTTGCGGTTACGCATTCACTCAGATATCCAATCTGAAACGTCATCTTCTCTTCCATTCTGGAGAGAAGCCTTTTAGCTGTGAGCGCTGTCCAAAGAAGTTCAGAAATCTCTTCAATTTAAAGCAGCATATGCAAATACATGAAGATAGCGTCAATCGCCAGAAACACGTCTGCTCGATCTGCTCAAAGCAATATATTTATATTGTTAGCCTGAAGAGACATATGAAGGTTGAGCATGCTGGCCAAGTTAAGGTCATGCCTTCGAGCACAGAATCCAATCATCAAGAAGCAACTATCGAAAACACCGAAAATTCTGAACCTCAGCTCAGGAAGGTGATTAAAGCTCAGGTTGTCTCTAATGACGGCAAATTACATACAGTGGAACTTGACCCAATGGTCAAAGAAGAAGATATTGCAACCCTTCCGCAATTTTACCAAGATATCCTCGGAAATGAGGACTTAATGACACGAATGAAACTTATTGTCATGGAAACCGTGACTCCAGGGTCTCTTCCATTAGAATGCTTCAAAACGATTCATCGCCAGTTTTCAGAATTCATGGAAAAAGTGAAATCTACTGAGGATTTATTCTCGTTTGACGTCTCTGAAGATATACTTTCAAAAGAAATCGAAACCAGCTTTGAGGGCATGGAAAGCCTAGTTGATATATTCTATCAGGAACCTATTAATCGCCTGCAAATACTCAGCGAAGATATTGAGGCTGGAGTATCAAATTTCGAGAGGAATAAGTACTAACGCCGGAGTGATTGTTTCGGATGAGACACACAACGAGTTATATTTATTGCTTTAACTCGAAGGTACTGTTCGGCTTGAATATTTTCATGTCTGTTGATTTGAAGCGGGCATAAAAATATTAAAATTTTATATAAGTAAACTTGCTGAACTGATAATATTTCTCTTGAGTTAGTTGGTTTTATGCACATGTGTGCTTGTAAAATAAACTAATTCAATCAGATTTATTGTCTTATATATGCTAATACATGATGTTGTTATCACTCATTTCCTCTATTTTAAAGTTTTTACAGAAATAAAAAATATTTGCTCATAAGTTAGTGATTTAGTGGTCTGGCTCACAAAAGAGTCGGAAAGACGGAATGTTAAGAGCATTTAAGAAAGTTCTTAATAATATGATAATTATAAAGAACTCGTGTGATTGTTGCTGCTATATAATAATTATAACCAGCAACTACAAAAAGCCGGGTTTGGCAAAAAATATGATTGTTTGGTCGCAAAGTTAGAATGAAACACAATTCTGAATGAGTCAACGAGATGCAAAATAAATTATATAGGTGAGCCAAGACACTTGTAAAACTATAAATTCTGGGCGATGGGTCTAACTTTACAGTCTTTTCAGAATTTTAGAAGAAAATCCAAACAAAAACATCTCAAGATTCAAGTATATCTACTAAAAACACAAATAAACATATGAGCGGAGAAAAAGCTCTCAAAATTTCTTCGAAGTTGTAGATAATGCGTAATCTCAACTTCTCCATCATTCTAAATGAACTACCCTTGAAATTAGATTTCAGGCTGAGTTACACTATTGTTGTTGTAGCATTTTTTTAAATGTAGTAAGAATGAAGTTTAAGGTTATTTCTGTTCGGTTTTTATCGAATTGTTCCTATCTATCAAATGCATTAGAAGGCGATGGCAAATCAAAGATCCAATCAAAAATTTATCTTTTCTTTCAAGAGAGAGTGTTGCTGTGAGGTTTTGGAGCCTATGACGGAGCTAGTAGTGCATCAGATAGTTGAAACTAGGTTTTGTTATTCGCGCAAAAAGTCTATAGTCAGAATTCTTGACTCTACTAAAGAACATGGAAACCAAAGCTACGATCGAGAGGCTACTTGTTTCATTCAAGAGCTGCTTCAGCTGCAATCTCGTTTTCCTCGTTCTGTATTGTTAGAAACGCTTAAAATTTCCAATAAGAATCGAAGAATCTCATGTGCAATACTTCCTTCTATATCACTAAGCTGCTCACCCAAAGAGAGCAGAGAAAATATTAAATCTCACTATCCACATGTAAAGAAAAGAAAAGAATCTGAAAATCAAGTTGTATCTCCCGTAGAAGATGAAGAGTCGAAAACAGTGAATAATCGCTCAAAACTTGACTTGCCGCTGGAGACCACAAGGATCGGTAATTCTCGCTGTGTAAAAAATTTACATATTTGCTCTGAAAATGTTTGACCATCAATATGATGAAACTTTTTCAATTTTTCATCTTTGTCATCTTTGACTCCGAATAGAGCACAAAACAGGGTAATTGCTTGCATAGTCATCGTACTGGAACAATATCAGTGTCATTGATTATGAGACAAAGCAAGAATATGTAAACTTCGAAGGAACCCAACTGAAAAACAAGGATCGTATATTAAAATAACACAAACCCGATTTTGATGTTCTACTTGCTTATGAAGCATATAATAACAGCTGGACGCATGTGAAAGAAATCTATAACACGAATCTTCTGGTCTCGCTTCATCAGTGTTATGGTACAGCGGCCAATCTGGCGATATATGACCTCTCACAAAGGGAAAATTCAGGAAAGTCTATTCTTTTGAGGAAATCCTAGGGGATAAATACACGATTGCTTTATATTTTCCCACAGACTTTCAAATAACTTTCCTCTTGCAGTTACAGGATATGGAGATGTATCATATAACTCAAGAAGAGCTCTCCTTGCTGCGCTCTCTGTTGAAGGAAAAATTGTGTATCATCTGTTTAGAGTTGGAAGTGAATGCATGTTCCTTCGAAAATCTAAGTTACATGTCGAGCACAGTCCTGCTGCATGTAACTAGCCGATTTCTTTTATTGCCCAACAAAATTTCTTTTTAAAAATAGCCCCAATGGAGAGGTGAGAGCGACTCTCGACAGGAGTGGAGTATGCTCAATTTCAGACATAAACACCAATAGCTGTAACTTTCACTTCAACATGAAAATGAAGAATCCATACGGTAAGTTGTCTTGAGCAGGGATTGATATATTCTCCACCCCTTGTTTATTAGATGCATGTGGCCGGTGTCGATGGAGCACGACTAATGGCGAATGCATCCTTTTCATCAAGTATGATCAAAATCAACTCAATATTCTTGACTCAGAAAGGAAATCGTTCGTTTTAAAAAATCCGAAAACTCTTGGTGGAAAGGGTAACTTTGTTTCTCGGTCTCATAGCGATTTGAGGATTTATCGATACTATCATTGGGGTAGGTCCGATATTTGCGATTGACGTTTGTCCGAGCAATGGAAATTTGTTGACCTCTTGTGGCCAAGATATGAGCATTCAAGTTTATGATCGCCGCTTGTCGAAGATAGTCAAAGCGTTTAAAAAGGTCCACTCAAGTAAGTATTGTTGGCTTATCAAGATGCAAGCAACGAAATTCTGTTGGCGAAATTCCTTTTGTTTCATTAATAAATATTGTTGCTTTTACCCGATTCTCTGCCAGCTAAAAGTGAATTTACTTAGAAATGATATATTGTGTACGATGGCATCCAACTGAGAATCTACTCGCAAGCGTCTCTGGTGACTACACTGCAAAGTTACTCGACTTGAAATCAGAAATGGTTATCTATACTGGGACAACTTTGGACAAAAGTACAAATAATAATTATTTTTCCTAATAAAACTAATCGCGATTCTATCTAAGGCTTTGCAAGCTCGATCTGCTTCCTTTAAGTTTGTTCCTAAGAAAAAATATTATTGGAAGGAGGAGCAACTAACTTGATTAAATTCATCACGATTGCATTAAATATAAAAGAATTTGCGTTAATGTAATTATCTGTATATCTATTTTTCTCTATTATCCACAAAGCAATTGTGTTCTCGTAGTTACCAAGTAGTAAAGTGCGAAAGAAATAGTAGTGTTGTGAGTTATTAATTAGCGCCAGACGAGATATACATAGCAGGAATTGAAAGTTGGAATCACCGAACGATAAAATACATGAAAATTCATTATCTTATAGATCTGAAAATCCTCCTCATAAAATGCATTAACTAAGGTCACTCGAATATTATCTTTTGCTGGACTCCTTTCCTGATATTAAGATGCGAATTTCTTATTTTTCGCTGTTCCTCGAATGACAAATTGTCTAGAAGCTCCTCTTCTCCAGAGTCTGTAATGAGGATGCAAGGGACTTTTTTCATACTGTTGTTCATCATGCGTGACTTCCATGCCTCCCACGCCTTGCTGAGCAAACTGATTCTCAAAGACTCATCCTTCCTGTGGTCCAGTAATTCTTTTCGGTTCCTACAAAATTTGCAACACTGTTTCTTTCCGAAATTGGCATCAACGCTACATCCTTTTGTGACAATGACACTTGCATTATTATTGATATCTGATGCGACTCTTTGGGGCGATGAAAATTTACTCTCTTCAACATTGAGATCGCAGATTTCCTCATTCATTTTTTTGCTGGCGCTTTGGCAAGAAAAAGTGCTATTGGCTATCAGAATGTCATTTCCTTCGGTAGATACTTCATCTTCCAACACTATGATGCGTGATTCTTTCGATGGATAATAGATCTTTACATGAGGTTCTTTGTTTACAGCAGTTTGGACTTGGGCGCAAACACCGTTTCTCTGAGTGGCGGTCTTCATTTCGTTTTTAAGGATTTTTGTGTCTTCCTCCCAAGATACTTTTGGCCTTGATAATGATGAGTTATGCTTGTCGGAACACCTTTTTCGTTCCTCTTTTGCAGCAGTCTGGTCTATCCATTTGGAGATATCGGCTACAGTCAGCTCGAACTGTCTTCTAAATTCTTGGATCTCTATATCCCCTCTGGAGTATCGATCTTGAACGGATTTCTTCAATGTCTTCAAAAAATCTCGAACCTTCAAAGGGCCAGACTTTTTCATTAGTTTTTGGGCATCAAATTGTAGTATTCCAATCCTGATTTCAATTTTTTCGAGATTGAGGCAGGTGAAATACACCCCTGAGATGTTTTCAGAAGTACGTTGCAGAATATATAAACTTTCTGTCATAATTTGCAACATTCTTCTAGGTTGTCGAAACTCTCCTTTGCGAGTAGGCTTATTTTCACTAAGTATCTCTCTCAAGAAGCTTTCGACCTCTTTTAAGGTCTTACCTTTGATGCTTTGGTTGAGCTTTTGGATGCTGCTGACAGTTCCTCCGAAAAAATGCTTTATCAAATTTGGAGCTCTGTAACTTCTGAGTTTTGGGCCCACTATAGCTATTTCATATACGGTTGAGTGCACTTCCTCAACTAAAATAGCCTCTAATTCCGTAAGCTTGAGGTTGGAAGGCAAGTGTTTTTTGATTGTATCAGCAATTTCCATTTACTCTAGAAAAATGATATATATATATCTAAAATATCACACGCTAGAGGTTCTAATAAATTCGAAGAGTGCTCTAGTAATTGGAAAACTGACTAGTTTGAAAGGAAAATGACTAGAAAGAACTAGCCGTTTAACGGTTTCTGAAAAGATTTATCTGTTTTAGAAGAAAAAAATTTAAAATTCTTTCTCTTCTGATCGAGCAAGACAAACCTGATAAAGAAACAAGTTATTTATCTCACTTAAAATTAATTTCTGAACGTCATATGAGTAATCTAAAACGCCTTCCTATAATAAAATGAAATTTATCAAGAATTATTTCGGAGCTCATTCAATTCAACATTTCATTTCTCGGTCTTTTAGATTTTGAGTGTTCAACCTCATTATCTTTATCAAGATGATTATATAAAAGGTATCGTTGCTCGCGCTGTAATGATGTTGCGGATATTTTTTTGCTCAAAGGAAGCATACAGACCCGGCATAGTCTATTGAGGGAACTACTTAGTAATGAATCAAGGCTTCAAAATTCACTTTCATTTAAAGAGGTCTCTGTATGGATGACTTTCTCTGCCCTCAAATCAAATAATTTTATGGTTCTGTCAACGGAGACAGTCGCTATTACGTCACCAGTTAGCTTCCAACTCCCACGATTGATCCATCCTACAATATTATCCAAATAATATATTACGATGACCTACATGAAATCAAAGCTCACCGCTATGAATATTTTTGAATTCTTTCACAATCTTCGCCTGTCGGTTATCATAGATCTTGATCGCCTTTTCTCGTCCACCCGAAGCCAATATATGTCCATTACTGTGAAATACATCAATCCAGCATACAGCAGCTACTCAAGAAGCGATTGGTAAGTTCAAAAAGCAACTCGATAACCAGAAAAAACTGTTGAATTACCATTTCCCTCTTCAAGAGTAATTGAATCTCTCAAGAGAAGAGTTTTCTTCTCAACATCGATAATGTTGAGTCTTGTCATGTCATATTTAACGTATAATAAAGGATCTCCATTATTAGTACTCCATCTGCAACACCCGGTCCAATCTTTCAATAGCAGTAAATGGGTGAGGATATGAATATTAGGAGTAGGTAACGAAAAAAACGGATAAGTATAATTCAGAAAAAACTGAAAAGCGGTTTAAAACAAAAGCAAAAACAAAGAAGGCGATAATAGTCTACCCCATTGTTCCAAATCGAAATGGAAACTATAACTATTAGTACTCACATCTGAAATCAAACAGAGTCCAAAACGATCCATAGTGGCTATTAATTCTCCGTCGGGATTGAAATCAAGACTCGTGATGTTATTTTCTGAGAAGAAATTTATTAATAAAAGGATATCGGATGAAGCACTCTCAATGAACCAATTTGCTACTTTTATGTGCTCTGACCTTAGGATGCCAGGCTGACTTTCGACAAAGCTTTACAATAGCGCTCGATTTTGAAGCATGAGGATCGAGAGTAAATAAATGGTAGGTTATTTTTCCTTCAAGAGGAAGGGCACCAATAACATTTCTTCTGACATTATATGATACATCTCCCTGACCGGTCCCTTTAGGAGAAAATTTATACGATTTAATTTTGAACAAGAAAGTAAACATGATATTTAAATACCTCCATGGATTTCTTCAAAAGAGTAAACCTTTTGAGTTATTTCTTTTTGCGAAAGGTCAAAGATTTCCAGATTCGCCGATGTATCGAAGCAATGGTGCAGAGAGATGATATATTTTGTGTTAGGGATTCTTTTCAGGTGCGTTGAACTGTCTTTTTGCGCTTTGAAAGAGTGTTAAAAATCAATGTTGAGAGAAACAAATACCGTTCTTTTTAATGAGTTGAACACCATCGAAATTGACATAATGTCTCTTTGTTTCAAGGTCAATGACGCTGATATTATTAGTGTTGTATGTACACCACGCGAGAAGCTCAGTAAAGGTGCCTGCTAAGGAAAATTCGAGCTTTGTAAAACGAATATAAGGGCGTTTCGTTTAATATTATCGAGAGAAGGAAAAGTGAAGTGCAAATGTTCTGTTTCAAGGAAACTACCTGCATCTATACACTTTGAAGACAAAGGGCAAATTTGTAAACCTTCTTTCGTTTGATTGATCTCTTCTAGACCTGGATTGGAAAAGGAATCAGTGCTATTATCTTTGTTTTTCTTTCGCCCTCATTAGAAAGTGGGATTTGATAATTAGACTTATGCTTCCAAAGATCCGACTTACTGATTTATTCTTAATAAGATTTTATCAGAGATTATTCGAATGCAAGGTCGAAAATGATCCCATTAAATAGTTAGCAAAATAAACCCTACTTAATACAGATAAACTTAACAATTTCAGAAGATTTACACTGAAGACTACATAACTCGACTTTTCACCACAATAATCAGGTGGAAGCATAGTATTTCAAAGAGCTCGAAAACATTTCATTCTAAAATGACTTTATCTTTAACCGTTTTTATCCAGCGTTTTGGTTTCTACTACTGTCTTCACACTATTGAAGAAAATCTTTTCCAAAACCGCCAAGACGGTAATGATATATCGCGTATTTTATTCAAATTCTTGAAGTCTTGTTGAATTGAAGTCAACGAAGAGCAGTGTTTTTCAATGATACTGAATTAGATACTGAAAAAGTTATTCGGGGGCTTCAACTTCAAGCATATCTAGATTTTCCAGGGGAGGACTATTTGACACATAGTCTATGAATTTTGATAGGATTGATTCGAATCAAGATTGAACCTTTTAATGTAAATCGCAGTTCTTTTTTGGAAAAGCTTCTCTGATATTGGTCGACTTCGTAAATTTTACGTGTTGCTGCCAAAAACACGAAACTAGCGACAATTATAAAATATTTAGTGCTGATAATTACAATCATACACATTGACTTCAAATTAAATCAATAATTCAAGATAAAAGCACGATCAAACTGCTGCTGACTCTTAGGAATTTTCTAAATCTGCCTGTGATCCAACAAATTTAAGGGAGCCCTCTAATTTTTCATGCATATCTCAACATTAGTATTGACAAAAAAATGCCATTTACAGCAAAAGAAAAGAACAATAGCTTTACAGCTGATAGCTGTAGGGGAAAAAAATCCAAGCTGTGATTAGTTTTTCGCATACTCTAATCAAAAAATCAAGCGATCGAAAAGTCTTTATATCTCTACCAAAGCTTTTTCCAGTATTTTTTTCACTCAATTCAGTATTCGAAGGCAAGAATAAACGCAAGGAAGGAAAGCCAAATACAAAGCGAGCAATATGGAACACATATCATGTGAATATGTAGATATCTTCCTTGCAAAACTCAGTTCACTCAACAATTTTATTAAGACATAATTACGAGAATTATTAATGAAGTTATTACTTGAGATTATTATTAGAATTATGGCAATTTAGTTTCCAATTAATGTAATATGGAGGTATGGCGGGAGTCAACTTACCAGTAGAAAGGAGCACCACCACCAAATGCATTACCAAATGCATTGTTGTATGGCATCATAGCTTGATTGTAGCCTGATGGGTAATTAGACAATGGAGGGTAGCCAGGCTGATTGTAAGGCGAATAAGCAGGGCTGTACATTGAGGCAGGGTTGTACATTGAGGCAGGGTTGTTGTACATCGAAGAAGGGTTGTACATCGAAGCAGGGTTGTACATCGAAGCAGGGTTGTAACCTGAGAAAGGGTTGTAACCTGAGAAAAGATTGCTACCAGGGAGAAGATTTGAAGCACTACCCCAAGGGCTGTTAGCGGTTGGATTCCATAGACTACCAGGAGTCATCCATGGGTTAGCAGGAGAAGTCGGGGCCGTGGAAGTTGAGCAACCATCAAATTCTTGTTGCAGGCAGGCTAACTGATAAGAAGTACCATATTTTTGGCAAGAGTTGGGACTAGCATTGGAACAACTAAGACACGAAAGGCCAGCTGTGCAAAAGCATGGTTTGCAGCAATTTGAGGTAGTATCTTCAAAAGTTCCTGGAGGACAGCTCGCCAAGCACTGACCGTTGAACAAAAATGAACCACTGGCGCAAGACGTACACGAAGAGCTTCCAGCAGCATTACAGGTCGCACAAGAGAATGGACAAGCACCATTTGTTGATGTAAAGCAATCATCGCAAGTATTCGTGGCTTTATTTTTGAAAGTTCCAGCAGGACAGTTCGTGACGCATTCTCCATCGGACAGATACTTGTCGCCAGTGCATGCAGTACATTCGTTGGATGTCGGCCCAGAACAGGTGTTGCAGCTCGGATTGCAAGTAAGTGTTACACATGAGCCCGACGTAGCGGGAATGTATGGAGGGTAACAGGTTGTACAGAATGTGGCACTATCACAAAATTTGCAGTTGCTAGGACAAGCTGAACAACCACCTGATGCGTCGACGAAAAATCCCTCATCGCATGTGGTGCAGGTAGTGGGTGAAGAGCAAGTTATGCAGTTTGAGGGACATCCCACACAACCTCCCATTCCGTTGGGGAAATATCCATCGTCACATGAAGTACAGGTCGTGGCTGAAGTCTGACAGGTTGCGCAGGGTGGGGTACATGGTTGACATTTGCTCTCTGCATCACTATAATATCCATCTTCACACATGCCGCATTCAGTGGTTGAGGTGCAACTTACACAGTTATCGCTGCACTGCACACACTCGCCCCCTGCGTCTGGGAAATATCCATTTTGACATCCGCCACACACTCCGCCAGGACAGGTTGCACAACCCATTGGGCATGGTTTACATTCGCCTGCGTCATTGTAAAATCCGGTGTCACATGTGGCACATGTGGTGGCTGTAGCACATTCTATGCAGTTCGCACCGCAAGATACGCATGAAGTTCCAGTGTTATAATATCCATCATCACAAGTAGTACATTGATTCGCTCCGGTACAGGATTGACAGTTTGTACGGCACTTTAGACATCGGTGGCCATTACCTTGAGGATCTAAAAAGTTTCCTGGAAAACAAGTGACACAAGCATTGGAACCACCTCCGTCACAGGTCTTGCAAGATTGCGGAACCCCATTACCCATGCCTTGAAAGCATTGTAGGCACTGGCCGTTGTTAGTTTCGTAATATCCTTCTTGGCACACTGCTCTTACAGTAGTTGAGTATGTGAGAAGACCGAAAAGGAGAATCAACAAAGTTCGCTGTTTCATAACTTTTTGAATGAATTTTTTATCGTAAAGATTTTATTTTTTGATGAAATGTGGAGAGATCTTCTGGGTATTTAAATTCGCTAATTAAGCCAGTGAAATTCTACAAAACTCAAATTATTTTTTCAGGAATCGTTCTGTCGAAATTAGCAAATTCAAACTGGTCAAGAACAGGATTCGGATCAATGATTTCGCTTCTAGGCAACCGTTTTCAATGTTCGCCTATATTTCCATTTAGAAATCGAAATTTCTGTAGAAAATGGTGGATTCACCAACGTCTATCCGTTATTTCAAGAAGTACAAAAAAGCTTTTCCTCTTTAACATTGCTTTGCAATGATGAATCAAGAGATTCTTTTTCCTACAGACAATGATTGGGGGTATCATATTTTTTCTTTTACATGTTCAGAAACCTGCGCTTTTTTCTCGCATAAGGGTCAATTGAGTAACTCAACAATTTCTTCTATAATTCTCACTAGGAAACAAACATTTAAGAAAAAATAGAAAGAGCAGGTCTGCTGGCGTTGTAAGGTGAGAACCCATTATCATATCAGTCATTTCGAAGTCTAACGATCCGAAAAATGGTGAGAGAAAAGAAGAAATAAGGATGCTCAATATTCGTTTTAGATAGCGAACTAGGTTTGATAATAGCTGCGCTCTAAAGCCGGACTGTATTCAAGACACCTATTCGTTGGTACTTGCCGAGAGAACTCGAGTTCCTGAAGACCCTTTAATGTGCTTGGAGAGGCTGCAGCCGTTACTCCGACGTTTGAAATCTGGTTAACTCGATGAATTCGAAATTTCCACTAATGTTCTGAAGAACCGCAGTCGCAGAAAGAACAAAGAATCAATCTGAATTTTATTAAAGAACCTCATATTAGGATGAGATCCAATTCAGGCTCGTTTGAAATAGAATTAAAATGTTTCTTGTAGAATGCATTGGATGCACTTCCTACTCTATGACGGTCAACATAGAATCAGATAACCTCTAATAAGCATATGAAGCAACCAGAATTCATTAAGCTCTCTATCTTACCCAAAGAGCAGGTTTATGGTGATTGGAATAAAAATACTTCGAAGCTATGACGCTTTGCTTTGACAACTTCCCAAGAGGTTATGAAAGATGCGTGTTTACTCTTGGCGAGATGGTAGAGAGCGAGAGAATAATTTATAGCCATTAAAAATTTGTTCATTTCATTAATTTTTCTTTCTATAAATGATTTGAAGAAGCTTCTAATTTAATTTCTCTATTGTTCCAATTACAATTTTTATTCTAAATTTCTCCCAAATTCTTCCTAGCTATCTGCTAACAAAAGCCTAAAAAATTGGGTATAAGAGCGCGCGAATTTTCCAAGGATGGATGCGTTTCATGGTGAAGAAGGATTGCATCAATAAAAACATCGATCTCCATCGAAAGATATCCAGAGATCTCTCAAGAACGCTGCAATGAGCATTTGAAATAGACCCATCGCCTAGAGAAGCTGAGATTCAGCGTGGATTATTCGAATTATTGCTCGTGTGTTTTTTTTGTTTTTTTGGGGTTCTTTTCTCTCTATAGAGAATTTTGAAGCAGAGTCCATTGAGTATTTTGCTGTTATTGAGAACCGCTATTTCTGTTTCTTTATTTTTATGATCCCAAGCCAGAACAAAAAAATGTGTTCTGGCTGTTCTAAATTGGATAACTTAGAGATTTTGCACGATTTAAAAAAAAAATTAATCGAGAATATTTTTTTGATTGTCTTTAAATTGATGAAAAAGAGAGCCTAAGGAATTTCGTACTGTTAAAACAGAAAATTCAACATTTTAATGAAAATGTGAAGGATTAGAAGTCTGACAAGGAGAATGGATTCACATTACGTGCGGATTCTATCCTTTTCATAGAAAATATGTTTCAACTGATTTGGTTCTACTGAATCTGTTCCCAGTAATTTCTCCAATTCAAATCCAAATCATCTTAGAACGCATTCGATGCATTGGATGAGTCACTCGCAGCTTTTCGAGTGAAATAATGAAAATCTTTGATTATAAGCAAGATGTTGAATAGTTTTCACTTCACGTGTTGAGCATTTTCTCTTTTTATATCACTTCAACGGAAACGTAAGCTAATAACTTTAGATATTCAATGCGGCAAATCGTGCTCAACTAAAACTCATTTTCAATTGAGCGGAAGAAAATTGTTTCATTAGCAAATGTACTGTTGAGAAAGGAGTACCAGCTTTGCGAAAATTTTAATTAACACATGTGAACAAGAAGTGAAGTGAAGTAAAAATCAATGCAAGGTAGGTTTTGCGCTAAGAATGTTTTGAGAGCTGACAAGTGATAAAATTACACCATGGAAGATAATTATTAGATATCATAAACGCTCAACGACAATCAGGCAAGTTGTGTAAAATGACCAACATGCTCAAGCGAGAAGAAAATACTCTCATCCGGCTCAAAGAAAGTACCTTCTATAACCTCCATCCCGAGATTCAGTTTGAAGTCTCTTGCTTTTTTTTAAATGATTGCTGGGACTTAAAACTGCTGATTCTCCTTCCAAGACAGATTTAATTCAAATGATTGGGCAACAATTCGAAAGAACGTCCAATCATTTCGCGGAATTAAAATTCATTCTCACTGACTCAAAATTTGCGTTTTGCTTTTAATCGTTAACGTTAGTTTTTCAACAGTTGACGTGTATATTGTTGAGAGAATCGGGAACAGCCGCAGTATTAATGGAAAAATCCTTGACAATTTGTAAACAGATATTTTATCTAATCAACTACATTGTATAAGGAAGCTCATCCTCACAATTAACTGCGAAATTTACTTGAAAATTATATGAGTAAATCAGAACGTAGGTAGAGGCATATAGTCAAGAACTAGTCGTGTTTGATCAACAAAGCAAACGATCAGAAAGGTACTATGAAGCAACTGTAATGAAATATCATGAGAGTTGATAAAAGTATAAATCGCTTTTGCGTTATATTGGTTAACTAAAGAAAATTTCCTTGAGCAAAAAGTTAAAGATTCAAAGGCTCTTCGAGAACAGATTTTTTGAGAAGGAGATTTGAATTCTTGTCCTAGGCAGATCCAAATTACCAGTTTTATACTGAATAAGGCCATCTAATGAAGAAAAGGCCTCAGTGAGAATAAAACGGTATTTTCACCATGATACGCAAAATTTCGAGTAGTTTACGAAAGAGGAGTCTATCATTTGTTTTCTTGCCTTTCTGAAAGTTAAAAGGGAACCTTAATAACCATAGAAATGTATTCTTCATTGCGTCTGATCAGAACGATTCTTTTTTTCTTCATTATTAATCGAAATCTCAAGCCGGAACATACGATTGAGTTCTGAGAACTCTAAATTGATAAATATTGGAAATTATTACAACAACGAGCTGATAATTTAGAGAGTTCTAAAAGATTTAATTCAGGAAAATTAAAATCTCGAACCGGAACTTTCGAGTGTGTTCTGAGAACTCTAAATTGATTAATATTGATATCGCTTATAATTTAGATAGTTCTAGCAGATTTAATTCAAGAACATTAAAATCTCGAACCGGAACATTCGATTGCGTTCTAAGGACTCTAAATTGATTGATATTGGAAGATAGCACAACATAGCGCTTATAATTCCGAGAGTTTTGGCAGATTTAATTCAGGAAAATTAATTCAAAGAACCTCTGTTATAGAAAACAGCTCAACTAAACAGAAAGGAATAGGATGGTTACGATTTTGCGATTAGACAGGCACTTTAGAGGAAGAGGAGTTGAAAGTATCAACTGTTTCACATTTTTTGCAAAAATGAATCAGATGACAGTTCCTTTTGCTGAGGGTGATGGTTTTAATCAAGTGGTGATCAATCAGGTGTATCTCTATCATAAAATTCATTGAAAATTGTGCTTGATTTCTGACTTTCGATATGATGATGAAACACATTATTCGGAGCTAAAGCTATCGTTGATATACTTGATAGCAGCAGGAAACTCAATACGCAGAGGGCAATAAATTCTATTTTTATTTGTTCAACATGAAAAGATCCACTTGAGTTTAACAGATTTGTTTTTATGTTATATCGATAAATGAAAGATAGATACGTAAATGTTCTCATTTGAATCGCTGTTGTGTCATTCCGTGTTATTTGAAGCGGCAAATTTTTTTCTTTTTGTAAAAATTTTCATATTCACAGCCCTAACGAATGCGCGTTTCAAACTGTTGTCGAATGATAAAGCATATGAAAATATCTCGTATTGCTGGCAAAGATTATGGAAGCTAATATCCTCAAGAAGTTTGCATTAGTATGGAGCATCTTTCTTGATCCTTTAGAATGCATTCTTAATATTATTAATGTCATATTTACCCAGGATATTAAGGAGATATCGAAACTTTAAATAACTTCGGCTTTAGAAACGCTGAATAAGACAAAGTTGACGATTATTCCATTTTCAAGGCTTTGAGATGCCCAGCTCTCGTTTCTAAATTTCAAAAAGCTACGTTTTAAAAACTCTATTTCCCTTTGAGAAAAGAATCTCTTTGTTTTTTCACTCTGATCCAAAATTTGTTCCACAATCTTGGCAATTTTCTTACCTTTTCAAAGTATTCTAATCCAAAATGATAAACTTAGTGGACTATCTTGTAAAGCTTATCGATTTAGAAGAGAACGAGATCATAATTCAAACCATCGTTGCAGAAATTTCGCAGATTTTCTTCAGTTAATGCTCTCTGTGTTCAAAGGAATCATCTAAAAATAAGGATATTTTTTGAAATTAAACAAAAGCACATTGCATTCTGAACTATATCAATCTCCCTTTCGGAAGGTGCTAATCTGCCCAGAAAAACAATTGAAGTTTACATTATTCAATCATAAATTTAGTCTCTTGAATCCTTTTGCCAATAATGTCAGATGATCAAATGAAAAATACACTAGAGCGTTTTTGCCAAAAAATTAGTCTAGGTCTTTCCATCTTTTTTTTTTTTGTCTTTCTCTATTTTCGAAAAACTTTGAAAGGATAGAGTATTTATATTTCATACGTAATGATTCGAAACAAGAAAAGAGAAACGAATGTTGCTCATTGATGAATGTAAGGATTCTAATAGCTCTAATCGACAAACTAGTAGCATCTTTTCGTAGATATATCAAAGCCGGCACTCAACTAATTCATTGATCTAGATGAAGCACATTGGTATTGCCCATTTTAATAATGAGGTTATGATTATTATTATAATGATAATTAGATTGCCAATTATGTTTTCCTGGAGTAGTTTCAGTATAAAGTATTTTTCCACCGTTCACATCCAATAATTTTGCTGTTTGCTCATCAGATGCGCTCGCAACCATACTCCCACTCGGATTCCATGGCACACAATTAATACTCTCTAAAAATTTGTTTACCGCCATATCATACAAGATAAAATCCCAAGAAACCAATTTAAAATTGGAGATATCACTGAAAACCACAAGTTCTCTCTAGATATTGAAAGAGGTCAGTGTGTATGCCTGAATATTGGCATCAAAACTATGTACAATCTTCGACTCGTGCCTGTACTAATTCTTAGCTTGGACTCCTGATGTCAGTAAATTTCTGTTGGTTAGACAGACATCAATCCAGTGTATATCATATCACCTGAATAAATGAAATCAACGATAAAATTAAATATGTAAAACAAACAGATGCTCTTACAAGAGCTTTCGAGTTGAATTGGACTATCCAAGGTTAAGACTTTCTTTTCGACATCAAAAATATTGAGTTTTCTCCAACTGTGCTTGATAAATAAGCAGGGCTCATTAATTGTACCGCTTCATCTACAGCGAGCATACGAATTTGATATAATAGTGTGCATTTTAATAAGTTGTTGGTTGGGTGGTTGCTAAATTACGACTGCCGAATTGCATATGAAAACTATATTGTCAGTGAACATTTCTGAGATCAAGCACATACCATCAACGTCGATTGTCTCTACCAGTCTGCCGCTCGGAATCAAGACAATATAATGCCTAGATAAAATTGCTTACTTATAAAATGCAAAAAACATTCTAAATGAATTCAGCTGTAGGTTGTTCTGCAAAAAAAAAAACACAAAACCAATGCTATTAAATCACCACCAAGGCTACTATATTCTGAGTGCCAATTAGCTTCACGAATCAGCTTCACATTGTTGTCATCGACATCGAACAAATGACAAGCTGCTTTTCCACTTAGACAGATCACACCAAGAGCGTTCCTTCGAGGGTTAGAAGTTGCGTCTCCTCTATTGGTGTCTAAAATAGAGTAATGAGGTCGTTAGTATTGAATAAGTCGATATATACTTCCAAAAACTTCCTAAGAAGCGTTAATTTTCTTAGGTTGTGGTTTGGAGACGTCGAATATCTCCAAATTAGCTGAAAACATATGACTATGGTTGAGAGATACAAGTAGGTTTGTATGCGGAATTTCTTTTAATTGAGTCAAAGCACCTAAGCTCATAGAAATAAAGCAACTATTCCCATTAGAAATTACCTTTCTGGATTTGAACTCCGTTAAAGTCTGCATATGCTTCCTTCGTATCAAGATTGTTATGTTGGTATGAACACCATGCAAAAAGCCCTAAAGACTTGGGAGTTGCTATTGCTATTTAGAAATAACATGAAATAAGTAATGAGAATGAAATATATTGGAGAAAGAAACAGCTCTCTTCACCAAATTCGATTACCAGCGATAATGATTTTCTTTTTCGAAGAGGCATCACTTTTTGTCCTCTATGGCTAGATTGTGTTAGCTCTTCAAATATATTTAACTCAAATTCTTCAAGTTTTAGCAGATTTCTGAGATCTACTCTCAGCATCCTCTCAATCAAACTCTGAAATATATGGAATCGCTAAAGCACTCCTGTAAAGACAGTTGTAGTGTTAAATCGAGGGTTTCACGTGTTTCTCTATCCGTCTTCTTCGCTTGTCTCACAGTTTGCATCTCTGCGAAGACACTTTGAGGCACAAGAAAGAGAAGAAAATAATGTCTCGAATAGAATGGATTGCTCAGAAGTCTACGTTATTCATCTTGAGTTCAAATAATGCCAAAGCTTTTATTTCCTCAATCAAGTCTTGAGAAGTGAGTCTCGCTTTTATTTGCGACTGTATTGATACGTCCATTACTGAGAGGAAATGCTCCTCAATGTCACTGATTCTAGCCCATTCGCTCAAAAAGAAAGTATTTTTTTTCCTTCATCAAACATATTTTTTTTGGCTTCAAAATGCTCAATGTGTTTTGATTTTGCCATTCTTTCTTGAGAGATACGATATCTGCGAGAGTGTCAGCGAGAAGTTTCTGTGAATCATTTTCGGCTCTTCAGGATTTATAACGATATTACTCTGATAAAATTGGCTCATTGGGAAATATGGGAGAGTCACGCAGGTAATTCACTTGCCGTCTTGACTGTTTGAAATGAATTAGTGATGATGGAACCAGTGGAGACGAAGGAGTTCTTTGCACAAAAAGAGCTGCTGTAGTACCAAAATGGTCTTCAATGAGTCTTTTCGTCCCGTCAAGGACTCTGGCAATGCGCTTCTCTTGTGAAACGCGTGATTTGACTTCAAATGCATTGTATGTGGATGTTTCTGCGATAAGATTGATATCTGAGTAGTTGAACTTGCTGTTGTGGGGCGATTGAATTGACTCAGTAGAGTTGTTGAGCTATATTAAGAAGCCAATCATTGGCCAGAAAATTATAAAAAAGATAGCTTGCCCAATTTTAGTGTTGTACACAACAGATTAGGAAACAAGAAAGTCACACAAACAAATGAGAGACAAATTACTATTTTATCATTCTAGCAACCATCTACCAAACAAAATAACTTTTATATAAAGACAACAACTATAGATCTAAACTTGCTTTGAGCTGCTTGCCTAACGGTCAAACCATTAGGTCCATAGGTTACTTTGTAACTCATAAAGTTATTCATAAATCGCTAATGAAGTGAAACATAAATAAATGAATAGTGAATATTTCTCGAAAATTGCTTTGGCATCCATTCAAAAGTGCACATAAAATTATAAAATAAAATTACAAAATCTTCTCGTTCCTTTTGTAAAGCAGAGAAGTTCTGATTGACGACTCAAAATCAATTTATAAAAGGGTAACTCTGTTGTTCTCACGGAATTGTTTTGAATGATTCGTTTTACACAATTCACATAACCCTGCGGTAAATAATTTCCGTATGCTAACAAAGCTGGCATTTGCTTCTGGTATTCTGTATTTGTGTCATGACAAATGCTCTTTGAAACTTTCAGTTACTGTAATGAATAAGATAGAGCATATCTTAGAATTCAAATAATTTCTGATAATTTTAATCGGATCAGTAATTAATGACAATGATCTGACTCGGAAATTAAGGGGACAAAAAATAAGTAAGATAAGTAAGACTGATTAGTTGTCAATACATTAATTTTATTTATTTTCCAACTCAACTCAGAAGCCAAAAATGGGACAAGACCTAGCTGCAATCAATAAGTCAAATGATGAAACAACGAGTAACTACCGATTTTTATATACATTAACTGATTTCTCCCGGCTTTCCCTATTTCGTCGATGCTGATTCTTATGAATTTCTCTCTCACTAACGATTATTTTGGATAGCAGCCAACGCTTCAGGCCTGCTTGCCTGGAGTTCATACAAACACAACAAGATCACCGTTGCCGATTTGAATACTGCGCAGGAATTCACCGACTTTGCTGGAGCGCAAATCCGCACCATGAGACGTATTTTAATTCCAAAATTCAATCTTAACTCTGAATCAAGAATACGATAGCAGCTCGACACATGTGAAAGAAATTCCAAACACAAACTTTCTGGTGTCTCTCCACAACTGCTGGAACAAATCTGCCAGCATGAAAATATTTGCTCTTACTCCACAAGGAAAGGCAACGCCAGTTTATACCTTCGAAGAAGTGAAAGGAAGTGAGGACCTAATCCTATCCCGCAATCATAAGTTAATGCTGGTTTAATCACATGTAGTAACTGGACAAGGAGAGGTGGCTTATACGCCAAGAAGAAGCATCCTTGCTGCATTAAGTGTGGCTGGAAAAGTAGATTATCACTTGTTCAAGATCAACACAAGTCCTTCACACGTTGGGGAAGTTGCAAAACTGGTACAACGATGCCCATGGAATACCCGACCCAGCATGATGGGTTCAGGTGCCTTAACGCTTTCTTTTTAAAATAAGATTGATTGTAGAAAATCAAATTTGCAGCCTTGATTTTGATTCAACCGGGGAGCTTATGGCTACCTTCGACCGGATTGGCATGTGCTTGATTTCCGACGTATCCACGCACAAATGCTCCTTCAGTTTGAATATAGGACATGCGCCACTTGAGGGTAATTCTACTCGATGAGATGACCAGTTCATCCTCTAACTTTAATCTTCATTCATGTTATAGATATGTGGAATCGTTGCAGATGGAGTACCAATATTGGAGACCCTTTCTTGTTCGTGAAGTATGATCGAAGACTACTTAATGTTCTCGATGTCGAAAAGAAAGTTCTTACTTCAACGCATTCAATTCAACTAGAAGATATGGGTAAACGCTGCGACCATTGATTATTGATTAAAGATTGCTATTCTGCGTTACATTTTTCGTTGTTATGCCCTTCGATCGCCTAATTGTAACCATTTTATTTTGAAGATTTCACACGTGTGCACTGGATTGACGTTTGCCCGAGGAATGGAAATTTAGTTGCGACAGGCTCCAATGACGGAAGTATCAAAATTTTTGATCGAAGAGAGTTTAACATTGTCAAAACTCTGAATTCGATCCATTCAAGTAAGAACTTCGATCCTTTTTTATTAGAGCATGGAACTACATCTCTACTTCTTGGGTTCTATGTTTTCCGTTTTTGTAAATTTTTGAAAAAATTGTTTGCTTTCTGATGATGGTGACCGAATAATATTAGAATGGATCAACTGCGTGCGATGGAATCAAGAGGGAACGCACCTTGCGAGCGTCGCTGGGGATAGTACTGCAAAAGTCGTAGATTTTTCGACTGGAAAGATAGTCTATGCTAATGAATTCCCCTCTGGAAGTAAACGATTCACAAAAATTGAGATCGTTAATATTTTAACTAAATCACTAGCTCATTATGCAAAGTCGGTATGTTTCATTTAGTGGGCACCTGCAATGAAAACACCAAGACCAAAGAATCAGACTATTGAAAGCTAATTATTGTATTGGTTTATTGTGAACTCGGTGAAAAAGATTATTGTGTTTATTATGTGTATATTGCGTATTTACCTACTCCTAAGATAAAGACCAATATCTTAAGAGATTATAAACAGGCAGGAATGATCAAATAGACATCCAAAATAACAAGCAGTTGCAATATTTGTTAATTTGACACTAGGAAGCGTTATCGCTAACGATAATAGCGTTAGCCTTCTACTGGTGTTTAATAATCATTGTAACTCGGAAAATTAAATCGATAAACTCTTCTCATTCTAGCAACCAATATTTGTGTTTTCAAAGAAATTAATCTTCCCTGTCACTTCCTCTTGAAATATTTCTGAGTCAAAAAATTAATAAAACTCTTTTGAAGGCAATACCGCAATCAACCATCTCTGTATCCTTGAAATTTCCCAGACTAAATCCCATCAATACCCTGGCAGCTAAGTTTAAAATTTTCAAATCTATTCTCACCTCAACATTACTCTTTGATCAGCCGAAGCTACTATTACCAACAGAAATAATAAGAGCTTATTCTTGAAGTATTCTAGCATTTGAACTAAATTCGGATATTAATTCGGGTCATCAATAGTAATTTGAGAAAAACAATGCTCTCATGTAGCCTTCATCTTTGCCTGGCATGGGTTCATTTAACATTACCAAATACACAGTTTAATTCCAAGCGAGACTCCTCTCTTGTGCGTGCCTTACCGAAAAGACTTTGAAGTTGTTGAAAACTCAACTCATACGAGGATAGCATCATTCTGAATTTTATGTACTTCTGGGATTAAACTTTTATTCCGAGCGTAAAAAAAAGAGAAACCTATCAGCAGGTCCTTCCTTCCTAAGAAATTTATGACCGAGAAGACTCAACAGTTCGTATCGAATACCTAAAGCATACAGTCTTCCTTACCTTGCTGCATTAGATGGGCGATCTCATGGATATATGCTCAAGATTTTTCAACGAACTCAATGACGTGTGCGTCAAATACATGCCCAAATCATCGAAAAAATCAAAAAACGCAGGAAAGTCAGGCCAATACGAGGAAGAGAAAGGAGGTTCAACCAAGATTAAAAAGCCTAAACCATATGTGGACCCCAAGGCGCCAAAAAAACCTACAACTAACGTCTATTTAATCTATTGCAATGAACGTCGACCTCATTTGCTAGAAGAACGTCCTGGTAGAGCACTGCCTGACTGCAAATCAAAACTAACTTCACTTTTTCACATGAAAGATTTAAAAAACGATCCTAAGGGGTTGGCGAGAATCGCCGGAGATGAGTGGCAATCACTTCCTGAGGAGAGCAAAAAGGTATAGGAGTTGTTGTGGCAGGTTCGCATAAAAAGCATCTATTAGATGTATCGAGAAAAGGCTCAAATTATAAAGGAACAATACGAAGCTGAACTTGCTAAATATAATGCAGAAGGGTAACACTAAACAGTTATTCAATGATGATAGAATTGAATTGTTGCAGCGGAGATAAGAAGCCTAAAGGAAATGGTCCAGAGAAAAAAAGTGGCGAGCAAAATGAAGCAATAAAAATTGATGACTCTGACGAAAACTCCGAAGCTGGGTCATCGAATGAATCGTCAGACAGTGACGATTCTGAGAGCGAATCTGGTGGGAAATCTGGCTCGCATGTAATCGTTACTATGGTTAAAGCTTATTCATTTAATAACTGAAACTCTACTAGAAAAATGCGCTTCAAAGTAGCAGTGATGAAGAGAATGACGTAGAACCTAAAGTAAGCAAGAAAGTGAAAAAACATTAAAATCTAAAAGCCTTAAAGGCTCTTAAACTCGGTCGGTATAGACAAATTAATATTAGGATATCGAGTTAGTTGGATTGTTAATCGAGTCTTTCCGCTAAACTGAACTTTTTCCTTCTATATTGTGTTTTCCAATCTCAATAATTCATGATACTGGCAGATTAACTTCAATGCATTGTTCTTCATTTGCCTAATGACAGGAAGAAAGCAACCTGTTTTGAACTGAATTTTCGAAATAATAGACAAAAAGGCAGTAATATCAAAACGCTAAGTAGATTCAGTATTTTATTTCAAAAGCAGTGCGATGGAACAGCACCCTACTTGAGGTAGTTCCGTTTTGTAGTTGCCTCTATCTCAGCACACATTCAAAATTGATACAATCTGCTACTAATAAACGCGTTTCTACTACAAAGATTTTTTCGATCCTCTTTGATCTAGGCATCTGTACTGCCAAGAAAGCTCGCTCTTCGCATCAGGTGAAAGATAGCCTCATTCTTTCACTATCACTGTGTTCAAAAACCCTAAATTTATAAGATGAATCTTATTTAATAAAATTTAAGCTGAGAAGCTTGGAGTAATAATGTACTTGATAACCCTCTCAATCTTGCTTCATACAATGGCTTATTGATTAAGAGAAAGGTCGAACATAATCGACGGTGCTCAACAGGTTCAGCCTTATAATACCGAGAAATTATCTTATTCATAGATCTAATAGCTCTTGGCAAACAGCCAACGCATGTACAAATTAACTCGTAATATCAAAGAGCGATTAATTTATTTAAAATGTGTAATTTTACGAAATATAACTACTAAAATTAGAATAAAAATCGGTTTATTGTGAGGGATGTCCTTCAACTTCGATCTCGTCGACAGCACCCGCATCAGCAAATTCAAATGCATCCAAATGAAAGATTCCTCCGTTTATTTTGGAGAAGTCGCTTGGATGGATGAGAACGGCGTTTTATATGTAACTTCTTAACTCTCTACCCGGAAAATCCTCAATAATCTTTCAATCCACAACAGGAAGAGCCTCCTGTGGACCCTGCGACTAATCCTAACCTCAAACGAGTGCGCCATGGCATCGGTATTCAACTTTTTGGCACTACCGACGACAATCTCCTCTGCAAATACGAAGGAGAATGGGATCGAGATCAGCGCAGTGGAGAGGGTTTCTGCATTTTTCCAGACAAATCCGTTTATCATGGAACTCTTCGCAATAGCATCAAAGACGGCTATGGAAAGTTCAAATGGCCGAACGGCGATGCGTATGAAGGGAACTGGAAGGCCGAGAGGATGGATGGCGGTGGGAAATTTACGCATAGCACCGGAAACGTGCTTGTTGGAGTCTATAAAAATAATTACTTCCATAAGGTAATCGATCACTTCAGTAAATAACCCACTAACATAACCCTGAATAGGGTGGAGACCAATTTTTGAATCCATTTTTGCCGAAAGAGGACTTAGAAAAGATTGAAAAGCGTAAGCGAGACATTAAAATATTCAAAGAAAGCACAAAGAATCAGAAGAATTTCGTTTTTGAGAAAACCGATTCGACGGAAGTCATCACTAAGACCATTAAAGAAAGCAATGCAAAGGACAGAATCCCTGTGATTTTAACCTCAAAGACGTATCATCATTACCTTGAGGAAGGATTAATCACATTTCCTTAGCTCTGAAGCAACGAAAAACGATGTGTTTACATCAATTTCGAAGTACCAAAACAAAAACATCGACGAATTTGACCTGAGATATGCATCTGAAGCAAAACTCGACAGTGTCTCTTATGAAGCGTATATGGTAGATACACAGCGCCATTACTGTCTTTCTTGACTCGAAATAATTAGTCTGAAGTGAAAAAGAACCTTGCTAGAGCCATAGCCAGAGGTGAGATCTTTTGCATCAATATAGACGACACCACGATCAAATATGATGAGATTTTCGATCCAGATCTCAGAGACTTCTACAACGCTGAGGCTTTTCCTGCTTATATCCTCGATCTGCAAGAATTTCGCAAAAAGGAAGTCTATCAGCCTGTACTTCTTGGCACAGAGTGTCACACAGGGACCTGGCATAAAGATTTCCAAGTAATAAAGCTTTATTGGCCTTTCTAACAGCATTATGATATTCAATAGCTAATTATTTGGTCGAAGTTCAGGATAAGCCTTGAGCTTGATAAAAAGAAAATAATTGAGAAATTCGAAAGACGGTTCTCGTCCATACTGCCGATGTTCAAACTTGATCTCATCCTCATCCCTTAAGTATGAACGAATGAATGGGAAGAGGCAGCAGCTATAAGATTAAACCTATATATACTCTATCTATTCATAAAAAATTGAGAGTTATCGTCTATGGATGAATGTTGCAATCGCTCCGAAACACCATAAACCGGCTGGATTGTGATCAAGACTATGAACTAAGACGCATATATTTTTTAAAAACAATTTATTAGAAAAAAAAGATTGACTCAAAAAAGCGTTTCGATTTAATGAGAGGAAAAATGGGTGTCACCATAATATCAAGGGGAGAATAACACTAATAGCATTGCCTTTCGAGGTCCCAGCCAATCTCTCAGGCAATGGAATGGATTTTTTCATTTTTTTTTTAAAAGCAATACTGGATTTCAAGGCACTTGGATTTTACTTTTTTAAATTGCCGAGTTTAATTCGTAATTTTGAAGGCTTGCGATACGATAATAAAGTTAATTAACCCTTATATATTCACGCAACTCTGAATAAAAGGTGATTGCTTGTCTTACCCCTCCTTATGAAAAAAGTTATCACACGGCAGCTTTCTCAGGGCAGGTGCGATTTCGATGATTCAATCTATCCAGACACTGAAGGATCAAAAAGAAATACGTTTTACAAAAAGAACACCAGTTTAACAGATAGTTCTTTCAATGAGAGCATTCCTGATGAAAATGCAGAGATACGACTGACCATATTCAAAAAAGTGACCATCGGCCCGCTTTCGCTCCCTCTACATGGTGACCCAGGCTCTAAAGTTAGCGCTATCTACCAGAATATTAGTCCAGCACTTGTTAGACTCGAGCAAGGAACTCAACTCAGTTTAAATTTCGAGTCTTCTAATGGTTCGAAGAAAGAGGCATGGGTGTCGGGTATGAGTTCCCCCACTACAAATAGAATGCGGAACAAAGTTTTAACTCAGACTCTCCAAAAGCGCAAGGAATTTTTTCAAAAAGATTCTGAAATTCAGCGTTCCAAAACAGCCTTTGCTCCAGCAGAGCCCTCAGACCAATGCGAAGAGCCGACTTCAGTGCATAGAGATACAAGCGCCTCTGTATTTCCTAAGAAAAAATGGGTTTTTTGCAAAATCTGTAAATTAGGTAACAAATTAGAATGCAACTATGTGTTTAAGCTCATTAGGACTCTCGCAAAACACAGTAATGAAAGCATTACGGTACCTGGATACACTGGAGTTGGACGCCTCGAAGGAAATGATATTTTACAAGGTGCTTGAGCATCTTGAATCTGAATTCGAACGTGCTAAAAGTACTTCGAATCTCAACAAACCGAAGCCAAAACCGACCAATACAGAGATAAGAACATTAAAAAAAAGTATAAAAATCCCTGGGACAGGAACCCTAATGCCTTTTTCTTTCATCTTATAGTTGATCTTTCAATTGAAACAAAGAGCGTGATTCATGAGTATGAAAGTGAGAATCAAGACTATGAGCCTGCCGAATGCGGCGCTCGTTGTGAAATTTGCTTTTATAAGTTCAAACCGACGAAGATTTACTCCCTCCTGCCTTGCGAGCACGAATTTTGTAGTTCCTGCACAAAAGCGTACTTAGAAAACTGCATCTTGTCTTTTAAGGTATTTTCGTCCTGATTTTGAATTGAAATTGCTTACACCTGGCAAGGTCCTTGATATTAAATGCCCACATGATGGTTGCGATCAAGTCTTCGATGATGAACATCTGAAAAACTACTTCGAACGAGATTTGTTTCAGAAATACCTGAGGTTCAAGAATACGGCTATATTGAATCAGAATCCCAACATTCGGTGGTGTATACGCGCAGGCTGCGAGAGATATATGATAGGGGAGCCGAATTCATCGTATCTGAAATGCGAGTGTGGAATGGAAATATGTTTTGATTGCTGCAATGAATATCACCCTGGGAAAACATGCGAAGAGGTTTTTGACTTAATTTACAAAGAATACGCCAAAACGGCTGATCTGCAGCTTTGCAGACACTGTAAAAGTCCTATTGAGAAAGAAGCGGGCTGCAATCACATCAAGTGCAGGTAATCCTGATGACAAATTAATGGTTGACTTAAATGATTATTTAGCGTCTGCGGTAATGAATGGTGCTGGCTGTGCGGCGCAAAGTATACAAAACACCACTACTCTCTGCTCAACCCTTTTGGATGCTCAGGCTTGCAGGCAGGCACTCATACGAAGGATAGGTGGCCATGCTGGAAGAGGACTGGATGGAGGTTTTTTCAGGGGATAATGCTATTCTTGTTAATTTTGTTCCTCCCGCTTATGTATCTAGGGGTATTAGTACTGTTTCCTCTTTTCTTGATGCGAAAGAGAAAGAGAAAAAAGAAGGCTTATAAAATGACGGCCTTCTCAAAGGGACTGTTGGTTGTGGTGGGTGTTATCGTGTTGCCTATAACAATGTTCCTTTGCTTGGTGTGCGTGCTGTTTTGGATTATTGAATTCATGGAAAAATGTTTTGGTTTCGTTCGAGCCAAGAGAAAGTGGCTAATTTACCTGGGAAATTTATTGTGCTTGCAGGAAGCAGAAGACCACGCAGATTTTGGGAATCCGAGTGATAGGAGCAACGATGAGTCTTCAATGCCTTCAATGCACAAGGTTCAGACTGTAGATTTAAACTAACCAAATCGTGCTACTTTCTCCAAGACTGGCACTGAACATCCATGAAAACTTTCAGAGTCGTATCAAATTAGATGCCATCTATCTAAGCTATTTTAAATTTTCAATAATAAGCATTTTAAACATCAAATACATCACTCTTATTATTTCAATGTATTCTTTATTGCTTTATTCTTAAATGTGATTTCTTTTTATTAAATTCTACTTTTATTTTATGTATAGTATTCAAAGTGTTTTTGAAAAAAGAGTTTAAGACTTTTTTATAGAATAAACACGCAAACAATCCTTGATGTAGTGGAAAGAATTCTAAACTTTATATCATTCGTTTGTACTTTAATATTGCAAAAAAAGGGCATCACCTTCCCTTCAAAGCCCAAGCGTAACATCTTGAGAATTCCATCGCATATCGCATATATGGAACATCCGACTTACTCTGGGTCGATGTTGTGTCTTTTCCCGAGTCCTGGTTTATCAATGTAGATTTGCTATCTGCTATCTTTTTTCTCTTCTTCTTCCTCGAAAGAGATTGGAAGTCGATCTGAAATTTTTTAATTGCTCTGTCTGAAACAGTTGTGGGTGGAAAAAGTATTTTGTCAGCAAGTAGAGGGCCTGCTTTTCCTATTTATCGTGAATGCATGTAATGAAAAATGAGTGTAGCAAAATACTTCAACTTCATATCTTTCAGCAATCAGAAATAAAACTCGTATACAAATTATTGTGCAAATCAATAGTATGAAAAAATCGTTCGTTATTAGGTAAGATTTCTATTTTTTCAATGAGAGCCTACTTTCTATTTCGGAAATTCAGTCCATAATTTTTTCACTTACTGTGGAAAAGAAAATACAGAATAATTATCATAAGATAGGTCGAGAAAATTTTAGGGGATACACGAATTAATGAAATAATTACAATCTCTGATTGATCGACTTAGCTTGGAGTTTATCTAAATTCTCATAAATGCTAAATATCGGGTTTGACTCAATAGATTCAAGTACTTCTAATAAGCGGTGAACATTTCGACATCCCTCATTCGATTTAACTCAAATTTAATTTTCCTGCGTTCATGTGGCAATAAGTCCGTGTTAATCTTCTCGATTAATCGAGTATGGATTCAAAGCCGTGATAATAACTTGAATATTTTATAATAGCTAAAAGGACTGGTCTCATATTAATAAAAAAGTTCAATGTGTTGTTAGTAATCTTCTTGATAGAAGCATAGAAAATCAATAGGTTAAGTCAGTTTACTTTTTTGTCCAGACTGATATTTCATGAACATCTAAACTCAACAGAATCATGGAATCAGTTACCAAGGTACCTTACAAAATTATTTTCAGAAAAATTGATTTTTACATTCAAGTTGCTTCAATGGGACTACGCTTTATCCATCTTCTCATTTTACAAAATTTTCCCCTAAATTCTTTGAAAAGTTTCGTTAACTGAACAAAATCAACATGCTTCAACACCTGCCAAGAAATTATGGCAAGGCAACCTTAATCAATTTGTCGGTTAGGAGTTCAAGAGCGCCTGTAGTGAGAGCAAGCGCTTTTATTTGGCATGTTGATAATTTTTTCATTCAATTAATGAAATTTTTATTATTCTTGATTCATCTTTGAGTTCAAGAAATTCAGACCTAGTAATAAATAGTATTTTTCAAGTCCCGATTTTACCTTTTATCAAGCAATTTAAATCTCCATTTCTAAAATTACTTTTTATGCTTTTTCAGAAACCATACTCTGCTATTATTTTACTCCAACAAAAAAATAGTAAAAATCACGTGACTAGTTCAATTGAGTAAATTACCACAGCGTTCATTCAAGTATTTTACACTGTTTGTCATGTTGTATACTATGGATCAACGTAAGAGCTTGGATCTTTGCTTGTAACTTAAAGGCAGTTAGTAATTTATATGTACATTTTAGTGTTTCTCTCAAACCAGAGTAATATTCTAGTGAAAGTTAGGACTGTAATGTTTTACAACCGCTATATTCCAGAAACTATTAACATCTACAAGATAGAATGCAACTAACTTGTCAGCTTCCGCAGCTAATTTTTCATTAAGGCCTTTAGAAATATTGCTTTTCGAATAAACTAGTCAAAATCTTGTTAAAATAAGTCATAGAAAGATCTGTCTTTGTTATCAATTAATATATTGGCTTTGCGTGTAAGAATATATTTTTAAGCTATGCTATGCTGAGCTGATCCTCTGGGAAAAACTATTGAAGCACTCACTTGCCTTGCAACTTCTGCTCATTTAACTGTTGTCAAAAGTAAAATCACCAACATTCTGCTGATTGAGTATCTCTGGAATATTAGCTGAAAAAGCATGAGACAGAGCCATAATTATTTCTTACTCATATGCGAATGATGAAGTATTTTCTCAATATCTTTTTCCGTTAGCTCCCTGAGCGGTTCTTCCTTTTCCTTTGTTTGAAATATAGCATTATACATCTAACCAAGATCAAATCGGTCTTACAGGAGACTTCCTGAGAGTGTCATTGATCGAATTGATTAAAAACTGTCTATGAGGGATTTCTAATTCAACGTCATTCTTTTTCCAAATGCATCAAGAGAACTGACTTACTTGGTGACTCCGGCGATTTTTTCCTATTTCTGCTTTCGAAATATCTTGCTGCCTCTTCTCCACCAGCCGGTGATTGCAGCAGGTAGCTAAGGTCCACATCTCCTCCGTACTGATGCGATTTCTCATGATATGGGGAGCTTCGAACTGGATAATCCAATGCACTGTAGTAGCTAGCATTATTCGGATTAAAATCATTTTTTGGATTGAATGAATGAAGATCGTAGTCATAATTCATTAGAGGATCCTGATAGCCCCTTCCTAAGCTATAATCCTTCCCACTATAGTCTTTCACAACAGATTCCTTCAGGCCAAGACCACTAACACTAGCCTTCATCCCGGCAGCAGGGTCGGTTCTAAAATCACTAGGATTGTAAATTTTCGTCGAAACATCTCCTGGTGTGTAAGTAAATGAGTTGTTGTTAGAGGCATCAGCTTGAGAGTTGAGCTCTTCAATGATTCTTTTGATCTCTTCCGGCATACCTGGATAAATTCTAAACTTTTTGAAGCCTGATTCGCTTCGGGAAGGCTCTTGGTAAGTGTGTCCAATTATATTCGCTTTGGGGTCTTCAGGTTCTCGAAAATGATCTGCCGAGAGATATCTTGATTCATAAGGATCAAGCCTCTGCTCAGATTGCGCTTTAGGTGCGAAAGTTTGCAACCGTTGCTCACGTGAGCGTGAAGTTGGCTCATTTTCTTGGAATTGTTGTGATTTTGGTTTCTCTTCGAATTGCTGTGACTTTGATTTCTCTTCAAATGGTTGGGCATAATCTGAGGGTTGTTTCTGATCCTGCAGTCTCTCCTCAGACTGAGCAACCTTTGATTGCGAGCCAATTCCACTGCTTTGAGGAGAATAACCCAAGCGTTGAGAAGCCGGCTTTGAAGTCTGAGTATGTTGGCGAGAAGGTTGCTGGTGAGTCTCGGAAGGCACAGAGCTTTGTCTTTCTTTCTCTGCAGGAGAGTTGACGTAGGCGTTTACATGGACTTGTTCGCGTGGTTGAGGTTTATAGGTATACTGATAACTTTCGCCTTCTTTCTCTTCTTCATTTTGCTCCATGTCTTCAAACTCTTCTATTTTTGTGCCTGATCGCTATATATATCATGCAAAATCAGTGAGTTTCTCATGAGATTAGAATACGCAAGAGAGAAAGTCAAAGAAACTGGGGCTTTGATCCTGTCTCCCAGGAGAATTTTGTTGTCTCTTTGGTGAAGGTGAACGATGCCTACCGCTTTGGGGGGCTTCTTGGTTTTCTGGAGTAGAAGTATTATTTCCCATTTCTTATGATATTTCAATCTGATAATTTTCAAAATTATTGGAACTTAATTAGATAAATCCGAACTGTTCTGGAGTCATAAGAAAAGCGAATAATTTTCCACTCAGCTCCTCTCTTTCCTTCAAACAGTGACAAGTGACAAGTGACAAGATTTTTTGAGTTTTTCAGATGATAGCCAAAGAAATAAAAGTAACAAAAGATATACATTATTAGGTTTCTCTCTACTAAAAATATCTTAATAGCTGCCTTCTAATACTTATAAGGAACTTTTCTTCTCCTCCAGTACGTACAGTTTTATGAATTGTCTGCGATTGTTCAAGCAGGAAGATACTGCGCGAGGATAGGACCTAAGTACATGAGACTCTCTAATGATAGTTTATGTGAGAGTTTACTTGAATGGCTGTATTGGCTCTTAGCTTCAGTGCTTTTGCTCACTTTGGAGTCAGAGTGAGGATAGGGCATATAATGAGAAAGATAAGGACCTATTGGTTATTTCAGCTGCCATACTAGTATATTGAAGTTACCATAGGAACCATAGGAAGGTTTAAAGTTCGCTTCGAAATTTTTTTGAGGTGTTACACTTGAATAACCTTGAGAGAGAGAACCATTGTCTTGAGCTTCTATAAGATGCAAGTAATGATCGTAATATGCGCTTTTATGCTCGATCAAGTGCTTAATCCTGCTAATTGCTTGCTCACTCTTTTCAACTGCCTCCTGGATTTTCCTCTCGATTTCTCCTTCTTCATAGAAAGCCTCACTGGGTAGGGCGTTTTGAAGTTCATCATTCAGAGTTTTCTGCTGATTCTGCGAGATAATACTTGAAATTAGATTCCCAAAACTCAAAGAAATGTAAAAATCACCTTTCCAGGTTTATGAAGCACACGAGCTTTGATATCTTCTTTATAGGCAGACAATTCTGAATCTATTTGAACGAAATCAGGTCTCTCATCCTCATCAGCTTTCAGCATTAGCCTCAGAGTGTCAATAAGACTGGACGAGTAAATTTCCTTAAGCCCCTGCAATTTGCTTTCTAACGCCGTGAAATCTATTTGATATGTTTCCCAATTGTAAAACTGAGCAGCTCTTTCAAGCGACGCGCATTCTAAAACTGTCATAGCTATGGAAAAAACGTCTGATTTGTAGACATTATCCTCCAGTTTTTCGTATCCGTTGGTATTCAATGTTCCCAAATGTGCAAATATCGCCGGAGAAAACAAATACCCTCCTTCGTTCAATCCGCTTATTTGAGAGAAATACGTAGGAAGAGTTGCTCTATCGAAAAGTTTGCTATCAATCACCTTATATTCCCTTGATGAAGTAATCAGCACATTGAATGGACGAATATCGCCATGAAATTGCACGTGACTTTGGAGATGAGCTCCTGCAGAAATTAAACTAGATAATAAGTACCAGAGTTCTGTCTCAGCGAATCTTTCCTAATAATGGTAAACGGGTTGTTGAGTGGTAGGGGTTACTTTTCGCTGGATCTTTGCGTAGAGGGCTTCTTCAAGATCGTGTTCGAAGGCCTCAAGGAAAGCTGACACTTTATAATAGCTCGTGCAATAAGCGTGCTCTTGCTTTTTGGTGTAGCCAATGATCCGGACGATGTTTGGATGCTGTAGAATGGATCGAAGCTGGATTTGTTGCGCATATCTATCGCAGTCTTTCTCGGTATTGGTGATATAATCTCTTTGGAGAATAGTTTCTCCGGTGAGTTCGTTTTTGAACAGCTTAACTTCGCCGAAGCGAGAGTCATTGAATTTCTTTTGGAAAGTGTAATTGTAAGTGAATTTTTTATAGTCAAATTTGCTTGAAGTCTCGCTTTGACTGTTTCCCATGAGCAAACAAGCGTAATTGAGTCTATGAAACGAATAAATTTTAATTAATTATTCCTGAGAACTCTAAGTCAAGAATGCATGTGAATTCTTAGATTATTCTCGGCCGGTAAAAGTCAAATGCGAAGCTTCTCATACCGCTGGAGAGCCAAAGAACTAGTAAAGAGCAATACCTTATCACAATTTCGAATCACAGATTGAGATTAGAGTCGGCGTTCGATGTAAGATTAATTGGGATAGAATTTTCCTACAGGACCCAATTTCTCCTGTCTTTTTTTCATATTAGCCAATTAACTTGATGATCTCATATCCAAACTTTCCATTTAATTCTATTCTCATCCGAGTTACTATTCGAAGAATAATTTTTTAATTGAAAGTTTATCTCATAAACACAAAATTTTATTAAGGCTCAGCAATTAAAAATGGACTTGTGTGTGACCAACAGAAATTCCAAAACCCAAAAACCCCAAAACCCCAAAACACCAAAACCCCAAAACCCCAAAACCCCTTGTCGATGTATCGAAGTCCACGAAAAGAGAGTGTGGATATTTGAAATTTAGAGTTTTATTAGGAGAGCCAGAATCTGGATGTTCAGCAAGGATCTCTAGAAAATCCAAAATTTGACTTAAGCTCAAGAATGATGTCATCACCAGCGAACCAGTGACATTCAACTCTTTTTAAAGTAGGATTTTTTTCGAAATTAGCGCCAGGAGTATTTAAGGAAAAAAACTCGATAAGAAATAAAAATCCAGACTCCAATAAAGATATCCCTTTCATTTTTAAATGGCTCAAAAGAGCAAATTTTTGCAATGGATTGATTACCGAGTGCGTGTAACGATCCAAGATTCTCGAATGTTTGTAGGAACCTTCATCGCCTTCGATAAGCATCTCAACCTTGTGCTAGCAGATACTGAGGAATACAGAAGAATAAAAGCGAAAAAGACCGGTAAGAAATATTCAAAAACTCATTCTTGTGTATCCTCTCACACTCGTTTCTTAGTCGTTGTACTTTCTTTTCTCATCTCATTATATTTATTGGGCCTAGGCGAAACTGACAAAGAAATGAAGAGAGCTTTGGGACTTATTATCCTCAGAGGGGAAAATATTGTATCAATCACGGCAGAAGCTCCTCCTAACTTGCAGGTACTTATTTTAAGCTTTTCTATCTTGATCCTAATAACTGATTTACTACTTTCCTGCGTTGAATAGGCCAAAAAAGAAACTGCAGGAGGTCCTGGAAAAGCGACGGCAGTGAATAGAGCAAGTGTTCCTATCAGTCAAACGCAAGTTCAACAGCCTGGTGTCGGTGGAGTTTCAAAGGGTATGGGACAAATGGCTTCCGCCTCGATGATGCCAACTCAAAAATCTACTATTCAACCTGTGGGTACTCAATTACCTGGTTCCACCAATTTACCTGGAAGCATGCCAATGGCTCCAACCATGTTGCCTCCTAATGTGGGACAAAACCAACAAAAATGATGCAAATTGATGTTCTGTGCACTAGGAATTGAGAAAATTTTCTTTTTATGGTGATATCTTACTGATGCGTGTGTAAGTAATTCGGATTTCAAATTTCATGTCCACTGTGCAATGAAGAAATAGCAGATATCGACATTTCTAGAAAATGGAGTCTCTTGATTGGAGAGTAGCTTTGTTTGATTTGTGAAGAGTAATATAAAATAAGGAAGGAATTTTTTTAAGTTCCCTAAGCAATGGCATATAAAGCTAAAGAGCCAGATGATTATTGTGCAATTAGATCTAGTTTTGGCGGACTATGAAATCCGATTGTCTCAAGAAAGGTTGTTTATTTAATAAAAACCCACTGATACCCCATAAAACTTTCTCGATTCAGCCGCGCAGGAACCTCCGATCAAAGATTCCTTGATGTTGGGAAGAATTAGTGGAAGGTCAAACTAAAAAAAGTCTCATTCATTTAATAGGCTTTGAGTAAATGAAAATTAATAGCAATTTTTGAGCAATGACTGTACTAAATACAAAAGTAATGATGTTAAGAGTGCTTAGAAATGGAAATAGAAGGGTATGTAGACTCATGAGTCGGATGGTCATTCGCCTTATAAGGTGACAAGTTCCTCTTTCTCAAAAATCCTTCTTTCTTCCTCTCTGCAGTCTTTATTTTTGTTTGCATTTCCACAATTTCACTAAATCCGAGATTTATTGACCTTGATTCTCTTTTCATCGATAGCAACTTGGTCGAGTTGGCTAAATCGTTAAAGTTTTTCAACACCCTGGAATAGTAGCCAAGTGTTAGATACGAAAAAGTATAAAATCAGACTTCTCTCTAGGTTTCTCTTCTTGAACAAGAGGCTGGTTGAGTATCAAGCGATTTTTAATTATTTCGTCATATTTTATGTCGCTTTGAATGCTCTCCATCAGTCCGGTTAGTCTCTAGGGATTACTGTGAACTAGCAAAATCTATCTTATATGGTTACCTCTTTCACCATCAAATTGATGCTCTTCCATTTCTTTTCATTAAATTCAGTTTCAATGCGTTCTTCTATCGCAGCATCAGTAGCTTGGGTGCTTGTATCATGAAGATGATGATTATAACGGCTGCTTTGACGAGTGTTTTCTTTAACAACCTTCGCAACTGTTTTCAATTTCAAATCTTTCGAATGTTTTAACAATATTTGAGAAAGTCTGGCTTTTTCATCTGTTTTCTTTTCCTCGTCTATTGATACTGATTGCCGAAATCTTGGAGGACTGTCTGCTAGAGTTGATGCAGACAGCTCTGACTCTCTAAAATTCGAAGACCCTCTGAACAAACTTGACGATTGAGAATGTCGTGTGCTGGCGGTGGATCTTGCTCTTTTCTCTGCTATTCTGAGCCTGTTTTCTATGTTTCGTGTCACTCTTCATTCTGTTAAATTAAAGAATTACTTACCTCTCGAAAGATTTGCTCTGCTCTGTATTGTGTTTTCCACTTGTGTTTGTGTTTGAATGAACTACACACAAATTTGAAGCGTTATAATAAATCTCGAGCAAGATGAGATTGAGGTTACATATGCCACAGTTTCAATCTCTCGCTTCTGTCTCGCTAATTGAGGACCACGACAACTTTTCGTGGAGAGAGAATTTGGCCCTTGATATTTTCCAACTTCTGGATTCTCTCCGAGATTCTCTCTTCGCTTCAAATTGATCATTTTGTCACCAAAGCTAAATTCTTTTTGATCTAATTCTTCTCCCTGTAAGAAATGTGCGTAACCTTTAACTATTCTACAACAACAATATTTTTAGGACCTTTCGCTAATTTTACCTATCAAATTCCTCTGGCCTGTCTTTTTCTCCAGGGTCGTTTAATATTTTTGATGCCACATGATTCTGAAAGAAGCTATCAATATCTGTATATTCTTGTGAATTTTTGTTCATTCTACTCCCACAAGATTCACTAAGAGGTCTCCTATTCCTGATATTTCTATTTAATAATGACACATATTTTTGCTGCTCTTGTTCACTGAGCTGCTTGTTCTTTATTTTGGTTTCATGGTTGACTTCCTCATTATATTCAGTTTTATCTAGTAACTTCCATTTTGCAGTTGGAACCAGACTCCATGCTTTTCCTCCAAAAGTGAAATATTTCGTCTCCGGTTTTCTGCTTTTCGACAGTGTTTTGGCCAGAGATTTGAGCGAACTATTTTTGGTCGTTGCAGTTTCGATTTCTCGAGGCGTTTTAAGTTCATTCCGACTGTTTCGAAGAGTCTTTGTGAGAGACGCGGTGGATGAAATTATAGGGATTTCTGAGAATTCATCAGTTGATACTCTAGCTCTTAGAGACTTCGAATCGCCATTGATGGGTATCCGCATTTTATTTAAACTTGCATAATTAAATTTTTTATAAAGAGCTTCTTGGAGTTTTTCAAAATTCTTTGAAGTGTCTCCCTCAATCTGAATATCTCTCGGCTTTTGTTTACTCATATTAAATATTCTTTGGTCTCCAAACGCCAATCGCTCCATCTCGCCTATTTCTTCCAAATGCTTGCCAAACTAGATATATTTACAAAACAATTTCGATGAAGGGACATCATATAATAGCAATATTAATTACTTCTTCTTTGGCTTCAACGTAGTAGTTCGCAACTTTTTTGATCAATTCATCATCGGTATCTTTGCGCAAAAAGTGTTTACAGAACCAATTCGCAACCCTTATTCAATTAATGTACCAGAGTTTAAAGAGTATAGCGGTTACTGGTAACTTTCTAGGATCTTTGGATAATAATCTTGTAGTTGGTAATTTCTTCCCAATAATAGAAGAATTATGACCATTAGTTTTGCCTAAAAATCATTTCATAAGTATGACTATGAAGTTCTGAGCTAGAGAGAGAGTACACTTTTGCTGATCCTAAGATGTATTCCAGTGCATGTACTTTGTTTTTTACCTTGAAGTTGAGCATAACTAATGGCGAATCCTTTTTGGAGGATGTTGAGACTGCTTTCAAGAATTTCTTGAGCATCTGAATATCTGTTGTGTTGAGCAGTTTTTCATTTAGAGAAAAAATAACTGATCGTCAAATCTACTTTTCATATTCCATGTACATTGATGCTAGAGGGATCCTCACTCGCGCGCATGTGTGCAGGACTAGTAGATTTCCTGAAATTTCTAGTTGCCTCGAGCTTTCGAGACAGAACATGAAATATCGGTAAGATGTATTCCAATGCTTTAGTTTTTTATGGAATAATCCCCAGTGCATCATGTGGATCAAAAAATAGCATAGGTATTCGTCTAAGTGGAAGTTGACTAAATTCGACAAGTATAATCCAATTAACTATGCTAATACTAGAAATCCAATCGTTACTGTCAATATCTTCTGGCATCAGCTCTTCGCCTCCGTTGTGGACAGGTTCAGTCTCATTGATTGAGATATCAGGGATTTGATCTAACTGTCTGTCTCTGCTTTCAGTGTTGTTACTCGATAAAAGAATAGTTTTTTTTTGTGTAGTGCCCTTTTTATTCAGTATTGAATTCTCATTCTTTGTAATTCGTTTGCTATGGGATCGGGAGGGAGTTCTAGATACATCTTCTGAGGAAGACACTGATAGGTCTTCGAGGAGGGGTGAAGCTGCCTGCAATTTTTGATTTGTTTTGAGTGTCAACTGAACGAGCTGTTGATGAAACTGCTCTAAACAATAATTTCCATTCTCGAGAAATTTCACAAAGCTATCTGGTTTTAGAGTCTCTTTTGATAGTTTCCGAGCACAGATTGCAGAAAGTGAGGCCAATAATCTTCTGTACAATTTGATTCTGATTCCGATGCCTAGTTTGCTAGAATCTTCATAATGTAACTGTTTGTCGATCATTTGGAAGGCTTTTTTATACTTTCCCTATATGGTTGAGAGTCATGGTTATCATCGATGAATAGTTCAATTAAGCAATACCTGCTTTATCAGTTTTCGAGATTCTGTTACAAAAAAATTGTCAGTTGGAGCAGAGTTTTTATATGAGTTTGATGGGTCTACAGTGGCTTGGGTTTTTTTGGGAGTTGCTGATCCTTTGGTGACAACATTCTCTATAAATCTCTCAAAAACTTCGGCCATTACTGCAATATAGTTAAGATATAAATTTATTGCTATTTAATTCCTCCAAGCATTGTAACTTATATCAAATTGACATAAACTTGATAAATTAGTTCTGAGATTGTGATCAATGAAATATCAAATCCCCCCAACGTTCAATATGATTTTCAAGACACCTCGACTTTAATGTTTTGAAGAGTATTGCTTATCATCAATCAAGCATTTTATTGTTAACACTTAACTAAAAAAAACCCAAAAAAATGTGAGGAATATATCATTTATCCATTGCAATGAATGATAGTCGATTTCAGAGAAAAGTTATCAATAGGAGTTTAAGTATTTATATAGAATATATTGGAGATCTTTTCAGTATCAATATGCTTATCTAAAGGGGATGTAGCATTCCTGTCAATCGTAAGTAATATATATATAACTATAGTTTTTGAAGGAAAAAAATGCCACAATCTTGTCTTAACTTATATAGTATTTCGAGATAACCGCTAATTAAATCCAAGATATTTCAGTCTATCATATTCTTCTTGAAAAAGTGGATTGATCACATTATCTTGATATGCTAACTCAGTATCTTCTGGGGTCCCCTCAATGCTGTGGGGACTGGGACTAAAGTTGCCAAGAGATTTTAATCTTTCCAAACCAGCTGTTTGATTATTTATTTCCACTGCTACTTGATCATTTTTCGGAAGAAAATTTGATGATCCTTCAGTAACAAATTTCCCTTTCATCTGGACAGTAGTGGCATTAGCGACCTGCTTTCTGCACTGAGAGCTAACTTTTTGATTCCAGGTTCTTTGCTTTCGTTTCTCAAAATACTTTTCAAGTTTAAGTTTTCTTTGTTCAATGGAAAGGGTCCCTATTTTTCTTTTTTGAAAAGCGCATTGTATTTTCCCAATAATATTCGATTTTCTAATTTCTTCGGCGATATCAGGTGGAATATTAAGATTGCCAAGCAAATCCTGGGTATTCTGCTGGCTGAGGACAGCAACCACAGTTTCTGGACTCATTCTGGGATGCACCAGAAGATTTTTGGGCTGAATATACCGATTAGAATCCAACAGGCTTGTGCTGATTAGATTTTGTGGGTAATTTTTGACATTGGTATGGTCGCTGGTGGTACCATGCTGTTTGATAGAATTTATTGTCACCTTTGGTTCCTCTGGGTGCTGACTAACTGAAGATTGCTGATGCGCTGAAGATTGATGTGAAAGCAATTGCGGGCCGAACTGTTGATTATAATTTGCTTGTTGAGAAGATGCTGGTCGATAAGGAAGAAGTTCCGAACTCTGATGAATAGAGCGAGCTAACATGTGTTGCTGTTCCTGTGAAGTGTGTTGTGGTATTTGAGCATATTTTTGCGGTTCGTGATAATCTGTTGTTTGAGGTAATACATTTTTCTCTAAATAAGGATTGGAGGGTTGACCTTGGCCTGTGGGATAAGAGGGCGTGATGTTTGAGTGTGTAAATTGCTGAGATGGATTACTTATGTGAGGAAGTTGTTCTTTGGTGGCCACATTTATTTGGGTGGTATGTCTGCTATAGTTTATATCGTCTTGAAAAACTCGGCAGTTATAA
>ENA-UOTZ01000263-UOTZ01000263.1-compost-metagenome-genome-assembly--contig:-NODE-263-length-44210-cov-8.750006_pt1 | contig 44210 bp, 28 predicted proteins | sample MGYA00238144_ERZ746983 | MGnify/ENA primary metagenome ERZ746983 (study PRJEB28759, sample SAMN06268863) | compost metagenome | isolation source: single cell | place: USA: California, Emeryville, Joint...
ACTCATCAGAGACAACCTTACCCTCTGGACCTCCGAAATCCAAGACGAGGCTGAAGAACAGTAAGTCAATAAAACGCATTACTTTATTTAGCCATGAGTCTATACCATCTCCGTGAATATATTTCGTATTTTTTGCATAAAAAGATGATGAAACTGTAGTTCATGGCGAAAAAGATAGCAATATTATTTGAATCGAAAAATAAAAAATACATGAATCCTCTTTAGACCAACCAGTTTCACTTAGGATCTTTAGAAATAACCTCTGGTCTCAGCGAAAAATGCTTCAATAATGAGTAATTTCTATTGAATGAATGAAAATGATGAGAAAACTCCGAATGATATTCCAATGAAAGCGATGCATTTCAATATTCATCGCAATAATGAGCTTTGTTAGTCTCAAAGTATGACCAAGTACATTGTTAACAAGTTTAGGACAGTGAGGACGGGTAATAGAAGGGGGAAAAAGGTCTTGAGGATCAAAAGTATGGGATGGAGATGACTTGCTTCCATAGGAAGATTTAGAGAATAATTTCGAAATATCCAAATTTAAATTTTTTTGGATCAGAATCGATCAGATTTGCTGTCTCAGATATTTGCCATCAATTTTTTTTTTTGAAAATTCCGAAATTCCACGTTTATATGACGCACTTGATATTGAAGAGGGAAAAACAATTTTGATTGTATTTTCGCGCGTTTTATTAGCTCTCAAGGGTACTTACTTCTATATATAATTCTGAGCAGCAGGTCGGTGTTCCCTTCCAAGCACATTCAAAGAAAATAGATTCATTCAGTTTTTATAGTAATTCTAAAAGCTTTTTCTGTTGAGTCTATAAATTTTGAGGATAACTGCTTATTTGTTCAAGTCAAATGACGATTTAGTGGAACTGTTGTTTAAAGGCAAAATTAGCAATGAAAATTACTTCGATTTTCTTTCATGAAGTGAGCTTATATGTTATTTACCAGCCTAGATATGATATAATGAAGCTCTGTTCATCAATCAGGGCAAGAAAAAGTTTATTCAAAGATCGACACATCGTATTTGCAGCAAACGGATTTCCGAAATGAGGCTTTCACTTTAGACAATCATTTCGCAGACAACTAATTATCACGTGCATTTATGAAGGGCCTGCTGGAAATTTAATGTCAATTTAATAACTAACAAATCCCTCAATGCGGGAGAGAAATTAATAAGTGTGTTGACCCTGATAATGTTCTTTCTGCGGAGTTCACCTCTTGCATAGCTGTTTTGATGCAACGCTCGACTACTCATATGGGTATGAAAAAAATGAGCAATGAAGAGATTTCGAATGATAGGCTTGCGTGCCTAGGTTTCAATTTCAATGAGAATGTTTTGCTTTTTCTGCTGATTTTAATTTTTCTTCTTTGTTTTTGCATCAGAATCCAAGAATTTTATGAGTACTCTTGCTGTTAGAATGCAGAAAGAATGTTTGGTGATACGAACAAGCATATCGATCTTTCGGCTTCTTATACATGGATTGTAAATCCAAATTACATACTAGGATCGAAATTCCCTCAGATTGAATTATTAAGAGAAAAAAGACTTTCCAAGATCGTTTAACCTCAAGCGATATGAAAATAATTGTAAACTGATTAAGAGACCCCGACATACAATAAAATTTAGAAAAAATATTGCTATCGATAGTTCAAAACAAATTTCTTGAAATTCGCCCATGTTATTTTTCTCGTGAATTTCTAAATTTTTTTTTTTCTCATAAAAATATTCTCCAAGTTCACACATATAATTTTTTTCAATAAGCCTTCTATTTTTATGGGTCCAGGACTTAGTATGAAAGTGCACATCAAAATTTTTATTTACTTGTAATTCATTTAGTCATTCATTTTCTCTTAATGTTGAGTCCTTTTCTGTATAGAGTCACCAGAACGCTCTAACAGACAGTCTTCAATCGCAATAAAATTTCCAAAAACTGATTCGATTCTTCTGGTGCCATGGTTCGTGTTTGCTGGTTTCAGAGGGCATAAATTTTTCGTTCTTTGTCTATCAAAATCAGACCAAGATATCGAGAAAATACTTGAAATTGCCTCATACCCACAGGAAGAACTTTCAAATGTTGAAGCACTCATATTGTCCGCTTCAAGCAAGCAAAACACCTTCTCAGCAATCACTCCTCATAAAATTCATAAAGTGTTGAATATTTCTACGCTCCTTCCTCTTACCTATCCCACCATGCGCTTTTTAAGTGTTCTACTGATGCAAATATACAATCAATGGCAGGGACGCACTTCTAGCCATAGTTTTACTCTCTTTTCTTCGTTGAATTTGTTTCTCGGCTGGAAATTCTCTCTCTTTCAGAATCATAAACCTCTCTAAAAACTATAACAAAGAAAAATGAAATTGAGACATTGAACTTAAAAAGAGAGAAGCATTGGAATGTGTCCCAGAACAAGGAAAACACTGATTTTATGCCAAAATTTAGACCGCGACCTATCGCAGTGCTGCTTTCTCAAAGAACAATCAAAAATGGACCTACCAGCTCCTAGATCGATCTCTACACTGTTAAAAGAAGAAAAACTATAATGGTCACACTATGGATTATATCTCGAACCTTAATTATCTTCGCCAGTTTCCAAATTATCCATCTTTTATTGAAAATTCGCTCATGAATTTTAAAAAAATGAAATGCACCCACGCTTCAGTTAATGAGGTTCCAATAACTAATTTTGGGAGCGAAAAAAAACTTCTAAGAACGATTTTGTTTCTGGAACTACATTTTAGTCGAGATCCTTTAAATTCATCAATCGATTAATTGCCGGTGTTCCTATTGATCAAGAAAATGACACATTTGGAATTTTCGCAACGCTCCAAAGCCAAGAAAAAAACAAGGGAAGAAGCATGAACGCAATCAGCTGCGTCTAAAGACGATCGAGACCTAACTTTCTTCGCCTCACTGGCAATCCAGTTGGTGCTTTTTATAGATTAGATGATTCAAGAATTTAGAATTTAAACATAATTCTTCCTATCTTGGTATTGAGGTTTATACGCCTTTTTAGGCGCAGCACACAGCAGTGTGCTCTGTTTGATGAGTAAGAGTATGAAAAATTTCTTCTAAGTGTGACAAATCAAATGTGGTATGAAAATCTAATGTGCTTTTTAGGGCTTTTTGCAGAAGAAATACTTAGCCGTTGAAACCAAGCTCATAACTCTCGTAATTATGGCGGGCGTTTAGTAGAGTTTTTGAATCTAATCGAACCTAGGACAAAACAAATTCGACTCCCAGAGATTCATTGATGGTGCTATCCAATTAGAACTATTTTCCGGCGATTTCAATTTTAAAATTCGCTCATTTAATTGCATGCAGTTCGCAGCCGTTTAATTCGCAATTCTTCGTTGCTAGGATACTAAAATAGATTAAAAAGGAATTCATCCACGATCACGAAAATTAAATTTATAGGGTATTTGATAGAAGGTTCTGCCTGTTAGAAAAAAATTTAACTTGGTCTCGAATTTATCGAGTCGATAAATGACTAAGCTATCAAAAAAGTGTCAGAAAGTACCCAACAAAAAGATATGGTTTTATGACTAAATTAAGCATCTTACACCGCTTCTCGGTCATTTTCTATGGTATGTGACCACAGATATCTTTTCCCAACAGTAATTTCGCAGCCCTTACGTTATGAACATTTGAATTTTCTCTCATAAAGAGGTAATAAGGAGATAAAAACACCTCTTCGGCTGTAGATATGAGATTGTTAAAGGACCGTAAAGGATTTGAGTGCCGTTTGAAAGTAATCCTGATACCTTTTTGCCCATATCCATAGAATTTCAATTCTTTTGTATTTTCCTGTCTTGATGGCTCGGATCTTAGAGCCTTGCGAGGTAGCCCCTCGTCATGGACTTGAGAAACGAGGCGTTTGAGCTCTCTTCATAACTCTTTTGAGAGTTTTTGTCAGATAATCATTGCATAGAATATTCTGGAAAAAATTTTTTTGGCAAGGATCTTAGCGGTTGAGGTTTTTTCAGTTGCCTTGGCGGCAGGGTAGGGTGAAGATGCTAAATTTTACGAGATAGCAACCTTTTTTCAAGAGTTAAGTCAATAAGGACCCTGTCAGGCAGAATAAAAATTTCGTCGTTCGGCAGTGGAATGAAAAAATTCTTGGCCAGCGTGAGCAAAAATCAGAAAATATCGATCAATCAATCAAAAAGTGCAGAATTTTCTAATCAAAATTCTATAAATGCCCAATTTTAGAACGTCATTTATTTAGCTCATCTGACACGAATCTTCAATAATTTAGAATTGAAAAAATCAGAGATAACAAAGAAAGAAATCCCTTTCCAGAACATGCAAAAAGTGATCAATCCTATCTCCCGCAGGGCTCCTCTCGACTCCTGCCGCAGCGAGGACCTCTCTGAGGACGCAAGCACAGCAAGAGGCTTGAACGCTCAATCGAGCGATAATTCTGGATCTCATGAAGAATCTCAAAGACCAAGAGCCTCTAACCATGAAGATGCTCAAAACATCTCCATCAAGACCAAATTCTCTAAGAAAGCGACTGACATCCTCAAAGCCTGGCTGATCGAGCACATCGATCACCCTTATCCTTCCGATGAAGTCAAGGATGAGCTTGGCCGCGCTGCAGGATTAAATAGACGCCAGATTCAGAACTGGTTCACAAACACTCGCAAGGTAGAACATTTCCCACCCTTACCCGTGTTCTAACCTATCACTTTTAGAGATATGTACAACCGTTGAAGAAAAAATTAGAAGAATCCAAGTCACAAGCTGACCAGCTGAGCGAGAACGAACCGCTGAAAAAGAACCTGAAGATTTTCACAAGCAGCTCCAAGTCGAGTCAGCTGACAAACGCTCTTGAAAAGAAAATGACATCATTAAAACTCAAGAAACAAAGCAGCCAAGACCAAGACCTTGAGAAAACTCCCTCAGAAAAATCGAAGGCTGAGAGCCAAGAAGCTCCTAAGCAGGCGGCCACTGATCCACTTCCCACTGTTTCTTCTCAAACGCCATCTTTCCTTGGTCCGTTGAATGCGACTCAAGGTGGTGCATTCAACTTTATCGTGATGCCAAAGCCAACGATGCCAATCAGCTTTGTGCCAATAAACGCCGTCTTTGGGCCAGCGATGAATCATTATGGCCAAGGACTCACGACTCCGATTCCGGTTTGGCCGAACGGAGGAATGCCACTCTTCATGCCCAATGTCATCACGGTGCCTATGGTGCCTTCTCAGACTGTGGGCCAGGACTTGCCGAAACAAAGCACGTTGAAGACGCATCCAGTGATCCAACTGGAGAGGATCAATACCTCAGATTCGACAACGAATCCGAGCGCTAGTCCGAGCTCAACGGAAAACGCAATTGGGGTTAAAGTTGAAATAATAAAGCCTAACCATGAAGAGATTAGAGACTTTGCTTTTAAGAAGGTCCGCAAGGAATAGCCAGATACCTGAGCCTAAATTTTACATTAGGTTTGGTTTTGGTTATATTTCTACGTCTTTAGGTTTTGGTTTATAATTAAGCTGTCTTATTTTTGTTAGAGTTGGTAATTATGGGAAAAGTAAAGTTTTTTGAAATACTTTAAACATCTTTACGAAATCCTTGCAAAAAAATATAAAAGTTTGCTTTTAAGTTAAGACTATCAACTTGATTATTCCCTCACATATTCATTCTTGAATTTTTCAAGCCTCCTACCTTCTTGTTTGATAGAACACTAAGGAACAACCAATAACATCACACAGTATTTAAATTAACGTACTATTCGGTCTGAGACTGCCGTAGTTAGCGAACCTATATTGATTTATAATGGACCTTGATCAGTTTGGAAGTTTTTCACTGTTTTGAGTTAGAGCTCTAAGCCTTTTTTTGTTTCCTCAATTGACTCATTGACTCATTGTTCCTAAATTAGCTGGGATAATGCATCCCATAACAATTGGGGTCTGTTAGTGGGTGTATGATTTCTTTAATAAATATATGACTCTGATTTTCCCAAATAAAAATTAACTAACTAAAAAGCAAACATCGTTAGCAGAGAGAACACAGCTTATTATTAATCTGCGACAATGAACGACTTCGAGATAAAAGAAGTTTCTGAACCAATAATGAACGAAACAAAGCAAGAAGTCCAAGCCGAAGAACCAACTAGTATATTTACTGTCCTACCCTTATTTATTCTGTAATGAAGCGCATACAGTCTGTGAGAGAGATCAAAATAACGCCAACGAACTTCCTATCGATAACAAAATTGCTGAAAATACAGAGAATGCCGAAGCCTCTGATGCAAAAAACCTAGTTCATGAGGTTAATGAAAATCCACAGCAAATAGACCCAGCATTTGAGATCAAAACTGAAATAAAGGTATTGGATCATTTTGTTGCCACCTGATCAAATGATGGGCATGAATAGGACGAGGCCTTTCTACCGCTTCCAAAGCGCTCTCCTCACAGCTTCAAACTCAATTTGGACGCTATCACCGGAAAAAACAAAAATTTGATTACTCTTCCGGCTTTCCCGGACCATCTTGGATCAGAATTCGATCAAAATAGCGAAGGTGAAGGTTCTCCTCAACTCGGATCAAAAATCGAGTCTCCAATCATTCCAGAAAAGCCATTCCCGAGCTCAGACAGATCAGATGCTTCAAGAGAAGAAATAATCCAAGGTTTATCACCAAAAGCTAAGAGCCAGCATTTCCAGGAAGATGGTCCGATTGGAGAGCAAGACACTCATCAAAACGATGCACCTTCGGAAGATCAGAGGAAAGGCTCGCATAATGAGCAAGACCATGAAAATAAGCAAGGAGAAATCGACAAGCATTTTAACGACATCAGCAAGGTAGCGACGTTGTCACACATTAAAGGAAGCCATAGTACATATATCTCTCCTTATTTCGATCTTAACGCCATTGGCAATTTAGAGGAGATACAGCAGCCAACTACCAGAGAGCAAACGACTCGAGAACAGACAACTCTTGATAAGGATCATTTGATTTCATCCACCTCTATAACCCAGGCCGAAAATCGACGTATCTTTTTTGTTTGCCCCAAAGCTCGAATCTAATACAACGATATATGTAGATATCAGGAATCCGAGTCTTAAAGTCAGAATGGAAGAGCTCCCGCACGAAAAACTCTCAAACTTTCCAGCTATTTTCGAAAATTCGCCTTTTCCTCTTCAGCTCACTGATCGGCGGCCAGAATCTGACGCATCACTCACTTTAAGGGTCAAAGAAGGTGAAAAGAATTTTGAAAAAATTCCATTAATCTTGCTCTCTTTTTTGATCAGACCCTTCCAGAGATATTAGAATCGAGCTCGCAAAAACTCAAAGAAAATACTTTGACGAGCTCTTCAAGCCAGAACCACTCGCGCTCGTCAACCACAGAAAGAAAACTAAAAAGAAAGAGTGGTTAAAATACAGCTGGGGGCGCATTAGCGAGATCTACAAAGACAAGTTTGTCAGCGTGTGCGATGAGATTTCTCCATTTGATTTTTCAATGGGAAACCTACAGAATCATTACTTCCACTCTGCACTAAGCGCATTGGCCGAAACGCCTCAGAGAGTGATGAATTTATTCTTGGTAATTCAATATGTCAGAGCTTAACTCTAACCTTCCTTCACAAGACTCACAATTATTGCCAAGAAGGCATCTACGCGGTTAAAGTACAATAAAACTTCTTCTTCGAAGACTTAGTTAAACCTGACTAGATTTGCAAAGACGGTGTTTGGACCGAAGAAATCGTTGATGACTTTATTCCGGTAATTTCTAAGGGAGAAAGCCATGATCCAGCTTTTATGCGGCCTGTGTCATTCGATGGGGTAAAAACATTGTCAAAATTGCTTGTTCTCAACCGCGACCGTTCTTCATGAATAGAACGTTAGGATATGGCCGGTGCTTCTGGAAAAAGCTTGGGCTAAGACTTATTCAAATTATGAGAAAATCGAGAACGGGAATGTGGTAGACTGTCTCGGGAATCTTACAGGTAAGCTAAGATTGCTTTGTAACAGTGCATTAAAGGTCTCTTAGGCGCTCCGTGCGAAGTAATCGATACTAGCGATCCAATTTTCTGGAAGAGAATGGTCGAGGCGTTTGATTCGAGATTTATCATGGTAGCTCAACCCAGAATCGATAGCAAAGCCAAGCTTGAGGAGGTTTCACTCAGAGTTGAGTTTTGCTACACGGTGGTCAATGTCATTGACGGAGAGGCGGGTCTCTGCATTCAAATTCGCAATCCTTGGTCCGAGTTCAATTCAGACTCGCCTCTGTTGAAGCAATCTGAGAAGATTTACACCACTCTGACTCAAAATATCGCAGCAAGCTTGATATCCAATGAGAAAACACTGCTCCTACCACTAGAAGAGTTCAGAGAGCTATTCGAATCAGTTGTGATTTGCAAAATCTGCGATTTTTATGACTATACGGTGATCCCAGTGCGCCACGTTAAAAATGCTTTCAGCGCAGTTAAATTTACAATTACAAAAACTACTCATGGGTTCATCACAGCGAATCAGCTCGATAAGATTTATTTCCAAAACGATCCGAATTACACATACGCGAATATGCGAATGATACTTGTGAAATCAGATGGGAATCTGAATTATCAGTTTGTTGCTAGTAATATCACTCAAGGGCTGAAGTGTAACACTATCGAAGTGGTACTCGAGCCTGGGAGATATGTTCTGTTAGCTTTCGCTGACTGGCGAGATTTCGTTCAGGATCTGAAGCTCACTTTTTACTCTGATAGATTTATCGAGCCGCTGAGAATTGACACTAGCAATGCTTGGGATTTATTTGAAAATATATTGGCTGCAGAGGCCGATATGAATTCAATAGACATCAGATTGAAAAGAGAAGGGCTGGACATAGCATCGTTTACCAATGAAATTTCTGCTGAATAAGCAGTGGTGGGCTAACCATTTTCTTATAAGTAAGTGTTTTATTTGTGATTTAGTCTAAACATTATTTGATTTAGATCCGCTTGCCAGCAGAAAACGGAACTAAACTAAGATAATATATTAAAATTTAGATTTTGAAGATAGTCTCAAAGTGACTCTTTTTGTTTTTGCGTTTATCTGATTTAGCTAACGATTGTAAGTGGCAAAAGTATTTGAAATTTATATAGACTACTTTTTTTGTGTGTAAATCGTCTAAAACTGATCAAATTAACTGAAAGTTCTTCTCGAAAAACATCGAATTCGTCATTATTTCAGCTGAAATATGCTTTGCAGAAGATGGATGAGTAAAGTGTAAAAAAGAGAGTGAAACAATGGACCTCTTGAATTTTTCGCTTTCTGATCATTTTATACGAATAGAGCGAATAATATTTTTTGCTTCAAAGCAGGATGAAATCAGCTTTTGATTTGCATCAGGTTTGAACACTCCGCAGATAAGTTCATTCGAATCTTGTGAATTGCTGGATGCAAAATGAAGAATAGATTAAAACTGATTTTTGCGAGTAAAAACCAATTGGAGAGTCAGTTTTGTGATATGAACTCGCTCATTGTTAAGTCAAACGACCAATTCTCAATAAAGAGTTATTTGGTTACAATGTGATGTTGTTGGAAAGCTTAAGAGAGAAAGGCCAGCCCATACATTGAATTTGCTAAGCCTGTGAAATCCTAACATTCAATCAATCTTCCAATATCAACCTACAATACTCTTGAGCAAACTCTAAGAGCATGCATGCTTCTCAAAATGCATGCTATTAAGAAAGAAACGAAAAGAAATGGAAGAAATCCCGAACGTCTATAGGATGCAAGGAATTTTAAAGGATTCAACCTTTAGGTTTTATGCTTAAGGTATTAAGAAAAATGAATATTTATCGTTCTGCTCCAACTCCTCACGAAGCTAACATGCTTGTTTTCATCGCGACCTATGCACATTTACTTTTCTACATTCACCCTATCCTGGGTTTTCAACGAAAATCATTTGCGCATCAAACCATATGTCAACTTCTGAATTTAAATTTATTATTGATAATTTGACCAAATTTCGTGGTTGTTTGTGAAACGCAATATCTCAATGGAGATTTGATCAAACAACCGGGATATTTCTGAAAGTTCTTACAAATCGGGGCTACTTCCTTAACAAATTTTCCCCCTTTCCAATGCCAAAGTAGACGAGAAAAATACCAATAGAATTGAAATAGCGTTTTCGCTTTCTTGAACGAATTCTCCATAATTCTTCTTGTCACCTTTAAGACTCCGTATGAACTAGCAGTTATGCTGATATTTTCACACTTTTTTTCAGATATTAGATGTATAGAGTTAGATTTAAACTTTCGAAAAAATCTTCAATCCCTCTATCCTTCAGCGTGGCTCAGAGCCTAGACAGCGTAAGACGCTTGTCGTTTCTCAAAATAAAATAAATTCCAAAGTGAAAAGGCATTTTGTATAAAATAACAGTTGTATAATCTCAATCAATATATTGGTTTCACAATTTGATAACTGAATTCTCTCACATAACACAGGGTTCTCACTTAACAAATGGGCAAACTCCTCCTCCTCCCAATGCTTACGCTCGCTCTGTGCTGCCTCGCAGCTCAAGTCGCCTCAAAACCGAGCACTCCTCAGGATGCCACCTTACAGCAATTAAATAATGATAATATAATCGTACAAACTGATTATAAACTCGAAACAAACCGAACATATGAAGACAATAGTGAAGCTGCCGCATTAAAGGAAGACTATCTTGAAGGAAATAATGAGACAAATTATAGAGGTGGAAACGAATCGGATTGCAAATATGGAAACGAAACTAATTTCTCACATTGCACTAATAGTTCCTCAACGAAGATTAACCAGATCCTGCATTTAAATCTCGGATCAGCTTTCATACCAGGGATAGTTATTTCGTTCTGCCTCCTAGTGTTATTTTTCTAAAGAGGTGAAAACTTCGACCAATGGTGGCCATTAGAAAGAAAATTTAACAAATACGTACTTTACATTAAATGCTTGCTGTATAAGCCGTTGTCTTCAATGCATGATTATTTTTGCCACCTTCTACGTTGGTTTGTTGAACGACTTTTTAGTTAAACTTCCCTCATTATTCTCACTTTATTTAGAAAACCCCCTTTGAGTTATTTTATTCCTTTTACATATTTACTCTGTTTCACAAAGTGTCGTCATTTCGTTGTTAGTATTTTTTTCTATTCTTATTTTTCTCAATATTATGGATTGACGATATATAATGATCTGAGCTAGTTGATGGTATTAAGATGAATGTTATGAGGAATGGCTAAGCAGAGTTGCATGACTACAACAAAACGATTTTCCTCTTTGTTTTGAGAGGAATTCGTAAATATTTCAGTTTAAACCTAAGTTTTGTTGTGAATTAAAATTCTTTAGGTCTCTTCATGTAGCAATGAAGTTCAGTTAATTTGATTCTGTCAAAATTTCCTTGATAAATTGTGAACCAGATAATGGAGCGAATTCAATAGTTTCGTTCAAATATTACATAACGCACTCACTAAGCCTCTGATATACCACCTGTGGGATTTATTTGAATATTTTAGATTTTCTCTATGTAATCATCAAATATGACTACGAATTTACGAATTTGTTATCTACTCTTTGTCGAAAGATTGATTTTCAAATATGACACGCAATTCTGTGATTAGATAACATTTTCTTTAACACTTTATGTATTATCTATCTAAATGCTTAATCTGATTCTCTTATAGCTCTTGAAGAGGTCTGTAAGAGGATGCTGGTTCAATTTCATTTGCATTATCGTCAGCATTGCTAGCTGCTCTTGAAGGTCTGGTTCTTCCTTTGCATCTGCTGCGGATATAAGCAGCACAGATTAGAATAACCACAATCAAGCCCAGCAATATGAGGAATATTTTCCAAAACGATTTGCCTCCCGTTTGGCCTGGGTTGTTACCTGGTTGATCGCTGGCTCCTGATCTGGTGACATGCCATTTGAATTGCTGAGAGTTCAAATCATTGCTTGCGACAAGCGTAAAATCGTATTCAAGATCTCCAGGGAGAGTTCTGTTCTCATGGATGCAGATCGTTGCATTTGGAGCGATTTGGTTGACAGACACCTGCGAAGTCACCTTATCAAGGATGAAAACAGTATTATTCACGGGATCGATGTCCAAAGCAGAAACCTCATGGATACCTCGATAGTTTACTGGCATACGAACAAGGGCTTCTTCTAGCGTCCAAGAATCATCAGCCATTTTTATCACATCTCCACCTCTCAGTTGATAAAGATAAATATAGCTGTTTCTTTCGGTACCAAAGCGACTATGCAACTCATTGGTAACATATGAAACTACATATTCTTTACTAACAGCCACCTCGACTTGAGTTCCTGTCTGATGATAGTTGATAAACCCTTGGATTATCTTAATCTCTTTTGCGAAAGAAACCTCTACAATATAGATAGGAGTATTCAAGCCTGAAACCAGCAATCTGTAGACAGCATCATCTGTGTTTTGGGTAGTGCTAACAGTTTCTATAAACTTAAGCTGGTGCCAGTAAGGGGCATCATCTGACACTAAATCATTCTTGATCATCTGGTTGAAATTGTATTCTTGGCAGCTCATCATATTGTAACCATCCACGTTTTCGGAAACAGTTACCTTGCATCCCATGAGGCCTGTGGCGTTGTTTGTAATGAAGAGTAAGTATTCGCCTTGCTTGCTGGATTTGATGGCAATGATGTCCTGGAACCCAATTGGATCGCCTTCAGTGGTCATGAAATTAATGTGTTGGAAGGCGAAACTCCAGTTCCTTTGGAGGTTCTTGATGTCAAACACTGCAACGAAGGTATCCATTAGGTTATAAGCAGGATTGTAGTTTGTAACCGTGAAAACTAATCCGTCGCTAGAGATAGCAAGCGTGCTTGGTTGGCGCTTCGATTTGATATCTCCCACGTGAGTGATGGTTTTGGTGTTGCTGATGGTATAGGCTGAGACATAGTAGTTAATACGATCGCGAGATGAGATTCCTACAATGCAGTCCTCTTTATCGCAGATATGAATACCGTGCAAATTGGCCCCAGGTCCGAGTGATAGCACAGCAGAAGACCTTTCTGGGTCGGATAGCGGAGCGATGGTGATCTCGTTGCTTGACAAATAGTAAATATGGTTCCCTTTGATTTTAAGATCTAAGGCGTCATAGGCTTGGAAGGAGATTCGTTCGAATAGTTTGTTATACACCTTGTATCTTTCAGACACTTGCCATTGTAAATCGAAATCGCTTCTATTTTGTTCCGGTAGCTCGATTCTGTGTGTTATTTCCAGCACATTTCCTTGCCACAGATGGCTGGGGTCGAAACCGAAGCAGACGATATGAGCCTCATGATGGTTTAAATAAGAACCCAACGGCAATAATTCGGAGTGGTTTGTACCTTTATTCGTGATTTCGGTTTGGAATTTCGCCACATAAAGAATCAAAGGTATTGGAACGGCCTCCTGCGATAGAGTGCTTGCGGCGGTGATGCTGATATGGAAAGTGTTCACCTTTTCGGTGAGGTTAAGAAGGGAAGAATTGAGAACTACATGCGGATAATAATATACGGCGTGGTAGTAAATATCTCCGTCGATATTAACGGAAATCAGGTCGTATTTGTCAGCTGATGTGTCGAAAAGACCTCCCGTGACGGATATTTGAGAGAAATGGGATTTGTTATTCTCAATAGGGAATGAAGTCACGAGATACTCATAATTATCGTCTTTAAGAGAATACACAAGCAGCTGAGTGAGATTGGATGTAGGACAGTGCGCTTTGATGTAGAAATGATCGGATTCTCGAGGCGTGAAGATTGAGCCTCCCATAAACCGACAACCGAAGAGGTCAAGTGTGTGGTGGTAATTGCCAGTAATGCCGTGGTCTTTATCACGCATCGAGGCGGCCTTTTTGGAATCAATGCCTTTCAGGTGGCATAAGTCATAAACGTTGATAATCATCTGAGAATAATCAATAGTAAGTAGCTTCTCGCCTTGAAGAGCGTAATAACTTGTCCCAATGTACATTCTTGACACTGTGCGGTTCAGTTCCCAGGAGAAGAATTCGAGATCTGAATTGATGGTCCCGAATTTGAGCACTAAGACTCCACTGAACTCACTGTGAGTGCTAAGAGAAACGAGAGTCTTGTGCTGAGCGTTCAGAGAAAGCTGAGACACTTTGTACCTTTGCTCGATTTCGAGAGTTAAATAATTGAATTCGCAACTGTATACAACTATTTCTTGGCGCTCAGAGTTAAGACAGAAGATATGATTCGGATAGAAAGGATCCTCCGAGAAGTGGAGCTGGCTGCAGTTATGGAACGAGAGCGTTGGAGAGGTCAGCTCTACGACTTTTCCAAATGATTGCGTTCCGTTTCTGAGGTTAACCGAGTATAATTTAGTGTCTGCATGCGATACTGGATCGGAAGAACGGCGCGGGTGAGTCAGGAAAAGGACATTTGGGAAGTATTTCGCGTAGATTGAGGTAACTGGAGATTCAGTGTTAAATTCAGTTAAGAAAGTTTGGGTGAGGTTGTCACCATCAATATTTTCTCCGATGTACACTCGAATCTTCGTTCCGTTAGAAGAGGGAGTCTCTTGGAAGATAATCAAATCGCCGATTATGTTACTGTCAACAAGCGTGCGGATAGAATTCGTTCCCAAAGTGGGGGTAAAGTCTTTAGTGTTTTTGACTTTCCACTTGTCGATTCCATCAACTGTGTAATTCAGCGCAGGACCATGGAAAATTTTGTCTAAATCAACGGTGTGTACACCAGGATGATGTATAACCGTGTTCAAATAGGGTCTCTCCAGCACTTCTACACTCTTATCGTTAGATTTTCTAAAAATAACCTTGAACGGTATTTTAAGCACCGCAGTTTTTTCAAAATAGGTGCTCGCCTCTTGAGCAAAAGAATTGTGACTTGTTACAACGAGCTCATAGCTCTTCGTTTTGTCAACCCAACTCTGATTGATTTTGAGGTCCTGAGGGTTGCGTTTAAAGAATGTGATGTCCAAATTATTGGCTCTAAAGAATCCAGTATCCTCTTGATATGGGAACAGAATATGGCTCTTACGGGAGTATTGCTGCTCAGCCGTTATGAAGACGGGGTAATGAGTGGAACCTACTTCATAGACCATAAGCCGGTTTTCTCCTTTATGCGTCCCAACGATGTAAATCTCGTTATTTTTATAAGCAGCAAAATCAGCTGTCTCGCAATGCACCGCAATGTATGCATTTTCTTCGACGATGTCTCCTTCACTTGTAATGGAGAAGTGATAGACGGTGTTACCAAAATTAAGCAGGACTTGCTCCTGGAAATCCGAGTATCTCACATCACCGCTCATCGCTATTAATTCGGCAGATTTGGAACCAACGAGGCTCGAACCCGATAAATTCAGCAACGATATCGATGAGAGGATAGTCTTCTTGTTGAAGTTGATCAAGGCCTTCTCGTGATGGTCATAGAGAACTAAACTCTTCTCGAAACCAACGAAATCAGTGACGTAGAGATTTTCTAAGGTGTTATTCACGGAAGAGGTACTCGTGTAATTATTTCCTTTGAATGTCAGCTGGTCGCTTTCAGAATAGATGAATTCTTGAATCAACCACTCTTGACTCTGTCGGTTTAGTGAGAACAGATAGAAATAGAAGATCAGCGTATAATTCGAATCGATATCCACATGTCCATCTTTAAATTGCCGCTCCGTAAATGCGCCGTCACCGACAAAAGCCTCATCAAAATAGTGAGTTTCGACGATCTTTCCATCCTTGACTGAAACGCGATACACAATGCTAGTGTTTTTCGCTTTAGAATCATGACAGAGCAAGAACAGAGAATTCGCGTCGTGAGTCGCAAGGAGATCGAAGCATAAAATGGTCTCTGAGACTGATGATAGAGGATAATAGTGTTTCTCTAAATCATCCTCTAAGTACAACGTGATGACTTTATTGTCTTTCAGGATAGCATATTGGGGTTGCTTTCCGTTTATTCTTGCTGAAGTGTGTTGAATTTGCTCGATGGCATCCATGTGGAATGACTCGCGGAAAGGATGCACGTACGTTGCCTCGAAAGGAGGTGGAGCAAAATTATAGGATAGGTTAAATCCTTCGAAATAGTAGTCCAAATGAACAGTGAGGTTTGGGTAGGACTCTGTTAAAACGAACAGATGAGGAAACGTGTTCTTTTGAAGGACGTATGGGTATTGGCATAATACCACGTTCAGAAGCACACAGAAGAGAAATACTTTTTTTAACATGCTACGTGTAAAAAGTTTGAATCTAAAATAATTAATTAACAATTCAAGCTTATTGTAAATGGATGATTCAAGATATTAGAGACTCTTGTAACAAGAAATTTAACTTCCTCGAAGGTGATTCAAGGTAAAAAGTGTCTCAGGGTTTGCGTTGTTAGAATTTCAATCTGAGAGTTGCTTGATGAGCATTTCTGAGAGAAAGAGCAGGTGAAAAAACTTCCTGAGCCGATTATCCGAGGCTTTGAATTTAAATTGATACAGTTATTTTCCAATATCTGCTTCAAAGATCTTCTTACTGGAGGCAAATGAAACCCAAATTCAGCTCTAATTGCTCTTTTCTGTTGGATAATGATGAAGAGCCTCATAATACTGCAAATGAGGTTCGAAAGAGAAGATTCTTAAAGCTGGAAATAACGATGATTTGAAATTTGTTCTTGTCGGTAAGTTTGACGCTTAAACCCAACTAGGCTCAATTACTTTCTATTAGAAAGCTCGTTGGTGACTCAGGAAACTCTGGAGAAAATTCCCATTTTGGAACATATCCATTATGATTTAATTCAGTCATTAGTAGAATTAATTTTGATTATGAAGACCACGTAAGTAAACTAATTAGACCGGGTTCTTGAAAATTGACGGAAACTGCAAGAAATGTTCAAAGATACTAATTATTGTCGATTTCGAAGTACTTAATATTTTTCTTTTTATCAAATCCGATCGATAGAGGAATTTTTGCGAAGAGCGACCTTTTATATATGGTATTTTTTATCATTAGGAGGAATCTATGACTAAAACTGGTCTTTCATATTTTCTTGACTTACCAATGAACGCATCTTCCTCTGAAATCATATATTTAAGAGATCTAACTCCTTTTTAATCTTTTTTTCTTTTATCTTTCACGATTCCCATCTCAAGCAAAGAATAAGCCGTTGCTTTAATACTCTCCTCTGTATCAAAGATTTTTCTTCTTTGAAATCCAATTTTAACGTAAAATCAATAAAAAGAACAATTCCGAATTTGATTTGAAAACATTTTACGCAGAGATCCGAAGTGACTGATTACTTCAGTAATTTCATATTTGGGAGTAAGGAAGACTTCGACATTTTTAGATTTACTCACGTTATTGGGTAGCGAGAATGAGAGTGTAATATTGCTTGTGGATAATGTTATTATGAAAGCAAAAAAAAAAAATTGTGGCAAAAGGAAGAAAAAAGTTTCTTTTTAATGAGACAAACTTGATTAAATGTTTTCACGCAGTAGTGCTTATCTTCCAAATTCAATTGTGGATTTTTTGAAGAACAAATAAATCATTATTTGATTTATTTATTTTTTTGTTCAGATACAAGCTATGTATCTGATTGCTGCTAATGTTGCCAGGCTGATATTGCTGCCAATCAAAAATTGGTGCGAAAAATGGCATCTTCGTATTCATCACAAAAGTATCACATCTTAATTCGCGCTTTTTTTCATTTCCTGTTAGACTGATTGAAAGAGTGAATCCATGAAAACAAAACCTCGGAGCTTTACTTTTCAAATCTCGAACAAGGCACTCTTGCCGAAATGAATATTTTAGTAAATTATCAACAGATAAATAGGCTCACTCACTCGCTCGCTTACTCACTCTCTCACTAGCTTAATGAAATTTAATTTTTCTTCCTTTTATCTTTCACGGTTCCAACCTCGATCAGAGCATAAGCCATTGTTTTAAGACTCTCCTCCACATCAGTATATTTCAACCCAAGCACATCAATGCTTCTCTGATTGTTGACACGTATATGGTATCCGATATAATTCAGCAACAGTCGCGCTTGAGGGTCCCACAGTGACGCTATGTAGATAGGGCATTTCCCTAAAGTTTTAGTTGGGATTTTGAACCCTTGTGGTTCGAACTCTTTTGCAAGTATCTGGGCCGCTTCAAGCATCCAAATAGTTTTTGCTGCAAGAATGAATCTCTTTCCGGTAGCGTTAGGGTTTTCTAAAGCCAGAACATGTGCACGAGCCACATCACGAACGTCGACAAAAGGCACACTCAATTTTGGAATTCCAGGCATACTGTTATTCATGATCCGGATTATCATAGTTGGAGATGCAGACACGTTCTTTGACATGACTGGCCCGACTACAAATCCAGGGTTAATTACAGCGACTTCAATTTTGTCTTTGTTCTCTTCATAAATCCTCCACGCTTCCTTCTCAGCTGCGTATTTACTCTTTTCATAGGGGTTTGCAGTTTCATAGTCCGCCCAGTAAGATTCATCCAAGATTACACCTGGCACCGCTTTTTTGGGTCCTGGTTCAATTGCAGCTAGACTTGAAGTCACCACGACTTTTTTAACTCCTGCTTTAAGGGCAGCATTCAACACGTTTCTAGTTCCTTCTACGGCTGGGTTTACGATTAGCTCCATGTAATTTTTAGGAACGTCAATGAGAACTGGAGAGGCTACGTGCATAACAAATGCACAACCTTTGCAAGCTTCTTCCCATCCTTGAGGATTGCTGAGTTCCGCTTCGACAAATTCGAGAGTTTCTGAAGAAGCGCCAGGAAGCTTAATTAGATGTTCATATTTTTGTTTGTCTGCGACTTTTCTGACAGTTCCTCTAACTCGATAGCCTGATTGGAGTAAGTCTTTAATCACGAACCCTGCGAGGTACCCAGTGGCCCCCGTTACCAGAACTAATTGCTTGTTCGAATCTACCATTTGTCTAATTTGTGTTAAATTAAATTTTGGATATTATTATTTTAAAATTTGAAACGAGCTTAAAAAGACCATTCAGTGACTCCTTAAAATGGATTTTTTAGTGATTCCTGGACAAGGCAAATAGACTACTTGCAGTGACTCCTGACTAGCGAACGGATCTCGAAGATTCATTGAAAGTTCAATTTTGTTGAAAAGAAGGCTACTTATTCGAAAATGTCTTCCACCTCATACAATACGAACAATGGCAATTACACATCTGCATATATCGCGTGCTTCAAATTGAAGAGTACTGAAGAGTAGGGGCAGGTTTTAAAAATTTGAATATGATTGGCTGAACCTGAAATACTCGACTATTAAACACATACACACAGAATAAGAGTATAACTTCATTTCTTAAAATGTCTGTTGAACTTACCGGAAAGCCTCTGGGAACAAAATGCGTTTGAAATGTAATTTACCCCAATCTTCTCTGGCGTCATTCGCGAAAACTAACAAGCTTCTTCTATCTTAATCCTAAATCTCCTGATTTTCGAGTGTTTTTTTGGTTTTCTTTTCAGTTGCCACTCACCTAGCAAAGCAAGGAATCAGATGTGATAGGAGGTTTATATTTTTTGAAAGATTTCTTAGAGTGGATGATGAGTTCGTTGAAATTTTACATTATCAGCTAAAACATGAATCCTCATTTTATTCATAAAGAGTTTGCATGTGTATCTCTAGTGGTCAAAGGTATCGCGTAATTGATCGAATACAGAGTATTTTAACCTTAGAGCCTTGCAATTTTTTCTTGAAGAGAAAATTATATCAAATAGCTCGCCGATGTTTGTTAGAAAAATTCGTGATTGTGTTATCATGATTATAATCGCATACTAAGATAATCATCCATCCCTATTTGACAGGAATTTGAATTACATAACAAACTATTGATAAATTCGAATTCTTATTCAAGGCCAATATATGTGATAGCTAGCTCTCTTAAGTTGTCTTTATTATTGGATTAGGTCTACTTCTTCTTATTCCTAAGGTCTTTCACAGATCCAATCTCAATTAGAGCATAAGCCATTGTTTTTATGCTCTCCTCTGGATCAATGTATTTAATGCCCAGAACATCAATGCTTTTCTGATTGTTAACTCGCGACTCATATCCAATGTAATCCATCAGCAACCTCACTTGACGATCCCATAAAGAAGCCAAATGGAGAGGGCATTTTCCAATAGCACGAGTCGAAATCTTATATCCTTGTGGTTTGAATTCTTTCTCAAGAACTTGAGCCACTTCAAGCATCCAATAGGATTTTGACGCAACAATGAATCTGTTTCCTGTAGCATTAGGATTTTCCAAGGCTAACACATGTGCACGAGCAACATCGCGGACATCTACACAAGCGAAGCTCATTTTTGGAATTCCAGGTAGGTCGTTATTCATCATGCGAATGAACATCCCCGGAGATCCAGACACATTCTTTGACATGACTGGTCCTATGATAAATCCAGGATTTATCACAGCGAGTTCAATTTTGTCCTTGTTCTCTTCATAAATCTTCCAAGCTTCCTTCTCAGCTGCATATTTACTCTTTTCATATGGATTGGCAGTTTCGTAGTCTGCCCAGAAAGATTCATCCGAAATTACACCTGGAACTGCTTTTTTCGGTCCAGGATCAATTGCAGCTATACTCGAAGTCATCACAACTTTTTTCACTCCTGCTTTGATAGCTGCAGTCAGAACATTTCTGACTCCTTCTACTGCTGGTTTCACAATTAGTTCCATGTAATTTTTCGGAACTTCAAGGAGAAGAGGAGAAGCAACATGCATAACAAATGCACAACCTTTGCAAGCTTCTTCCCATCCTTCATGTTTAGAGAGATCAGCTTCGACAAATTCGAGAGTTTCTGAGGAAGCTCCAGGAAGCTTAATTAGGTGTTCATATTTTTGTTTGTCTGCGACTTTTCTGACAGTTCCTCTAACTCGATAACCTGATTGGAGTAAGTCTTTAACCACGAATCCTGCCAGATATCCAGTGGCTCCTGTTATCAGAACTAATTGCTTGCTCGGCTCTACCATTTGCCCAATATGCTATAAATTAAATTTTTGGATATTATGATTTTAACATTTGAAACGAGCTTAAAAGGGATTCAAACGGAATTTGTTGAAAAGTTCAATTTTTGTTGAAAAGAGGGTACAATGTGCTAAAATTACTTCTTCCTACCGACGTACTAGCAGCAGCAATCACATATCTTCTGCCTGAAGAGTGGTTTTATGATTATTATTCATTACACCGAGTAAAGAGTTGATTGTAACAGGAAATAATTTCGAATGTGATTATAAATTCGCGTAAATTCCTTTTTTGGATTTATCCTAAAGTATTCAGGTTTATAATATGTGTAAAAGTAAATCCATCCGAATAAAGTGGCCTCGAGAAAGCCAAACGCTTCTGTCTTAGTCTTGCATCATCGCCACCTTTCAAGTGCTTTTAGGGATTCACTTTCCCTTCATTTCAAATGTCACTCAGCGAAGAAAGGAGTGAGTTGTTATGAAAAATCCTTTTTTGAAAATTTTTTCGAGTAGATGATAAGTCTTGTGAGAGGTTAACCAGTACCATCTAAAATCTGATAGTCGTTATATTCATATACCAATTTTCACAGCTATCCCATATCTATGCACCGAAAAGTTATCGGGAAATTTGACTTGTAATTCTCTCGTTTAACGTTGTCACAAGCTTCACTGGAGGGCTGTCAGATTCTGAGTGATAGCCTTGCACTAAAAAAACCATTCACTGCTTTTCAGAGCCGGACCTGTATTATTGAAAAAATGAGAGAGATAAGATGTATCAAAGAGCCGTGTTTTCTTCTGTAGTTCAGCATTTGGGGAGCGAGTCAGAAATACCCCTGGTTTTTGAAGTTTGCTATTATTGCCTTCAAATGGTAATTGATGTTTTCGATGAAAAATGATAGTAAATTCTTAGGAACAAAATTAAACTACGACTCGGTTTCCAGAGTTGAATTAGCGGACAATTTAGCTGTTTTCGAAGTAAAGGTTTTACGGTAAGGCGACATACTTTTAGCCTGTTAGCCTAGCTGGTCGTTATTAAAGAAAATTGTTTCAAAGAGTTAACCTATGTTTCTGAGAAAAATTCACGATTGTCCATCATGACTATGATTAGTAAGAGAATCATTCATCCTTGTTTTATGTAAATTCCACCAAATTACTACTGAATTTTAATTCGTATTCAAAGCTAATATATGCTAATATATGAGATGATTAGCTCTTTTAAATTGCCTTTATTATCGAATTAAGTTTATTTTTTCTTCTTCCTCATGTCTTTCACAGTCCCAATTTCAATCAGAGCATAAGCCATGGCTTTTATACTCTCTTCGGCATCAGTGTATTTAATGCCCAGCACATCAATGCTTTTCTGATTGTTAACTCGCATCTCATATCCAATGTAATTCATCATCAGCCTCACTTGACGATCCCATAAAGAAGCCAAATGGAGAGGACATTTTCCAATAGTACGAGTAGGAATTTTGAATCCTTGTGGTTTGAATTCTTTCTCAAGAACTTGAGCCACTTCAAGCATCCAATAGGATTTTGACGCAAGAATAAACCTGTTTCCTGTAGCATTAGGATTTTCCAAAGCCAACACATGTGCACGAGCAACATCGCGGACATCCACAACAGGGACGATCATCTTTGGAATTCCAGGTAGGTCGTTATTCATCATGCGAATGATCATCATCGGAGATGCAGCCACATTCTTTGACATGACTGGTCCTATGATAAATCCAGGATTTATTACAGCGAGTTCGATCTTGTCCTTGTTCTCTTCATAAATCTTCCAAGCTTCCTTCTCGGCTGCGTATTTACTCTTCTCATATGGATTGGCAGTTTCGTAATCTGCCCAGTATCTTTCATCCAAAATTACACCTGGAACTGCTTTTTTCGGTCCAGGATCAATTGCAGCTAGACTCGAAGTCATCACAACTTTTTTCACTCCTGCTTTGATAGCTGCAGTCAGAACATTTCTGACTCCTTCTACTGCTGGTTTCACAATTAGTTCCATGTAATTTTTCGGAACTTCAAGGAGAAGAGGAGAAGCAACATGCATAACAAATGCACAACCTTTGCAAGCTTCTTCCCATCCTTCATGTTTAGAGAGATCAGCTTCGACAAATTCGAGAGTTTCTGAGGAAGCTCCAGGAAGCTTAATTAGGTGTTCATATTTTTGTTTGTCTGCGACTTTTCTGACAGTTCCTCTAACTCGATAACCTGATTGGAGTAAGTCTTTAACCACGTATCCTGCGAGGTACCCAGTGGCTCCTGTTACCAGAACTAATTGCTTGCTCGGTTCTACCATTTGCTAGATTTGGAATATCTAATTTAAACTTGAGGATTTAATTATCATTATTGAAGTTGCATTACAATTTAAGTGCGTTATCTCACCTTGCAGTAATAACAGTGATAACGCATTCCATCCAACTAATTTAACCTCTGAAAATTGCGAATTCGTTAAGCAAGTAAGTAAATGGAACAATCGAGTCGCCATAATCTGTAATAATTTGCGCACTCAGAACCCGTAGTTCATTCGGAAAATCTCGATGGAAAGGGCTAAAATAAGAGGCACATGTAATGTAAATAATAAATTGGAAAGAAAATTGATCGCAAACGTATCGTTTTTGCGTGTAGGCTCTGTAGCTATGATGACTAGGCCGTCTTGATACATGCCTATACTAAGTGTCTCTCGTTTCGCACGCTAACTTTGGGTTTTATAAATTAACCTCATTCAAACTACAATATCTTAGTGTTAATTCGTTGATCCTAATATTGGCACACTACCTCAAAGTATTTCTATTACAAACTAATCTTCATTCAATATCTCATTGCGAAAAGTATTCCGAAAAATCTCTAGCTGAAGTTACTATTAAATACTGATTTTTATTTTGCTTTGATACTTTTGAGTTGTTAGATTAGAATTTTGTCACATCTTATCTCATGATATGTGTACAATAAGAATTTAACGGTTAATTTGCTCAAGATATTAATTCAAAATACCAATGACGGAGCATAGCTGTTTTAAGTTATCAATTAATCAGAATGGTTGACTGAATTTTCGATCTACATAATAATATTCGGTCACATCGCTGATTTGTTGGTTGCCTTTCTTATACACAGTTACAAATAGTTGTTGTAATCCAATACTTAATAATTCTCAGAAATAATCTCTTCTTTTTTTTGTTTTCTCTCATAATAATTGTTTCTATTACTTTAAAATCAAAAATTCAAAATTGAATTATAAAAATTCAAAATTTCTTTAATATTTCAGACTCCAAAACATGGTTGCATGGCTAGTATAACCGTACTCTCAACTTAACTAAGTACATTGAACGGAATAAATTTGTTCACAATAAAGCACGTTATTTCTGAAACTAATATAAACTTTAGCCCATTTTGAAAATAAAATTCTGAGTACGAGAAATGAAAACTTAAAACTTTTTAGCTATGCCCATCAAAGGCACAGCCAACTCGTCAAATCAAAAGATTTCCGAATTTAAAAAGTAAGAAATATACAATTTCTCGAGTCTAAAGATTCAGATTTTTTCTATCAGATCATATCACTTTTGATTCATTCTTTAGATTGACCTCATTTTCAACTGACGCATGTCTTTCCAAAACCAACGAAGGCTGATCGCTATTCTGTTTCACATCATCAAAAATACTATTATTCCTTTCATAAATCTGGCTTCTCTGAACTTGAAGACCACTCAGAGTTTTTCTTTGTTGGAATTCTTCTCTCGTATCTCTTTCCCCTCTTTGACTCTCTCCCGAGCTATCTGTTTCATCAGGGTCGCCTTCAGGAATTTCTTCCATCATGCTGCTTTCACTGGAACTCGTTTCATCGAATGAATTTTCTGATTCCTCTTCATATTCGGATTCTTCCGACGGCACGTACTCAATTCCTGCTTCCTCACACCTTTTCTGCTTCTCAACAACTTCTTTCGCACGGTTTAGCCAAGCTTTGAAAGCTAATTTCGAGAAAAGAAATCCAAATAGCGGGTTGAACTGCGAAGAGAAATTTAGATTGGTGACAGCTTGGGAGTACTTTTTTGCGTTTTTGGCCTATTACATTGAACGGATGAGGCAGCAAGGAGAGCAATTACTTTGTTCTTTTGTAGGAGTCTCACAGTTTTAACCTCCTGATGTCTGACAAACTCCAACACGGCAGAGTCAGCGTCTTTGGTGATGTATTTTTCATAGGCTTTTTTCAGTGTGGCAAAGAGGACATCGTTGAAATACACGCAATCTTCCGCATCACTAACACCATAAATTAATGTGATTTTCCTCATTGAATACTCTTTACCACTGGATTCGCATACTCATAATATGTTTGGCTATTATCTCTCGTTTCGAATGGTGTTCTATCTCCACGTCCATGAACCCTACAGTTCAAAATATTTTTATGAATGGAGCTGCAGAAGATTTCGCTACCAAGCGGTTTTTTCAGATTCGCGAACAAGGTTATCAGCGAAGTTGACTTCATTTTGACGCCTCCGTATTTTTTCGAGAGCCTCGCCCATACGATATCGAAGCTTCTCACGTTATCCTTAAATTTGTCAAGCGAGAGCTCGTCGTCGCTGAAATAGTAGTTTTCGAATTCCTGAATCATCACGGACATAAGCATGTTCACCATGACATACTGCGCGACCATCATAAATGCGATCCAAAACAACGGAGCAATAGCTATAGATAATCAATTATCAAAAAAATAAGTCTTTAGCTCTTACGCTGACCACAGGTCTGTGTGCCATCTGAGCATAGTATTGGATTCCAAGTATCATACGTGATCTTATACCAATCTTCTCCGGTAGAACAGCGAAATATCGTTAGCATTGCGATTCCGAAATTTCGGAAACTGACAAGTTCAGAGTTGATGACGGCTCCTTGGGTTATGTTTTGGAAGAGAAACACCGCGAGCACTGAAAAAATGAAATATACGAGGAAAAGCAGAGCAAGGAGGTTGAGAATCGCAGGCATTGAAAGATAAAGCACCCATAATATCTTTTGAATCCCTTTCAATTTACGGACCAGTTTGAATAATCTTGTCACTCTCAAAACTCGAACTACTCTTATCAGCTGGGGACCAATTCGCAGGAAGGAGAGGCTGCTGCCGAGAATCGTGACCAAGATATCGACTAGTGAAGAAGTCACTACGAAAGCATCGAATTTGTTCCAGCCATCTCGCCAGTAGTTGAGGACTCCGACACCAATTATCTTAATAATCGCCTCAAAGATAAAGATCGCGGTGAATAAGTAATTGATGTTTGTGAGATTTGAATCATATGAGTCCGAAGAGCCTTCGTAGACCATGGCCATCGTGAAGATGTTGGCGAGAATGAAAAATAAGATGATGAGATCGAAATATATCCCATCTCCCCACTCTTTTATGAGGTAGAAGGCCGCCTTGCGAATTTTGTTTTTCGGAGGCGTAAGGAACAAATCAGGTTTTTTAGAGACGATCATCCGCTGCATGTCGACCCATCGCTGCTGAGCCTGAGTCAGGGCGGCACCTCTACCTTTCTTTTTCGCTTCTTGCTGGTTTTCGTCGAATTTCATGAAGATAACACCAGTAAATAGTTGCATCAAGAAAAGCGACCCGAAGAGCAAGAAAAATATGTAAAACAAGCTTATTCCCCAATAGCCATTGAAGGACGGTCCCTAGTTGGTGAGAATTAATGAGAGAGTTTTTTAAAAGAGTTTGCTTACAGTGTCGGTATCGCCGGCATCAGAATTTAGAGCTAAATAATCAGGATACCCTTCAATTGTCGAGAGAACAAAAATCGAAAGAAGCCCATAACCTACGTTGTCAAAATTGATGATTTCAGTGATCCAGGTGTAACCAAGCTCAGTGCACTAGATTTCCAGTCAGTGATTAAACATACTTATTAAGATCCTTGAACAAATACCTGAGATTGACTGATTTCGTAGTATGACCTTCCGGGGCCCACACCGCAATACCCGAGTTTTCCTTTAAGCAAACTCACTCCAAAAATTGCAAACATCACCCTAAGAAAATTTTATTGAACAATAAAATTAGTGAATCATGGAGAGAGCACAGTTTGATTTACCAAACCATGAAGAGCACGATCATCACATTCAGCATCGCCGGAATCGAGTTTATCAAGGAATTGACGACGATTCTCATGCTTTCGTTATGACTGACGAACCTCAAAGGACGCAAGGTTCTCAGCATTCGCAAAATCTACAAAGGAGGCTTGTTAAGGAGAAAAAAAGTGGTAAAAAGTCTTACTCTTATGAACGATATGTTGACTGAAGGTACAGACATGTCTATTATCGAGGTGACCACGATGAATCCATCGAGAATATTCCAAGTATCTCGCAGATAAGATCCTTTATCGAGAATAAATCCCATAGAGATCGTTTTCAATAGCATTTCAATCGCAAAAAAAACATTGAAGAAATAATCTATCCCTGACATCACAGTATTACCTTGCTCGAAATAAGTCTCTAGTGCAAGCTTTAGACTGCTTACAACAATCGCAGCCAGGATGACGTTCTCAAACTGCGAGTGTTTTACCACTCGGTAGCAAAAAAATACGAATTTTGTTCGACTTATCGAGCACGAAGAAAGCATCCTCACATTCAACACTAGCAAAAAGCGGCTTTTTATTGGACTTTTTCTGGTCTTCAAGATGCTCAAGCTTTTCGTAGAGATCGAAATCTTGATCGGTCGTATTTCTAATTGATTGCCTGTACGCTGAAGCGATGTGACTGCTGCTATTGAGGCCGCTTTTTTTGGCTCCTTGCTGAGAGCCCGTTGCGCCCGTTTTCATTAGACTTGTTTGATTAAGCCCGCTACCACTCATAGTCATATATTGCGAATATAGCTGATTTTCTTCATCTTCGTCCATTTCCTCCTCTTCAATCTCCTTCAGGTCTCGTTTCGCGTCATCATTCGTAAACTCGTCCAAAATAATAGCTAAGAACAAGTTTAATAGAATCCAATTTCCGATGATGACCCAAGAGCTCAAATAGAACACTCCAAGATATTTGTTAACTGATGAAGCGAAAACTGTTTGGAGGATACTGTTCCAGTTCTCGGTAACCATTACCTGGAACGAGGACAAAAAAGCCTGGAAGAATGAGTCGTAATTGCTTCTGGATGTCATGCGGTCGAAGTTACCTCCCAAAATCTGCATTCCCAGGAGAATGTAGATGAAAAGCATGATGAAAATCAGCAGCGCGATCGACATGAAGGACTTGAAGGAACGCGAGATAACGCCGATGATAATCTTCATAAATGCGAGAGAACGGAGCAGCTTGGAGACTCGCAACACTCTGAAAGTTCTGAAAATTCGAGCGCTTCTGAACGCGCTGATAGCTTTTGCTCCACTACTCGTTGAAAGGACCGATTCCATTATTGAGATGATGACAATGACTCCGTCAAAGAGATTCATGAGATCACGTGCATAGTCTGAGGGTGAAATAAAATTGAAAGTAAATATTCGCTATATAAATGAATTGTTATTTACTGATAGGCCCTAAAGCAACGATCTTGATACCCATCTCGACCGTGAAGATCATCGTGAAGGTGAAATTTGCTTGAGAGAAGACATCAATTACTGTTTCATCAGTAAAAATGCCATCAAGAGCGAGCGTAAGGGTATTCAATATCACAATCAATAGGATGAAGCCACCAAAGAAGCCTGTGTTTGTGAACCATCGAAGTTTGTTTCTCCAATGCCGAATCTAACCAAAGCGAGGGTTATCAAGCAAATCAATAGAGCAATAACATACCAAACCCCAAAATCCGGGGTGCCAGATATCATATTCTCTCCCTTGAGGAGCCATCGCTACTCGGATTGAATTCAGCTCTGCGATGAGGAATTTATATCTAAGCACATCTGATACAGAAAAATTTCTCGTCGCTATAGTTTGAGTTTTCAGCTCGTTCTCCTAAGGAAAATATCAATCATAGATTAACTACGGCAAAACGGTGTCCTTACCCTCAGTTTGAGATATTTTTCACTGACATTATAGCTTTTTAGTTCATCATTCACAGCCTTCGGATCAATCTCGACGACTGGCTCATGGATTTTCTTTTGAATCGTCTCAAGATTCAGACGAACATCTTCCTCGAGTCCTAATTGTGCTGCTGATACCTCCTTTAAGATTCCTGTCTGAAATACCAGCTTTTTCTTCTCTTTTTGCCCTTGTTGATTGAGAGACTGCGCTGCGCCTTCAAAAGCTCTTAACGCTGACGATCTCTTGCCTGCTGTTGATGCTGAAAGTCTTGGCGCCGCTGGTGTCGACAGTCTTGGAACGTCCGACACTGGCAGCTTCAAGGGCGAAGCACTGCTTGACTCCCTTGGACCTTTCAAGAGGATTTTTGTGGAAATATCTTGAGAACCAGGTTGGGCACCGCCTGAACCACCCATTCGCTTCCTTATCGGAATAGTAGAGTGCATGCTACCAGCGCGAGACTTCTCTGGAGACTCACCCTCATTGGGAGCTGAGGTTTTTTTGACTCTCGCGTGCATCATTGGATATTGCATAATAGGCCTTGCTTTATTGATCAATTCAGTCTTCTTTCGCAGAGTTTCATCCCTAATTCTCTGAAACACCTTCGGAAGCACAGCTTCATATGACTCAGAGACATAGTGCCTATAGCGGGCAGGAACAAGTTTGAGTTTTCTGATATCTATGTAGAATTTATCCTCATAGAAATTCTCTATAGGGTCCTCTTCTTCCTCCTGGACCACAGCTCCTGATCTCGGTTCTTTTTGATCGAGAGAAGTAACAGTTCCAGGAATTTTACTGAGAGTTCGAGATGCGACATAAGTGGTGCGTTTCTTTGCATAAGTAGCTTTACGCGTCATCATCTTAGTCATGCTACGAGTGTTACTTCTCGAGTAGAACACATGACTGCCGACTTTGGAGCCTGTGTCGCTGATTATACTGACTTCATGGTTGGTTTGCTTTCTTTCAAGTTTGTTTTGAGAACGCGGGGTTATAGAGTTCGCAATCAGTGAATCTTCTTGGATGCTATGTGTGCGTTGAAGATTGAGCTGCCTTTTGGTCTCGTCAAGAATGGATGATTTCTTCGTGAGAGACAAGTTCAATACTTTTTTTTTTCTCGGAGGACCTGCCCAGAGTCTAAACCCTTTCTCAAAGAGACTGAAGAACCCTTTCGAAGCTGCTGGCTTTGGGTCCTTAGAAAAATCTTCAGGGTTCAATTTAACCTTCTCAGGTGAGACCGAAGAGGTTTTTGCTATTCCAGCGATTCCAATCAAAGAAAAAGAATCTTTTCCTTTGTCAGGTTTCAGCATTAAGAATTTAGATACTCGAGGTCGGATTGGACTGCTGGAGTCCGTTGTTTCCTGCTGGACTGGGATTTCGTTCTCAGAGAGCTTTCTTTTCACTTCTTCCTTAGCTTCTACATGGGAATTTGGTTGAGCTTCATCATGTAACGGTTCATCTTTTATATCGCAAAGTGTCGTTCCTCCGTTTATAATTGTGTTTTTCATTGTGTATGCAAAGTTAACAGTCTGCTTCGTTTCAAACGTCTCTCGCTTCGGAAGTTGCGCGTTAGTAATAAACCGCTTCAACTGTCTAGCCTCTTGCCTCACATTTTCATCCTCGTCTGTGAATCTAGGGTGGTGGTGGGGCTGCTGCTGTTGCTCTGAGGTGTACAAATTTGGCGCTGGAGAGCTGATGTCAACGAACTTTGAAGGACTATCAGTTTCGTCTTTTTGAGTGGTCGTAAGGCCTCCAAAATTGTTTTCGTCATCGTTTTTGCGTTTACAGCAACAACACAATATTTTTTTAACAACTCGCGTACAACTAGCAATCGGCGCACTTGACGTTATCTTTCGAAACAGTCTCAACCCTTCTGGAATATATTCTTTGAGCTGCCCGTTCGCCTTTATCTCATAATAGTCCGAGACCAACGCGCGGTCTTCCTTATACTTCTTAACAACGGTAATAATATTAACATGCGCTTTTCGCATCCTCGCTTTGAGTGTTTGGTCATAATCAAACTCCTTTGGTCCTCCTTTACTTCTCGCGTTCATCGAAAACACCGCTTTAATGACTGCCAACGTAATATTTAGCAAGAAATACGACGCGACGAAGATCAGAAGGACAAAGTAGATCACAGCCAACGGAGTAAAAGAATACATGACTTCATACAGCACGACAGACCAGCCTTCTAATGAGATAATTTGAAAGATAACTGTTAATGAATGACCGAAGGTATCGAAACTTGAGAGATCATTCTCCGGATTGTAGGTCGTTTTACCGCAAGCATATCCCGCTGGGCAGTCTCTCCAGCCGCAGATCATGTCGCTACCAGCGTCGTTGATATAAACTCTACCGGAGACTGGATCGAAACAGCGTCGTTTCAAATGGCCAGCAAAGAGCTGCACGCCTGCAATCGCGAAAACAAAAAGCACAAAGAACAAGATAAACAACGAATCCACCAGCATCGGCAAAGCCGTAAGGAGAGTAGCAACGACGTTTCTGAGAGATTTGACCGAGGAGATTGTCCTAAGCGGTCTGAGTACTCGCAAGGATCGCAAAGGCTTCAGGTTAATATTGCTCGAGGTAAAAAAAATTGGAATGTATGCCGTCACAACGATAACGAAATCCAGTAAATTCCAGTAATCGCGGAGGTATGCCTTCCGACCCATGATAAACCCCATACCGAGGATTTTTAGCAGCATTTCAAGCGTATAGAAGCCTAAAAACACATAATCAATCACAGTTTGCCAAAAGGCGTCAGTAGTCAATGGGTCATTTAATGCGAGCATTACGCAGTTCCAGATAATGATAGTCAATGAAACGGTTTCAAAAAAACGATGACCTATGATCTTCTGACATGTTACAGTTAATCCTCTTGAAATAATAAGTTAGATATTAATGATGTGTGTAGTTTGTTACCTCCAAACGATCAGAAGATTTTTTCTTAATCTCCCTAATACAACCCTTTCGTTAAAAGTGTCAAGTTGCTCTAAATCGTTCTTCTCCTCGATTTCAATCAACTGTAACTGTTGATTGGCAGGAGTGAACTTAAACTCATCTATAAGTGCAATATCCTCGTTAAATTCATCAGGAGTATCTATCTTGGGACGGCGAGTAGCAGCTTTGAACGTAGTTTTATATGCTTCGTAAATATGATCTCTATTTCGATCACCATTCGCAGTCTCTCCATCATTTATCAACGCGAATGCGATGGTTTTTTGCTTCTTAGAAGGAGATTTCGGAGAACGGCTGCCTTTATTTAATGCGGTTCCTCGCTTTTTGTGATTCGTAGGAGAAAGATCGCGAGATTTAGCAATGAAAACAGTTTTTGAGGGAGATTTCGCTATTTCGAACGGAAGAAATAATCAGGCTAAGTTTCGAAATAGCGTTTACGAGATTTCTCATGCAAAGAAGATAGCGATTTGTCGTTGATTTGCCCAGGAATCTGATGAGAATTGATATTTTGAGAAAAATTTAGATCTTTGATTGGTTTGTTTTGAACAGATCTGTTGTCATCTGGATGTAAAAAATTGGCGTCAAGATTAGGACTAGGACTTCGTGGGTTTTTATTCGAGAGTCTATCTACCGAGTCTGACATTTCATTCATAAAATCGCCTTTAAATAAAACCTAACGCAAGAATATCCTTAATTAATAGCAGCTGTAATGTGAATGAACTCTCAAACTGGATTAACAGAGCGAAGCCGATAATTCCGCATACCTTTGTTGTTTGTTGAGATAATAGAACGAACCAAATTGTTACTAGCTCTATTGGTTTTAGTTATAATAAGTAGATTCTATTAGTATTTGGGAGGAAAAGTAACTGCATGCACAATCTTGCTGAACTCTCGAGCTGCCATGAATAGCTGGATAACCGTGTGAGGGTAAAGAAACTAGCTATTATCGAAAGTTGTCTGTATTGATTTGAGGTAATGATTGGTTCTAAAGACCCAAGGACAATTATTTGGAAATGTAATAAAAGTTACTGACTTTTAAAATATTGTAACTGCAACAAACCTCTTTTTACAATTATTTGAACAGAGAGGGAGAGAAAGCGAAAATAAAGCGAAATAAAAAGAACTTTTTTTTTTTCTCCACCAAATGAACATTGTTTTCCTCCTATATATTGGATGTATTCTGCCTTTTCGCAGAGCTATTCCACTTGGATAGTTTCAAACAGTTCATAGTGATTCCGATAGACCTTATTCTCTCTTACCAAATGATTTTTTCACAGAGTTCGGATAACGATCATGCTACTAACTGAACATTCCCATAATTTTTTTCTTTGAGGAATGCATCTTTTGTCTGAGCAAAATGTAAAAATTCGGTAAATGGTTCAATTCCATACGATTCCATATGAAATAGATGCTTATCATGTTGTACTAACAACTCAAGAACTCCTTTTTCAATTTAAGTTTCATTAACTCGTTGTTTTCACCACAAGCGCACAGACTTATGTTGCTCGCTAGTCATAATTATCAACAGAATTTCACAAATTTTTGTAACAAACAAATTAAGTCGCACGTCAAGCTAATGGACCACATACTTATATTCAATAACCTATCATTATGCAAGGTGAGAGGTCAAGAGGATACTTCAGCGAGGTTTTGTGCAAGAAAACACGGCCAAAATTTTTTGTTGTCTGATAGCAACAAAAATAAAAATAACCAAATACTCAACTAATCAAATCGAATTCCTTCTATTTTAGATTCCGGCATCCTTCGAAAAATGCTTTACTGAACGTATAATACGTAACCGAAATCAAATAGGGCCTAAGTACTCCTACTTATATATATAAAAATTACGAAAGAAAATCTCAATATTCTAAAAAGTGCACCAATTTTTTTCCCACTATCCCGAAATGAAAACTCGGTCAATGCTCTCAGACAACAAGAAAAGGAAGGCATACCTCGACAATGAAAGTCCCCTCTGCAAAGAGAGTAATTTCCTTCTTCTTCTCACAGACTAACTCAATTTTTCCTAATTTTAGTACTAATCAGCAAACCACTAATTAACACCGAAAATTCAAGTCAAACGTACTCTGATGCAGACACACCCACTATTGGTATGAGCCCTTTCGAATCGGAATCTAGTAGGTCATACCAAAAGATTGAATTGGCCTCTCAAACTGATGAATTACGAAAAAATTTTGATGAATTCCAAAAAAGCATTATGGACTTGGAGCCTTACGCTGACTCATTCCTCCAAGGGCTAAAGAAGCACCTCCAGTTCAAGGTCCAAAAGGTGTGCAGTCCACACGAATTGGCGGAATACTTTGAGCCGATACTCTTCAAACTTGCTAAAAACCCAAAGCAAGTGAGGAAGAATTGGAGCGAAACGGAGACGACGCTCTTGGTGAACATCGTCATCTACTACTGTCTACTAAAAGGTGAAGAAGCTCACTCATTGGTATAATCATCATCATATTAATTTGAATTAATCTTTTAACGGCTAGAGTGACCAAGCCTACCGTGACATCGCAAAGATTTATCCTGGGAAACGCGAAGACCAGCTCAAACTCCGCTGGCAGAGTCTTCTGAAAGTGACTTTGAGTAAGGCGCCGTGGACAAAAGAAGAAGATGAAATTTTAACAGAAATCGTCCAAGAGAAAGGCCCTCATCGCTGGAAAAATGTCGCTCTTGAGCTAGCGAAACGCAGCGGAAGCGTCTTTCTACGACAAGGAAAGCAATGTCGAGAGCGATGGATCAACCACTTAGACCCTAAGCTAAGGAAGGAAGGCTGGGACGAGAGCGAAGATTTGAAGCTGCTGAACTTGCTCCTTGAACTCGGGAAAAAATGGGCTGAAATCGCCAAACGCTTGGGCGGAAGGACAGAAAATAACGTGAAAAACCGGTGGATCTCTCTACTTAGGAGATATAAAGTTCATTTAGAGAATAACCTACCTTCTATCGACCTCGACGACAACACAGACTGCATTGAAAAGAACTTTGCTCGAGCCATTCTCCAGGCGAAACAAATCGAATCGTTAAAGAGCCCAACGAAATCCTTCAAATTAGAGCCTCAAAGCGCGAAAATCAAAGCTGAGGAAGACTCTTCAAGCAATGAGACAAGCAGCATCTCCGACAATATGAGCCAAAGACATTCGACTTCGAAGACCGCGAATTCGTCACCAGTCAAAACCAAAAAGGTGTCAAAAACCAGCAAGAAAATTGTCGAAAACCTTGCGAAAAATCTCGAGAAAAGAGAGTTTACGGGAAAGTCCGCTAAGCTCTCACAGTTAAGACAGCTGGGAAAAACGCTTCCTATCCTTTCGAATTCACTCGCAAAGCTAGAGTGGGAACTCGAAGACCACGAAACCCCCAAAAATTCGTTGCTTGTTCCTTCATTGCCGTCCAAAACCGACGGAAAGGAGGAACAAAAAACACAAGAAGACAACAAAACGTTTGAGCTTCTGACCCAGCAGTTCAAACTAATGCCTTCACTAATGGAACCACCAAGGCATGGAAGCACTCATTTAGACCTTGAACAAGATTTTATAAGATATCCTGGCGCTGACGATGAGCTCGGGCTAAAAATGCCAGCTCTCAGCAGGAGGTCAAGCGCGATGCTGTTTTCCGAGCCTTCTCATCAGAATAATAACACTCTCAACATGATCAGCAAAGGTATCGCCAACACCGAGCTTTATTCTATGAAAGAGCATTCAGACGACTCCAAGGCTATCAGAAGCCTCAACGATCTGGATTCCTTCACACACTCGCTATCCACAGATTTCCCCAACAGTCTCGAATCACTCGATAACCCTCACTCAAAGATGCTGATACAACCTTCCATCATTCGCCGCAGAACAAGCATCGAGCATCACCAGCCCTTCCCTCATCATGACCATCATCATTATGAGAATTCTTATCTCGACCTCTCACAGCGAAAGCAGCAGTCAATGCTTGAACCTCACCATGGTTCGTATTATTTCCCTCCGCTGATGACGAAAAAGGATAGTCTCTTTATGATTGATGAACCAGCTGAGGAGCATTATGAGGAACCGCATTTCAATGTAGAGCATCCAGGGTTATATCAGGTGAAACACGACGAGTACTTACAAAATTGGCCGTATAAAGTGAACGATTCGAGTCAATTCAATCTTAATAATTTAAACTTCACAAGAAATGCGGGGGAATACTCGCAGTCTTTTGATAGGAAGTTTTAAAATAATTACCCTATGAAAGAAGGGTATCTTAAGACTAAAGAAATTATCAGAATAGTTAAAATTTGACCAATTACCAATTACTCCCAGGTTTTTTTTCTTCTTGTTTGTTTGTTATTTTTCAGTATGGATAGATAAATTTCGATGTTACATGATTTTTTGTTGAGATGCATGGACTTATGAGCTTCTCAAGTATAAGAAAATTTACCAAAGAATCGGTGTACTTATTAGATAAGAGAGCTCAACAAAATAATTCTGTGGTGGATGCTTCTCAGAAATCACAAAGATTTGTTGGAGATAACCCATTTTGGTTCCAACTAGCAACCGTTTTTCTCCATAATTTATCCACAATCGTCCTTTACACGGAAAAATCATTAAATTAATTCAAATTTTTTAAACTCGCGAAGTATGCACCCATACTTCTCTCAGGCCTAGAGAGGTATGAAAAAGGCAATTATTAGTCAATCTGCTCTGCAAACCTTTTGAGAAATGTAGTAACACGTTACCTAAACAGCAAATTAGCCGAAATGAGAAAACAAAAACATAATGACGCTGAGAACCCGATGCAAATCACAATCCTGTTTAGGAAAAATAAAAAGTCTCTTACTTAAAGAAAACTCCTTTACCAAATCTTCCATTCTAATACAACTTTGAAATTACTCCAAGACCACTCTAATAATGTCCTATTAAATAACCCAAGAAGAATTAGTTTTGAAAAAGCGTTTTTGGAGTCCTTTTAGATTCTTTCTGGTGTGAATTGCCTAAAATCATTTCAAACTAGCCTTCATTAGAGCCATCATTATGATATAATTCATTCAATATCTAATTGCTGGCGCCTTCGTGCTCTTCTTCAATTTGAAACAAAGAAAAGCGGTCCTTCTTCTCTAGCAAGAGGCGCAGCTTTAGTTTGAGGCCCTTTGGAACCTTACACAGAAGTTCCTGTTAATTAATTGAAAATCCTAGTTTTTAACATTGATTTTTCACTCTATTGCTATTGCATATACCTCTTGATTGATTCAAGAACAATTAATAAGAACACTCTCTAGTCTCTTTTAACCTAACACCATCCTCTCAAACTAGATGCCCATAGCAAATGCCAGCTTTCTGGCATGAAAGTGGGTGAACCGATAATCTCCATCCGATTCGCAGCAACGCAGTCAGTAGCCTGATATTTTTCTTCGGATTAGAACTACTCTGACCAGGCAATTAATTTTTGCTAAAACGCCTCAGAAAAAAAAAATTTAAAAACATTAAGTAAAAATCAAAGTGTAAATATAGCACCAGAAAACTCGCTACTCTGTACTACCAATGAGCAAAATCACATCTTTTTTCAAACTCATCGGGTTTTCCACGGACCCAGAACCGAAGAAGCAGCCTGCCTCTGCTGATGGCGAGCCCGCTGAAGTCGATCCTGAGCAATTAAAAGACCGAAGTAACATAATTTTTTGATATTCCGCCTCTGATCCCCTTAGGAGACCCTCTTTGCATGCGCTACGGCAAAAACTTTGAAAAAGCCAAGTTTCTCACCCAAATCGACTCAACTGTGTGCAAACGGACCTATGACCCAGTAACACAAACCGATTACTTTCAATTCTCATCTCCATTCTCTAGTCCAAAAAAGATCTCATCCTAGACCTTGATAACACTTTGGTCTGTGCTTCCCTAAAAGCACCTCCCAAGAAGCACGTCATGGTCAAAGTAAGACTCTCGTTGAGGGCTTCCCTTACCTTTTTGAAACAGGTGGAAAAATATAATCGAGATGAAATCTACTATGTGATTCCAAGGCCAGGCCTTCACAGAGCCTTGAATAAGCTCGTTCGCTCCTACAATATTTCCGTTTTTACCGCAGGAGCAAGTTTGGTATGAGAAAAATTCTGAGTTCTGACTCATAACGCTCATGTTTGTAAAGTATGCCAGAAAAATTATATGTAGCATCGGCATTGGAGAGTATATTTATAAGATTTACGACCGAGACTCGTGCATGCGAGGGAAGGACGGGAGATTGATAAAAAATGTCTGGAATTTCGATTTTGAGAAGGAAAAGACAGTTTTTGTCGATGTATAATAGAATTTTCTTGCCTGAAACTAAACCTACAAATAAAATAGGATTCCACCTTCCACGTAGGTAATCACGAGGAGAACGGACTGCTAATCAAGCCGTTCCATGGAGCAAAAATGGACCGAGAGCTTCTCAAAGTCGCAGATTTCCTCGACAGCATCGCTAAAGTAAAAATTCTATTACAGCATAAGTCTCAATATTTACTTGTTAGTTGGATGACGTTCGAAACGTGGGAAAAAATTATGAACACTACCTGTATGAATCTCGCGTGATCTATGAGGAAGAGATGATGCAATTCCAGCAAGAAGATGACTTAGGCTATTTCAAGACGGAAAGCGACCAGGTCACTATAGCGGGAGATATTGAAATGAAATACTCCAAGGACTACAGAAGAAGCTACGACTCTCTTTAATTCTAATCTTAGGTTAAATAAATTCAATGCAATATACTTCGAAATATAGCCGATTGGACGAAAATAAAATTATTTTCGGTCCACGGTGGGGTGTCGGCGTGGTTTCAATTATGATACCTCGCTGATAAGAATAATTTTTTTTGGGAAATTCATACAAACAAATACTTGTAGCTGGAAGTATAAGTTGTTTATTTAATATATTTCTTCATTACAAATATATAATGCGTACGTTCTATGTAATGATTTTTAAAAATATCTCCTCCTATCTTAACATTGCATAGCGCATCGACAGTGTATGCATCGATTCTTATTACGCAGTATCAAATTGCCATTAACAAACATTTTGAAAATAACACTCTTTTATCGTTTATATATAATCATTTTTTTCCTTCAACGGTTAGTATGAAAATTCCATTCAGCATTGAACATTACTTCTCTTTTCACAATCTTGCAGCTGAGCACCTTGTTTCATGAAAGAGTGCGTTATCAATGTCTTGTCTATATAAGTGCTGTAGATTTAATTAAAGCATATCTTTCAAGATAAACAGATTTGATTGATAAGTATTTCTGATGGAGCCAGCAAATACCGCGAACCAAAAAAAAAAAGTGGTAGGGAAATCACCAAAGGCCAAAGTTGGCATCGTAACTGATTTGGATATGACATTACACAAATGTAAAGGAGGTCATCCAGAAAGACCCGAAAGAATTACTCAAACACTCGATCATCTAAAGCAGACGGGATTGCTGGCCAAATGCGCATTTGTCGATAAACTCACTGAAGTCGATGAAGCCTACATCAAAACTCTCCACTCTCAATCTTATATAGAGTATATCAAAGACATCTGCGCTAAATACGATGACACAAAAGCCAGCGAGTTCACAGATTCTTTCTACAACCAATTCACCTATACCGCAGCCAGGAAGGCTCTCCGAGGCGCTAAAGTCATCACAGACAAGATAATGGAAGGTGAATGGGAGAGTGGGTACGGCCTTTTGAGACCTCCTGGACATCATGCGGCCGTTGAGAATAAAATTTGCGGCTTCTGCATCTTTAGCACGGTCGCGTTGACAGCCAAGTATGCCAAGGAGAAGTATCGTCTCAAGAGAATACTTATTTTCGACTGGGACGTTCATCACGGCGATAGTACCCAAAAATTTCTTAACGAAGACTCAAACATCCTGTTTATCTCCTTGCATCGTTTCGATAAAGGTTCCTTTTATCCAGGACCTAGCGGAAGTCTCGAAAACATCGGAAAAGGAAAAGGAGAAGGCTACAACCTAAATTTACCTTGGGACCGAGATGATGGCGCGCTTCCAATAGCTGGAGATTCGGAATATATATATGTATTTGAAAGAGTCTTATACCCCATCATTCAGAAATTTAATCCTGAATTGGTGTTTGTTTCCGCTGGATATGACTCCGGGAGAGGCGACCCTCTTGGAGGATTAGACCTGACCCAAGACGGCTATGCTTACATGTTGAAAAGACTGCAATCTGTTCAACCTAGGATAGTTGTCTGTTTAGAAGGTGGGTATAATCTCAACACAATAGCGATTTCCTCAGAGGCATGCGTTCGAGTTCTCCTTGGAGAAGAATTCCCGTTGAGCTGCTCAGAAACAGGCCTGAATCTCAAAGAGCTTCGAGATGGAGCTGCGCCTAATAAAACCGCCTTTGAACTTGCTGCGAAAGCGATAAAAATTTTCTCGAACTATTGGAATGTACTTGAGGCAAAGGAGCTTATCGAATATGAAAAGCTTATCCTTAACAATGCAAAACGCCACGAAATCTTCTTTACGGATAGCAGTCGACTGATTCGATTCGTTGAAGGAAGAGTCTTGAAAAGCGTTGATGCCTATGAGTGCTCGTTTTATGAAGCGATGCAGAATCAAGAATCTGAGTGTTATAAAACTTTCATCAATCTTATCAAATGGCTACCTAAGTTCTATGGGAAAGAGAAAATTAGAAGCAAGGAGTATTTAAGTTTCGAGAATTATGTAAAAGATATGAAGGATCTCGTAGCGGTCAAAATAACCGTGATGCCTTCCGGGACAGAAGATTATTTGAACGCGACTCTCGCAGGGTTTGTTGTGATTGATAAAACTGGCACAGCGATAAAAAAATACCGGGCGAATCGAGCTCGTGAGCAGCAAGTGTCGTTCGCTGATATCGCGAATCCATTGGAATTAACTCAAGGTGAGTGCGATTCGCCTGATTACGATGCGAGGGATTGGAATGAGTTTGTGGCGAATAAGGGAGCCCAAAAAAATTTGAAAGGAGCCGAAGAGGCCATTAGTTGTGTGAGAGAGATCCAAATCGCGTTGGATAAAGAATCACGGCAGGATATCGGAGCATTTTGTGTGCTGATCATTGCCAACGAATCAGGAGTGTTGCATGTGAATATAATAAACATTGAAGATCAAAAGCGAGTTGAAAACCGCTTCAAAGTTATCGAAAATTCGTGGTAAATTCGTTTTTTTAATGAAATTCGGAATTTATTCAGAAGAAACGTTTTATGAAAAAAGAATTTAATATATGATAGGAATTCGGTAGTGGGAAGTGATCCGTGTGGGTTCATTGGCCATTCAAAGCCCCGTATGCAAGTTTACTGTATGAAAATTACATTTATCCAAGAATTTGATCATCATGCTTAATGATGATGCGTCTCCACGTGATACGTAGAAAAGAACTTAATAAAATACAAAGAATTTACAGCAAATCCTTACCAAATTCATATATGTAAAATCTAATGGAGACAGTAACATTGAAATGTCTGTTAGTTTGCAATGAACATGTTGTTTTTCTTTATACAATTTTTTTTGAAGACATGGAATTCAAAAGTCAATATCAAGTAGAGATGCTAGATTGAACCACTATCATTCTTTAAGATATTTTTAATGTAGTTGTTATGCACAATAATTTCTGCTGGTAACTGTGAGAAAATCTGCCTTATATGCATAAACTGGGTTTCCATCCTTGAGAGAATTGGCCTCCAAACAACTAATCCAAGCAAAAATACCATGATGAGTCCGATGATGATAATCCACATCAATTCCTGCTCAATATTTATGCAATAGTCATGAAGGAATTCTCCTTCTACTTGAATGTTGTTAACAAATACTGCATCTGCAGTTGGACCATTATTATTCAATTGTTCGAAAAGTTCCGAATCAAGAAGATAAGTAACCATATCACGTGTTGGCTGCTCCTTGAATTGTTCAATAAGCAGCATTTGAAAATCGTAGGTCGCTTTATAAAAACTGGCAAACCCGAGATTAGAAGCTCCATTGAAGCAAGTCAAGCAATTTTTATAATAAGCCGGTGTTCCAATCACATTAGAACAGAAATTACTGTTAGTCAAGTTACGATAAAGTTCTTGGATCACATCATTTGCGTCAGGATTATCAAAGATGCGAGCTTCCAGATTTTGAATGAAAGAAATCATCTTTATCTCAATGTCACTGTATTCTTCGTAATATTTTGAGTAACTTTCATTATATGTGAGTGTATTCATTTGCGTTAGTGTTGTTCCTCTCACCGCGCCGATGTACGGAATGGCTTGAGACATGAGATCAAGGTTTTGAATGAATACCGTGGTGCTGTCAACCTCGCTTTGGAAAGTTAAGGAGATCGCGATACCAAATGCTATGATCGCACATGGAATCACTGAAAAATATGCAATATACGACAGCGAATTGTTGCTATCATTCGTGAACCTTTTCGATAAATTGCTCGAGCCAATCCTATCACTTTTTTTCTTGGTCTTCAGTTCCACTGTAGAAATCCTCAGCGTCTTTCCATAGAATGAGTGATAGATAGATTGTAGTTTCTTGAAATAGGTCATTATGTGTTCATCCGACAAGGTGCATAGCTTAGATAAAAACTTGCCTTCATGTCTTTGAATTTTGCGAGCGAAGTAAAGAAAAGAAAGAAAAACGACCGCTCCATAAACACCTAACGTCACTTCGAGTGTTTTCAGTGTGGAGTTAATCAAGTGTTGCTGATCGTAAAAGAAGCTAAATAAATCAGAACGCATCATCATATACATGTCGATATAGTTCCATGATACCTCTCGCAGGAACTGAACGTCCAAATTGTCATTCGTAAGCTGAGAGAACTCTGTCTTATTCAGACCATAAATCAATCCTAAGAACACCGTCGTACCTGATTGGAAATCGAATCGGGCTGGGGTTTGATCGAATATGGACCGCTTGTAGTACAACGCATATCTCTCGCTTTCCACATCCGGTAACACTCTTCGAATATCATACTGCATGAAGTATTTATTATATTTTTCAATGAACCTTTGAATTCTGTTGTTAAAGACTTGTGGAGGCGTTGCCGCTAGTTGTGCATTAATGTGAGGGTCAGTTATAACACCGCTATTGACAACTACGGCGATTTCAGTCTCCGGCGCGACGGATTTCATTACAGAGGCGAAATACGCTGGGAAGTAAGCCGTGTTGGAGTACTGTGTGTATTGATTGAACTGTCCCTTGAAAATCAAATAAAATAAAACAACTAAAAGCGCGGCTATCCCAAGAACGAGGGTTCCAAAGACGTTTATTTGAATCAGGAAGCCAGAAGTCCTCTCTTGGTTGATCATCTCTTTCATGTGATAGACTCCAATTAAATATCTTTGGTTCCTGTTACTATTTGAGCTCTCGCTGCTTCTGGCAGCATAAATTGACGCCTGGATGTTTTTATAATGTTTTTGCTTTGAAAAACCTGCATTTTCGAAATCAATAGCTTTATTACTGCTCAATTTTCCCTCGGGTTTTCCACTGGTATTCTGCTCGAGGAAATCATCATCGTTGACGTCATCCATTTCTTCAGCATCGACGTCTCGTCGTTTTGGGTTTATATACAGAGTATTTATCTTCGTGACCTGTCTGCTTTCGCTTCTTGAATAATACGAGTTTTCTACGCTGGCAGGAGGTTTCTGGTTAACACTGGTATTACCTTCCTGAAACCAGCTGTTACCGGAGGCCCATTGGATGTTTCCGGCCTCGGAATGCTCGTGTAAGCCTCTGGGAGTGGGAAAAGCTGAGCATTTTTGCATTGCTGATGAATCTTTGAGTGTCTCTGTCATCAGGATTTTGTCTCCAAGGCCTAGATGCGAAATTTGGAGACTACTCTCTCGTTCGCTGCTTTTGGGAGGTTCCTCATGTTTCATTGATTCGTTTGATTGGATATGTAGCTGCGTAGGAACTATCGTCATCATCTCGTGACCATGACCCGTTCTCGAAAGCACCAATTTCCAGTAATTGCTTTTGCTCAGTTCATCTTGAAACTTTCTCACTTCAATATTAAAGTACTTCTCCCTATGTTGGTAGACTCTCGAGTTGTTGAGTTTTAGACAATTCGCAATCCTCGAGGCTCTCTTGAAATACTCCTTATTCGAATGGGTTGGCAACTCGAAATCAGGCAGCACTTCAGTGATCTGTACCTGAGCCGAGATAATTTCATAGGCTTTTTTCTCGGATTTTTCCTGGAATAGGAAATTGAAAGTATCTTCGGTTAGATAGACGATTGTACCGCTGCCATCAACGATTAAATAATTTTCGTTTTGTCCTGAGTCATCGATTCGCAAGTAAAGCGACATTGAGAGAATTCCTTCGAAAACTGTGAGTTCCATGTGTGGTCTGCACTT
>ENA-UOTZ01000265-UOTZ01000265.1-compost-metagenome-genome-assembly--contig:-NODE-265-length-43979-cov-9.997882_pt1 | contig 43979 bp, 28 predicted proteins | sample MGYA00238144_ERZ746983 | MGnify/ENA primary metagenome ERZ746983 (study PRJEB28759, sample SAMN06268863) | compost metagenome | isolation source: single cell | place: USA: California, Emeryville, Joint...
CAGTATCTATTTCAATATTGGTCTCTTACGTTATTTTGCTACCCTTTTTCGCGTATTTACTGAACAGGAAACCCAAACTCCCATCACAAGCTGAAAAGGCTCGAAACGCCATTTATCCTGAAACTGCGTTTAACACACCGAGGGTAGATGATTCTGCAAACGGACTAAATGGTCGAGCAAGCCTCGAAGGCGAAAGTGCAAGAAACTCTCTAGACCTCTCTGAAAATGAAAAACCACCTACCTCATCAAAATGGGCCCCGATCCCTTCTTCTATGTCCATGATGACCGAGGACATCAAGCAAAATAACCGTTTCAACCGAAACTTCATGCTGATCATGCAAGCTCGAAATCTTCTTATTGTATTCCCTATCTTCTTCCTTCAAGATTACGGTACGGTCCAAGCAGTGATTTTTCTTGTGGTTGAAATCATTTATGAGGTATTAACTCTTGGAATTTTCCGATCTTTCGAGAAAAAGATTCAAATGTTCCTTTTCGGTGTCAACCAGAGCTGCAAAGTCCTCATAGGGATTCTCGCCCTCTACATAGGAGCAGCCAGTCCTCTGCCTGATGATTCCAATGATAAGTTTGGACTGGCAATTATTGGCATAACTCTGAGTGCTATTGTGATAAATGGAATAATTGCAATTGTGACGCTCCTCAAAGACATATTCACACTATTCAAAAGCTGCCAGAGAAGATATTTCAAGAAAAATAATTCAGTGATGCCACAGCCGAAGAAAGAGCCAGATTCTCCTAGCACAGTGTCTCTTCACATCCAAAGCAACAGAAGAACCTCTATTTCCCTCGACGGCAGTGCGCAAGCTGACAGAGAATCTATTCTGCTGCCAAAAAGCAGATTTGCACCTAGCAGCATGATCAAGGTCGATGACTTGGCGGCTCATGAAGATCACTCTCATGATCTTTCAATTATACCATCACCTCAAGTTCTTCCTCGAAAGCTAGATAGGCGCCGGTTAGTCGTTAATACAGACAGGAGACTGCCCTTCGGAATGAAGATCCATGACTTTTCACCCAAATTACATATCAGTCTCGACTCTAGTCCTGGGTTAATGAATCAATCAGCAGACAACAAGCATTCTTCAAGCAATGAACTAATTGAGAAAGCAGAAAAAGGCGAAAGAACACCGTCCTTTAAAAAAGAAAAATTCGAACCCGGTGAAATTTGAAAATAATTATATGGGTGAGCTTAACCAAGGCGATTATCACAAGAACATCAAGACGACTGCTGTGATTTATATCTATATATATTTGAATTAATCAGTATTCATTTTTTTTTTCTCGTATTGATTTGATATGAGTTCTATTAATTTTTTTTTTCTTTTTATTTCCTGAAAAATTTATTTGTTGTCTCTCAAACCGCTTTCGTGTTGAAAATCAAAATTTTATATCAACTTATGCCAAAGAATAATCCAACAATATGCATCTTCGTAGTAGTAACGATCTATGGAGAGCGAATAGCGACAGGGATACATATTTCGCAATCGATTCAATTCAGAAGGTAAAGTGGCTTCAGAGCAAAACCCAAATGCCCTGGAATAATGAAATAAAATTAATTCATCGAGAAAGATTCGATTATCAAACTTGTTCTAATTTCTGACGATGAGAAATTTATGAGTTTCTTGCTTGTCTTCACAAACCAGCAGCTGAAAGAGGTTCTTCAATGTATCCAATATTGGATTAGATTAATGTCACGCTAACAAAAGCATCCAGCAATAAGAGTGAGAATGTCTAAAAGCACCGAGGTTCAGTCCAATATATAAGGTTGATCCGAGGATCGCAATGCTGCAATGCTAACAATCGAAAATAGGGTGTATTTGATCCTAATCCTCCTTCCTCGAACGACGCATTCAATAGCTATATATTCGAGAGATTTACAATTAAATGATGCAGAATTCTGCAAAAGCCTTTGCGGGTTTAAGGGCAATTTAAGAATTTGAACTTTGCAAATAAAACGTATTATCTCTATGGTCCAGTGCTCTTTACAATGTTAAAAATTTTATTTGCTTAAATAACGTAATCAAGAACGCTTAATTAAGCTGGTTCCTACTGGCAAAGCTAAAAATTGTATATTATCTCAAAACGCAAACCTATTTGATAATTAAACTTCGAATCCATGGCTTCATTGAGAATAACCAGAGGCGCTCTTCTCAGCTGTCTTCTTGCTTTAGCAATTCTTCAGCTTGCGAGTATGATTATTCTTGGAATAGTTTCTTTAAATAAAAACTAGGTTCGGCAACGATGATCTATGTCCAAGAGAATCAAGTTACCAGCAGCTCGGTCTCTACAAACACGATTTCAGGCATAATTGGCAGTAAAGCTACGATATCTTCTCAGTATACTGTCAGTCTTTGGATCAAGCAATCGAGCTTAAACTCCGGCACTCAATACAATTACCTATCTATCTTCAACCCATCAACGTAAGATTCTCCTAAAGATTTTGTGTAATGATGACATAGTAATGCGAATATCGTTTCAATCGGAGGAAAAGTGGGCACAACAGGAATATTTTCGGTATTTTCAACAGGTTCGTCCGATGGATATTGGAATTTCGAGAATGTACATTGAAACCACATGCTATTTCATTCATGCATGATTAGTTGAACATAGAGCAACAGATCCTGGTGAATAAATGGACATTTGTCGCTGTGGCTGTTGATGGCACAAATAGTCTAGCTTATGGGTTCCGATACCGCCTCGATTCAGGCTATGCCGTGGTTAGCGTCTTCAATCAAGCCTCTCCTGTAGGCAGCTGCTACGAGATTGCACCAAGCACGAGTATTTCCTGGCTAGGAGCTTTTGGGGTATCATGCGAATGCTCTCAGGCCTATGTGAGGCTTATTATTGGTTATGCTGCTTCCAGCAACGATGAAATGGTGAGCCTTGCACTTAGGGATCCACAGAGTATTGAATCATCACTACCAATTGACTAATCAAATACTTAAAGGCTTTCTATACTCATTTTCGTTTGAATCCGATACACGCTTGAACAACAACCAGACAGTATATGTGAAATTTTACACAAACCTGACCCAAGGGACGCTAGCAGCCATCAAAGGCAATTTATTCAGCAAAAATAGTCGCTAATTTGCTCATAATAGGCACTTCGCAGACAGACACCCTCCAAGATCCTGAGCTTGGAGACATTAATATCCTAAAATGTCGGCCAGAAACGACAATGAGCTTCACCTCTCCTGGACAGTTACCTATTGGAGTCGTTATAATGATGGATGTCTATCCATATTCATCATATTCTAGCATTCAGATGCTTTTCGCTCTTAGAGACTCCAGCAGCAATAATCTCTTTCTCAAAGGCCTATTGGATCCAACAACAAATCAGATCAGTCTTCAAATGAAGCAGAGTTCGTCTTGGGCAACAGTGCTTACGACGACGGCAACGGTCACATTAGGTACGAAATGTCTTAAAAATTAACTGAATTCGATTAAAATTTTTCCTTATTAGATGCTTGGAACCGAGTTATCTTTGAAATAATTCAAGCACAACCAGTGAGTTTCGGATCCGGGTATTTCTCAGCGAGAATCTGGATCAATTCGGTTGCTACTGCTCGGACATATTTTGCATCTTTCGCGTCTGCTACAGCAACGATCTTCACTGTCACTCAAGGTGTAACAATTGATCTTTGCAGCACAAAAGTCTCGGGGACAACGACGCAGGACTCGTCGCAAAATGGTTATTACGATCTGACAAATTTTATCTGGTTTAGAGGATCTGAGGGTTTATATTCTCAAAATACAGGCAACAAAATCCTTATATTTATGATCGATAATTAACAATACTACTATAGACTTAACATGCTCTTTAAATGGATTTCTGGCTCCAAATCAAGCTACCTGCTTTCAATGCAAGCCGAATTATCTTTTCGATGGAGGAAAATGTGTAGGACAATGCCCTAGTAACAGTTTGCCGTCAACAACAACAAATTCTTGCCAACGTAAGCATTAGCAAAAATTCATTCCCGCTAATTTTTCATTTAGGGTGTATTCAAGGCAAATACTTTGTAAAAATATTTGATTTTTCTGACAATTTCTCAAACTTATACCTCTCTAGACAGCCGATGGCCAATGCACATCATGTTCTTCCGACGGTTTAGGTATTGTCGGTTCTCAATGCATTACTTGCGATCAGTCATGTAGGAGATGTTTTGGAATATCATCGAGAGATTGCGCGTTTTGCTATGAAGGTTCGTATTACTATGGAACAAATAGTAGCTGCATTGCTTGCAACTCGGAAGGCCTCTACATTTCAGGACATGAATGCAAACACTGCCATCCAAGCTGCTCCACTTGCAGTGGACCACTGTCAACAGATTGCTTGACTTGCCCTCCTGGTTATTCCCTATATTCAATTTACAACAGATCATGTGTTGAGGGCGACGGCCAAGATACGTCTCCAAATGTTGCAGGAGCCAGTTCCTTCGGAACCTCTACGCTTCAACTTCAATCCGCTTCTACCAGCATCCTTCCTATTCTTCTAGGCGGCGCTTCTACCACTGCCGTCCTTCTCGTTGGTTTCGTCAGTGACATCCTCATTTATCGATTCATAAACGTCCCTTTCTCCAAACCTTTCAAGGAATTTGCCTCGACACTCTACTCCAACTTCATTCCAAACCCTTACTCCGGACTTCAAGTTGAATATAACGTTTCCAAATCAAGTATTGGGAAGTTTAAAGAGTTTGGAATGTCCAGTGTCATGCTTGGAAACTCTGGAAATTCCCTCGATAGAGAAGCATACGCATTAGCGATGATAATTCTCTCTTTAGTTGGAATGTTCACTTTCAAAAATTACGAGAAAATTGCTTCTGTTTTCATGAAGATCAAAAACATGTTTATGTGGAACGTGTTTCTGACCTACTACATCGGAGACTTTACGGAGCTGGTGCTATTTAGTCTGATCCAGCTGAGAGAAAACGAATGTAATGGCATTTATCCAGGTTTTGCATGCATAATATCCGTTTTGATCTTGGCTTCCTATGTGATTTTGCATTCTCTCTTTGCTTATTTACTGAACCGAAAACCCGACGTACTAGACGAGATGGACGTCGCGCTTCAAGCAGAAGACACTTCCCCCAATATCGCGAGCCCTTCAAGGGTCCAAAATAGCCGTCTTGCGAAAAGTATTGGCAGTCGCCTAGCAAAATGTGTTGCTCCTAATCCACTAAAGGCCGTGAAAAAACCGCTGCAAAGTCGATGGGCTCCGATTCCTAGTTCTCTAAGTATGATAATTGCCGATATCAAGCAGAATAACTATTTCAATCGCAATTATTTACTCATTTTACAAGGAAAGAACCTTCTAATTGTGCTCATACTTTTGTTCCTTCAGGATTACGGTACAGCCCAAGCAGCAATGTATCTCGTGATTGAAATCATTTACGAGATTCTAATTCTTGGAATTTTCCGGTCGTTCGAGCAAAAAGTTCAATTGTTCCTTTTCGGCGTCAACCAGAGCTGTAAGGTCATCATCGGGATCATCGCCCTCTACATTGGGGCAGCCAGCCCAATTCCTGATAATACTAACAATAAGCTTGGGTTAACTATCATCGGAATTACTCTTGCTGCGATCGTGATCAATGGATTAGTTGCGATTGCCAGTCTGTTTACTGGAGTAAAAGCTTCATACAAAAAATTCAAGAAAAATCGTCAGAAGAAGACCAATTCCGTCCAACCACTCCCGAAAGTAGAACCTGAGACTCCGAGGAACGCGGTCTGTCTCGAAGTCCAAAATGCATTGCAAAAGAGCTCGATTTCACTGTCTGTGGACGGTAGCGTCCAATTTGAGCGGGATTCAAAGAACTCGATTTCGGTGTCTTTGGATGCTAGCGCGCGAGATTCAGCTCTATTGCCCAAAAAGAGCAGATTTGCTCCGAGGGAAGACTTTAAAGAAATTGATTTATCGATGAATTTGGATCATTCTGAGGCTTATTTAAACATTCATACGCCAAAATTACCAGTAGATGGCTTGGATAGCCCTCAATTACGGGTAAGTGGCTTGGATAGCCCTCAATTGTCGGTAAGTGGCTTGGATAGCCCTCAATTACCGGTAAATGGCTTGGATAGCCCTGAATTAGGACTTGAATGGAAAAGAAGAAGACGCACGTCCAAACCTCCGGTACAGCACACTAGAACGCTTTTCAACCTGAGCAAGAAACCTAGATCCGAGCAGTCACCGCTGGTGAACGAGCTGAATAGCCCAATTGATCTCAAGCAGATTACTCCATCTGTTCAGAATAAGATATCTCTGGATGACGATCGCGGTAACAAGTTCACTGTAGAAGACTTTGAAAACCCAGCGCCACTTCACCAAGCTAGAAATGGCAATATGGAAAATGGTGATAGAGTTCAAGCTACTAGACTTCGTAAAAAATTTACCTTTACTGAAGTAAACGAAACAGATGAAGAATCACCAAGCTACAAAGATAGAAGGCCAACTGCCCTAAAATTCACAAAGAGATATGTTGAAGAGGTGAAGGAAGATCAGTAAACGAAGGAGGAGGACCATAGAGAGTTTTTTTACATCTTAATAGTAATAAATGATAAATGAATGTTTATATGCTTTGAATTTCAAAGATTTATTTTTACAAAGTTTCTGTTATCAAAATATGATTTTGTATATATTGATTAATTTAGAGAAAGTGTGAATTGTATCTATACAAATTCTTGGAAAGGAATTCTTAAGTCTTATGAAACGGAATGTAAGAGATTAAGAAGTAATGCTTTTGATTATCAGAGGCAGAATTCTCAAAATTCAAATCCCCAAGTGATTGACTAATGTCTTGTATAAAGGTCGCTCACGAACTATAATTTCTTAGATCGTCTAATCTATCTTAATAAAAATTACAAATCTATCGAAAGCTATTAGAGGGTATTGGCAGTCATTTGGTTTACGAATCACATGGTTTGAGCATCATTTTACTGCTTTATACAATATCATGTAACCAACGAAAAATAACACTATACCAACTGACCGCAACTCAAATAATGTAAATGTCTAAAGAGGATATACCCCATGATTGCGAATAAGCATCTTGGTCTGCTGTTGAGCCAAAGTTAAGTTTGATAGAATCCGAAGTGTGTGGGAAGGCCACATCAATCTGAGTTGAGAATTTCCCTTCACCGTAGTCAGAACCACAAACATTCACAGTCTTCGCAGCATCGGTGGAATCGTAAGTATCAACCCACAAATACCCATCGGAACCGTCACTTCCGATATTCGCTGTCAAATATGAGGTTTCTCCTGTCCATGCGTCAATAAAATGATAAGTTGCTGCGATTCTTAGTTGCGTGTGTTCAGGGATATTTGAGAAAGTTTTGTTAAGTACTGCATACTGGGAAAGGACGCCATAGCCGCCGAGTATGTTCAAGCCTCCGCAAGTTGTAACGTTGTTTATAGTCCAGCCTGTAGGCGTATTCCAGTAGTTTTCGCGGTAAAACAGCTTCCATTGAGAAGCGCTGCCGACGGTGAAGTCTGAGTAGTAGTTCACATTTGGGACTTCGAGAGTTGAAGCTTGGATATTTACGGCTCCGGTATCTTTGACCTCGAGGAGGGTGGTATCAGTGTTTTCGATGACAAAAGAGCCAGAATCGGCGAGAAGAGCGCACATAAGACTGGTTCCTGAGCTGGATGTGAACTTCAGAATTGCATCGGAGTCTGTGTCTGCAGATATTGAGAGGGAAGTGAGTTGAAGGCCGGAAATGTATGAAGAAACGAGGTCAGAGGTAGAGGTAGTGGTGTCTGAGTCAGCGGCGAGGAATGCCTGGTTCTGGAGTGAGACCACGAAGGTGGTTGCAAGCAGTAGGACTGAGAGAAGTTTGGTCTGCATGTTTTTTGAGAGATAAATAAGCAGAAAACGATCTGTATGTATATTGGAAAGTTAATCGTTTTTGAGTTAAAACCCCTCTCCTGAGAGTTTAATTCGATAAACAGTAGAGTTAATCGTTTGGAATTTGAACTTTGGATACGAGTGTAGAAGCCAGTTATGTATAAAGTCAATTGAAAGGCTACTCTGAGAGTCTTTTGCAGTACTAGGGTGGCTTATAATGGTAGTATTGAAGGTGCTGCGAATTAGAAAGATTCATGATGTTATAGAGAGGTGATGTCTGCTAGGAGATACATTCTTTTACACATAAAGCTGTAGAGATTTGTGAGATCTGTTTCCATCTTTGAAGCTCTTTGAATTGGAAAGAAAGCTTGACTTATAATTGATTCATATCTTGAGAACAATTTTACTCGATTTTTTATATTTGTTGCTGTTGTATCGTCTGAAAGATTTGAGGGAGCTTATATATGGTTGCGAGGAAATAATTACATGATCTCATAAATGGAGCTAACTGCAGTAACTACAGAGAAGTTCGATGTTACTTGGAATTTAAAGTATGTTCGTTTGTTAAAGTACCTTGAATGAATTGGAGGCTTCTCCAAGAGCATGTTCATTATAAACCAAAAAGTGTACTCATTGTCTACGCTTAGTGAATTTTTGTTCGAGGAAAATTTTAATGTAGCTTTCCACACGGCGTTTTTTGATACCTCATAAAGACTGTGAAGTGGAAAGTAATAAGTAATTCATTGAGCCAGATTCGAATAGACAGAGTTGCTTCTAAAGCTTCTAGCAGCATCCAAGAAGACAACAAAAAATTCCTTCATTACTTCAACCGACCAAAGGAACTGTTACTTCCAATATGATATCTTGTAAGTTGCTAGGGACTATTAATTCCCTCGTATTTAGCCTTTCAAAAAGATTCGTTAACGAGCTTATATAGAGAAAGAGATATTGCAACAGGTAGAAGCCTTCTCATGTCTCGAACGGAGATATCATTTAAATGATTTTATTGAAGAATCTGCAGAGATGGCCATTACTAAAGAGGTCCTCGAAAACCAATTTTCCGATATGAGTCGAAAATAGGCTAAGTGGATAGGTGACTTGTCATTTAGTCAAAAAAAAAACAACCTAGAAAATGTTTTGAAGTAGCGATCGCAAGGCTAAGAATGCTGCTACTTCACATTAAAGGATCATAGAAATATCTAAAAGATATTACGAAACAAGGAATCAGAGGGTCCAACTAAGTAATGTGAGGGATTTCGTTTATGATTTGATACGAAGTGATCGAATCATCTTGTTTTGATGCTATTCTGGGTGCCATTAGACAGTACTATTTTAAAGCTTTCCTTCGACCAAAAACAAACTTCCGCCATCACCATCGTTCCTTATTTCTCACAAAATTGTTTCGCATAACGAGACTTCGACTTAAACGAGTTATTCATGAGCCGATCTTAAGTTTAAAGATTCGAATGCATTTTAAATTGTTTATTCATAACACAGACTGATAGGAATATCAAGACATATAACAATAAGTGCAATGAGCCACCAAATAGGAGCTATTGATCATCAACTCGCATTTTATCTCGCTGACAATTTCACAGGCGCATTTGCAATCCTAGGATGCTTGTCCAATATGGTTATTTGCTTTTTAACAGGCGATTCCCAAAAACCGCTTGGAAAGATGGTTTTTGGACTCAGTATCATGGATTTAGTGTTCAACTCCTTTGCAATATTCCTCCAATTTAAGCTAACATTCGAGTTTTTTTGCCAATCATTCATCGCCGTCGCAAACTTTGGACTCGTTGGATCAATGTGCCTCACCTGCTGTTTTGGTCACGCTCTCTACCACGCAATCGAAACAAAAAGAATGGAAGTTCAAGAAGCCCCTGTGAAAAGATATTTTATTGTTTCAATCGCTTGTGGCATTATATTCGCATCCCTTAGAATAATTGGAAGAACCAATCAAATCGACGAACGTGGCATTTGCGTAATAAATCATCAGATGCCGCTGTGGGCACTAGTGAACTACCGAATCATCCCTCAGAGTGTCTCGTCTCTATATTGCCTACTCTGCTATTTATTAATCATCTTCAAACTGAAGGAGCTAGGAGCCCGTTATTACATCGAGCTCCTCTTTTATCCCTTTGTGCTGATAGTTTGCTATTTACCTTTTTCATGTATTCACACCTATTCTCAAATTAGTGGAAAGTCAGCCTCTTTTGGCTGGAACATGCTGACAAGGATCCTCTTTGGATGTCAAGGAATATTTAATGCACTGATTTATGGGCTCTCGAGAAGAATTGTTAACGAGTTGAAGAATAGATATTGCAGTAAAAAACGAACATCATCGAGTATAGATATTGGCCTGCACCCTGTGTATAACGAAGAATCTGCTGAGAAAGTTATTGCTTCGGAGACCTATGAAAGTCTTCTCTCTGACGGTAGCAGAGCATCAGTGAAATAATTCTCTTTTTTGTTTTGAGGAGTTCTTGTATATGATTTTGAAGGAGTGAGGATCAAGATAATTTTCATTTTGTAATTCAACATATCTTATTGTAAGAGTCATGCTTAATCTATCTGCAAACCCCTTATCAATTTTGATGATATCATCTTAAAATATTTTTAAAGCATACAAGATTTATTGCAAAATTTACTGTATCAGAATAAATCACCTCTTGTAAGATCTACCTCTCCTTTTCAATGGGAACTCAAAATACAAAACCTGAAGGAGATCCTAATAATGCTTCTCACTCAAAATCTCTCTTTAGGTCAGCGATGAGTAAGTATTGTCTTTGGAAATACAGGATTTCATTAGCAAATTTAAAGAATCATCAGAGTTAAAAGTCGCGTGGTGCTCCTTTAAAACGAATATCATTACGATCTCGACGGTCCGCACCCAAAAGAAGTTGGCTTCCTTTCCAGGAGCTAAATTAACTTCCTTTCCTGGTTATACTTATGTGGAGCAGATTCCCAAGTCAAATTATCTGTTGTCTATGCACCACTATAGAGCAGCTAGAGCCAGATTTGAGGTCTTTGATTTGGCTAAAGGAGCGAAATTACTATACAGCTCAAAAGCTATCGAAGGAGGTAATATTGCACATCTCTTGGTCTTGTTAATATTGTTTTATTTCTTCGAACAGATGTCAGCTTTGGAGGTGATTATGCTATCAATGAAAGAACGAGCCTCATAGCAGCAATCTCACTGAAAAATAAATATCACTACCATTTATTCAACTACAGAGACCTCAAGATGGTGAAACGGAGCTGTTGGCAGCCGAACCTCAAATGTAGATTAACTGCCTCGCTTTCTTTATGAAGTTTTGCTGATTTAGTAGGAATTGTGCCCAGTTTGGATTTTAACCCCGAAGGGAATCGTATAATACTGCTGGATGAGTCAGGTTCATGCGTCGTGTCTCAAGTGAGCAATAATCAAAGAGTTTACGACCTACAAGTGGGAGGACATGGTTATGTTCCATAAACAGCTTTCAATGGACTAATATATAATTAAATAATAGGACTGGATACGAGATGTAGATGGAACCCAGTCGTTGGAAACCAACTCGTGGCGCTTAAATTCGACCAATCGAAGTTGAATTTTCTGGAGGTTGAGAAATGCGCTCTGATACATTCAAGTCCAATTTTATTGGAGACAGAGTGGAGAGGTAATTGTTGCTTTTTGCTTATGGTTCTTGACGGAGACTTGCTCAGCATCACCTTGGATCGATTGGAGAAAGGACGGGGATTTGCTTGCCGGCGCGTGTGAAGGAGGAGTGAAAATATATGATAGAAGAGCAGGAGGAATTGTCCGAGAATTCAATAAAATTAAGAAATACGATGCCATGCAGCAACTTGGTTATTTGTCTTCGATTAGTTGGTAGTAATTAGGTTGTTTTTAATTAGGGAGCATATGGTCGGTGAAATGGAGTCCAGATGGCAATTGGATCTCAACTGCGGGGTTAGGCGCGTTCATCGATTTTAGAGCAGGAAAGGTGATACCGAATCCGGATGCAGGTAAATTTGTTTTGAAAATGAGAGGTTTGTGATGGGAATTTGTAGATGGAGCTTCCTCAATATGTTTTTTAAGTTGCTAATATAGAGTTGTAAATACTTTTGGTTTGTACTCTCAGGTTCTTTTTGAATCGTTGGTTCTTTGTAACCATATTAGAAATATCTTTGATAAATGCTGATTGGATAGCAGAGTCTTGAAGCTATAATTATTTTCCCATTAACGTCCCCACTTAGTGGGATAAATCTGTTTATTGCTAGGATAGATCTCCATTGTTTTCTGATTGTAGTGATAGAAAAGCATGAATTTGAACTGGACCTTATAGGAAAGTAATAAAACTACCTTATCAGTTAGTGTTTTCTGAGGGTTGAAATTCATTTCGCAATAATTGCTCTAATCCATGGGCTCTGTTAGCAGTACATTTTGATTTTTGGTTAAACTCCTGAGAAGAACGAAAGGATTAGAACAGCTGTTTTTTTGATTTTTGATTTTTTTTTTTTATGGTGAAGTTGCCGGTTTGAAAAATAATATTGTTATTCCGAGCGCACACTTTTTAGCCATTGATAAGCTACAAGACCTCATAACAAAGGATCGAATAAGTTATATATTGATTACTCAACAACCGGGTTTTATTCCAAATTCAAGTTCTTGCCAAAAGCGAATGTTCGAATCACCTTTGTCAAATTAATCTGAAAATTTCATTCTCAAAAGAGCAAATGTCTTTTCTTTTTCTTTCGAACTCTCCAACGGAATTTCCTTGTTATGTAACTACCTCAATTCCGATCATGAGAACAAAAATCTCATTTTGCTGACGTTGTGATACCCATTAGTATTTCGAGCTCGAAAAAACGAATTGATATATTCACATCCCTTCATTTCCATAAAACTGTCAATTGTTCGCCGTCATTTCATTAGCGAACCTCTTCAAGTAAAGACCAGAGCAACGAAAATAAGAACTAAGTTATTTCGAATCACCATTGGAAGATGTTTTCAAAAGTATCCAATTAGTATGTAATGTTTTTGTAGTCAGTAGCTAATCAATTAATCTTTTCGAACGTTCAGCAGTTTTAATTCAGTCATTTTCCAATTAAAAAAAATTCTAAATAATCATTTTCGAACAAGAGGCAAGTATCTTTGTAATCGATAGCCGTTTATCAAGTCTCTCATCCCATTAAGTAAAAGCTCTCACTGTCTTTATACAAAAATAAATAATCTTTGGTTAGCCCTATGAAAAGAATCTCATTAGCAGTCATCTTGCTTGTTTTTGTAGCGACTTCAGCTGCAATTAAAATTAAACGTTGGCCTTTCGGTATTATCCAGAATTCTCTCGAAAGTTTGTTTCATTTATTCCTTTTAGATCGTTTCTTCTCTGTCCACGAAGAGGTCCAACCGATCCCTTATGCCGAACATTATCACGAGCATAACTCCCTTCGAAATTATGATCATGATCACTCTCCACGTTCTGAATTTGATAAACACTCTCAGCAAAACCTCGATGACCTTATGGATGTCCAAGACGATCTGGAAGACCAATCCAACGATGTTTTTGCTCAGCTCGAAGCAAAGTATGACTACAGACCCGGTGAGACCGACGATGAGGTGATTATCTACGAGATGAACCCTTTCAGACATCTCGGTCTCTATAAAATCCCATCACTTGGCGGAGAACCCCCAGAATTCAAGACAAAAAAAGAGTGGGTGAAGTTCCATTATGATATAAACTATTGCGATTTCGTTGACTACGAAAACATCAAAAACCCTCACAATTGGCTGGAACAGAAATTTATTGCGAGTGATTATCCTTTTCGTAAATTCGTCTCTTTGACTGCTTCTAATTTTGATTGTTTTAGCTATTGTAAAGGAGTGGCTGGTTCAAACCTACGGAAAGCACAAAACTCAACTCATGCGACCTTTGAAAAATCGTCAAATGAGCTATAATATCTCGCTTTTCTTCCTACATAGAGGCAATTTCGGCTTCTTTAAACGCATGGGAGTCAACCATTTATGTAAGAAGACTTCCTTGAATTCAAGAGCGAATTATCTTTATACCGATTCAGGTTATACACAGAGCTACGCCATCGTCAGTGGACTGAGAGGGCTCACGTGGAAGAAGCAGTTCGCTCAAAATTTCTTGTAATTATTTCTGATAAACAACTCCTCTTATAATCATACCTTGCTAGTGATTATTCGCAAAAATACAAGGACAAGCCTAGTTGCATACACACCGAAAGTTTCTTTCCAAAAACCTTCCTTCTAGACAGTAAATTATTCCTTTGGCCGCGTTATCATTGACGACTTTTCAAACAAAGACGAGAAACAATGCAAAGCTTTCTTCGAGGCTATCAACTCACCGGAGTACGAAGCGAAAAAGAAAATCCAGCCTTTACAATACCTGATCAAGATTTCAGAAAACGTTGACGAGGGCAAAGGTGTGTTCCTTTTCACTCAGTCATATGAAGACAGGCTGAAAAAGCAATATCTCAATGGAGAACGCTGCGGACATGACAGAAAGAAGCTTCTTGCTCAGAGATACATTAGCAACCCATTACTCCTTGACCACAAGCACAAATTTGACTTCAGAATGCATTTCTTCATCGCATCAACGAATCCTGTGATGATTTACTACCGCGACGGCATAGTGAGAGTCTCGCTTCAAGAATATGACATTAAAAGCAGAGATGTAATCAAACTCATAGTCTCTCGTTATAAATCTATTCCCTATTAGCTCAAGAACCACTTGACCAACGTCCATGTTTCCAAAGCCATCGTCGAAGAAGAAAAAGACCCTAAAAAGCAAGAGGAGCTCCTGAACTACCAAGTCCAGACGCTTCAGCAGTTCCAAGCTTACTTGCTTCGAGCGGTAAATTTCTTCCTCAATTTCTTTCTGAATTCATAATAATTCAAAGGGTTTGATAACGGACGAACATTGGATCGATAATTACCTTCGACCTCAGTTTATGAAAGCTATTGCTCACATCACCAGGATGACCAAGTGGGAATGGACCAAGAGAAGCGGGCTTTTCCGTCTTCTTGGGGCTGATTTCATGATCGATGAGAACTTGAAAGTTTGGTTTATTGAGGTCAACTTCTTCCCGATGCTCTTTAGAACAAGGCCGGATGTTTGGAAATGGACAACGGATCTTATCAAGGATATGATTGAGATTGAATACGGGCTGCTGAAGAGCAGAATGACAAGAGTCAGCAGATTTATGAGGAGCTATATCAAGACCTGCATGCTGAAAGAGTCGAACTGTGATAAGAAAGTGTGGCAAGAGATGTTTTTCAAAATAAATAAGGAAGAAATGGATCCGCAATTTGCGCCTAGACCTGATAATGGCTGGAGGTTGATTGTCGATGAGAGCAAGCCAGGAAAGGAAGCGTATATGGGGCTTTTGGATGCCTCGTGTTTTGAAGGAGAGAATTGAGGAAATTGTTTTCTTATAGGTATGATTCGAATTTAATAATTCAAGGCTTTCTATTGATTGGATTGGATTGGATAACCTGTATTTTGGGGCATTTTGTAATTTATCCCCGTAATTCTAATTATTTCGTATTTCGGGATATGCGTGCTGAGTCGAAAAATGTTTAAGACCAATAACTTATCTTTAGAATTTCTCTTTTGGTTATTGTGGAAGAGTTTGGCTTGGCATGGCTTAATTGATTTGATACTTTGAGAAATAAGGAGATGTGGAATGTAATTAAATGGACCAAATTGCGTCTGTGAGGAAGACTTCATGGTCAATATTATTAATAAGAGCTCTATTATCTATCGTACCTTCTACAGCTAGAACCGATAATGTTAAGTAAATACTCAGAAAATTGCTATTGAGAGAAAAAATCATCTGAGGAAATGAACAAGTAGCACATTTCATTATAAATGTCTTATTATTAGTCCTTGAAGTGTTAGTTCTGCTGTAGGAAATCATTTGATTGCCTATGCATACTATATATTATAGTAGAAGGTAGTACATCTTCTCGTTTTTGAAACTATTGCACACGTAGGTAAAAGGTGTTGATGATTATTCATGCTCTATTGGATTAGAACTACTTGTAATAAGTATTTTGTTAATGACTCATTACATACTTGGAGTTAATTAGCAATTTTTGCTTTCGAGGGGATTGATTAATTTTGATTAAGGACATTTTATATTTTAATAAATAATGTACTGTTTCTCTGTAATATTTTGGTATGTAGTTATCAGATTTTGTTCTCCAGAACAAATTGAATTCTTCTTAATACCAGGTCCCAGATATTATTATTTATTAACAGTTGCTTATGTTAGAAACACTCTCACAATAGTTACCAAAATCACCAAAATATCAATTCTCATGTTTTAGATTTTAAGCTATGATTCCAATCCTGTAGTGGCCAACACTCGACTATACCAAACTTACAATCCAGTAACTTGAAGAAAATAACTCTAATACACAAGGTTCATAAATTCAAACTTTCAATTAATTATTTAATTATAATTTCATTTCAAAATGAAAAGTTATGAGAAAATTTAATACTTCAACAATTGTGCTATCCAGCAATCTTTCTGTAGTTTATGTATATTCCTCTTTAGAATGTATATTATAAGCCTGGCCATCCTGCATTTGAATGTAAATTGCTTCATAAAACCACATGTCGCCCATGGAACTGTTATTTAATTCTAAGACTCGAGGTTACATAATAATCTTCAGTAAATAAAACATAAGCGGTTATGGACACACAGTTAGGTAGGACTTTCGTAAACAATACCGGCACAGTCGACGACGATACCTCTCTTAAAAACTCAAAGGTGGTCTGTCTGTATTTTTCGGCCAATTGGTGCCCTCCTTGCCAAGGCTTCACTCCGATCCTCGTCGATTTCTATAAGAATATCAATGCTGAGACCAAGCAGTTGGAAATTATTTTTGTTTCATTGGACAAGGAGAAAGAAGGGTTTGAGAAGCACCATAAAGACATGCCCTGGTTGGCGGTTCCTTTCGGAGACGTTCGCGTTGACAAATTAATCAATTACTACGAAGTCAAAGGCATTCCGACTCTCATTCTCATTGATAAAAATGGAAAAGCAGTCTCAAAAACAGCAAGGCAAGAAGTGTTACTTGAAGGAACAGATAAATTCGCTCGATGGGTTGAAAAAGTAGAAGAATAGCTTGCATTATTTACAACAATTGCCTATTTTATTCGCTACCTAGCTTGATTTCATGCTTTAATTGTAGTTCTCTTGTTTGGAGTATCGTTTTTTGTTAAATCATGTTTGAAACTACTTGAAACGTCTCTGATACTTGATAGAGAGATGGATAAATCAAATATATTCTATATGCATTCATACCCTATAGATCTTAGCTAGACTCATTGAAGGCATTGCAGCGGATTCGTTTGGAAACAATGCATATTAGAAAGTGTGATTTAGAGTAACGCATCGTATATATTTACAGGTCTAAAGTCCAATGAGAAAATCTACAATTTAACAAGATACACAGGGCTAGAGTGAGAAAATCCGGATTTTAATTGATGGAAAAATCTGTCCGCTATTTGTTCATCGACCACGGTGGTGTCTTGGACGGTGCCACTGTCCCATCCAGCACTGAGATTGGGGCGAATGACTTGCTGCTCAACATGATCAGCCCAACTTTAAACTGCGTACTCAGGAACGGAGTCCTAATCTTCAAGAACCTCAACACCTTAATAAAAGAGCACAATTACCGGCTCTGTTTCCACTCCAAAACTAACGAGAGGAAGCAGATGCAACTCCTCAACCTGCTAAAAAACGCTTGTAAAACGAAAAGCGTCGAATTTCCTCCAATCACTGCGACTGCAGTTAGAGATGATAGAGAATTCAAAAACGTTCAGTCTACCGACCCAAAAATAAAGAAAAGCTGGGAGTTCGATATCCAAATCGCTGGCTATGACATCGAAGTCCCCGGCAAAGCCTGCGTTCGCAATGCGCTCTCTGCTCTCTTGAAAATTCCTCAAAACGAGAGGAAAAACCATTTCGTGATTGACGATGGTGAGGATATCATTATAACAGCTCAGGAAGAAGGCTGGTCGACTTATCTGATTTGTGATTCAAAAACAGGTGCCACTCTGCATAACGTTATTGTGGATATTCTTAACAACGCTAGGGGCGGTTCTCCAAGCAAAATTTCCAATGAAGAAACCAAAACTTCTGGCTATTATGGTCCTAAGCCAGTCATCGAGAAGGTGGATTATCATCGCTGGCAAGATCCCATCGACTGTGACGAAAAAGCGAAGCTGTTTAAGCCTATAGACAAAGCTCGGTCTCAAATACAAGTACCGGGATGGTTCAGCATTGGGATTTTTAAAAACATGGACACTCTGACGGAATGGATAGGAAAATGCAATGTCATTGATGATATAGAGTTATCAAAAGCGGAAGCTTGCAAACAGAAAATTGCCGCGGATATTTACGGATGCTATGGTGCAACATTCGGTCGCCCGGTGGAGATTTCTGTACAGAAGCTTATTAATACAGGAATTCCGCAACAGGAACGAAACGAGCAGTGTCATATCATGAGCGAGGTGGTTGACGGCGTGAAGTCTTATAGGACAGGCTGCGGCAAAAACTTGAAAAAATCAATGGAGAAGATCGGAGGAGAGATTATCCTTGATAATGGAGACCGGATAAAAGAAAAAGGACTCGGGAAAATACTGGCTCTTGGCTTATTCATTAACGATTCCAACGTGATCGGAGCAGACTGGAGAAATATCGGGTTTAGGATTGAACGCGAGGGGAATGGGTCTCAGTATGCAAGGTCATATAAAATTAATAACTTTGACGCTTTTAAGATGGATGATGACGAATTAGAGGGCCAAAGCATTAAAATCGCAATGGCTGGAATGAAGGAAGTGCTATTGAAAAACCTGCATCCTGAAACGAAGAGGGAGTTCTTGATAACTCTCATTCAAATCAAAGAGGCTGAGAAAGAAGATATCAAGGAGTTTTTCCAACGTGAGGGAGCGGAAATTTACACAGCTATTGAGGATGTCGCGGATTCGCTTCCTAATTGGCTGATGGAGAGGAGGGAGAAGATCTTGGAGTTGTATCAGTCAGAGATTAATCAGTTGCTAAATTGAGAGGATGCATAGTAGATTTAAGCTTTAGATTAAGCCTCAGTACATTGAATGAAAACTAATCGTTTTGATGCTTATAGCGATACAGTTCGTAGAGAAATCAGTTCAATCTGCATAATGAGCCTTCCGATTTAAATTCGTAAAAGTGCTTTTAAAATTGGCAATTGTTATTCGAGGATTTTCAGAAAGATTTTTGTGATATGAGCGGTATGATATGCAGCAACCAACATACGAAATTTTATAATTCCTAAAGAGAAACATCGCAAATACCACTTATGCATAATAATAAATTTCAGGGAATTGGCCGCTTCCAGTTCCAGTACCATTCACAGATCCACTACAAGTCGTAAAAGTGAAAATTACATCCTTCTCTCCGGTAACACTGATCTTTCCTCCAGATCCGTAGAAAGAATTTCCGATCTTTAGCTCAGACACGCAAGAGTATTTCTCTCCAGCTCTAATCGGGATTGCTCTATCAAACAGCACTTTCTGGATTCTATCAGTCACATCAGGCCCTTTCGCGCGTAAACTCACATCTTTAGTCGCGAGGACTGTAGAGCCTTTCGCGTCGGCTCCGGCTACGAGTCTAATTTGACCGTTCAGTGCGTTGTCATTGCATGGGACATACATTCCATACCCAATTACTTTGATATTTTTCGAGGCAGTGAAGGTGATTGCGTCAACATAATTCGAGTTGTAGCTCCAACTTGAAGTGATTGAGGCAAATCGATTGATTTTCATCATTTTGCCCAGGGACACTATGACCAACAGCTTATTTCCGGGCAAAATACCGTATTTTTCGAGTGTTTGGGTTCCTGGAACGATCTCCTTCCCGTTGTAAAAAGCCCTAATGGAAGCAACTCTATCATCCTCGACGTCCATCTCAGCAATCTTGTCCAGCAGCTCAGAAACCGTCATATGGATCGGAAAATGGACCAAAGAATCGAATTTGGTGTTGCCTGAATAGAAAGAGATATTCAAGGGGATTTCGTAACTGACCTCGCTCCTTTTGAACTGCTGCGTGACGTTGTTGACCTTAACCGAGATAGATTTCCCATCAGGTGTAAAATCTTGAATGACGCCGTAGCCTTGTGGGGTGTAGATCAGACCTCCTTTGGTATCTGTCTTGGTTTTTGTGAAAAAGAAAGCTGGATTATCAATAGAGGTCTTTTGCTTAGAGACTTTTTTCTCGACCTTTTGCTCAACCTTGGGTTTGGCGATGATAAGCTCGGCCTCTTTGTTCGTGAACAAACTCCATTCGTGGTTTTCGTCGGTACCCCAAGTTTTCTCGTCTTCCATTTTATTTTCGGAGAAAGGATTTATATTGAATTATCTTTTCAGATCGGAAATGCAAATTAGTTGATGAAAATGAGTGATTATTGCACTAATAAAATTTATTAGGAATCGGTCAAGGCCTGATAATTTGTTTGGCCCTTTATTCCTTGATCTATCTATTGAAAAGGAGCCTCTAAACCTACGCTAAGGAGGTTATGTTATAATATTTCCAGCGTTTCTTTTGAAACTATCTGATGATAAAATTTGCTTTTTCTTTATTATTAAATTGAATGAATAATTGAGGGAAAAAAAGGGTTTCCAGATCACTTTAATCATGATTAATACTAGCCTGCAAACAAAGGACATGACGTAATGTTTCATTCAGCTGCTTGGAGAATGAAATTTTAGCATCAGGAGGTTTTCAGAGGTTTCGTTTGTCTCCATGAAATGAAGTCCACTATTTCGCATCGATGAAGCATATTAAGTTCCCAACCGCTAACAAATATAACTGTTATGGTCCTGAAGAATTCCACCCTGAAAAGGTAGACTTTTGGGGAGATTCGTAAACGATTTGACAATATTCCTCACTCATTTGTCATATATGTTGACAATCTTATACCCTGTAGCCAACGTCTATGACAACTACGTATCCATTCCGTTCAAACCCTACTATCATTTTCCCACTTTGATTGAAATCTAAGAACATCAACCAATCTATATTTCGTTCAAAGATACACTTAGAACCACTTTATCCTATTATTACACTGATTTTTCCATAATTTGATTCCTTGTACTTACATGAATGAGATGGTACAATCGTTCTCTGGTCGATATATACACAAGAATCCGTAAAGTACTCGGAAATTTTTACAAGCACACTAAGGTTCTTTCTTAGCTTTATATTTGGAAGTTTATAAGGCTAAGTCTTTTAGGTCTAAAAATATGAAGACGACACTTTAATGCTAAGTTTATGATATTTTCACTTCCTCAGTGTTTTCTTAACAGAAGCCAAGAGCAATGAACCTAAACATGTAAATTCTATGTTTATAACTAAACTTACTATTCCCTCCTGGAATTTGGTTGCTGCAGCCGAGTAAAATTGTTATCAGGTCACAGAACACATAAATCACACCACGTATCTTGTCGAAAAGCATGTAGGATTCGCACAGGATAATGCCCGCTAATAGTTTGCTTCAATAAAACATGCTGAATGTGCACCTTCGAAAACATATTTTGGTTAAAGTTAACTCAAGAGGAATACCTCCTTCACAAGTTTTTTCTTGATGCAGCACAGATCCCGCATGAAAATCAAGTATCTTGATGTAATTATCGTCAGATGAGGAAACAATTAGATTTCCTTTGGAGTTCCATCTGGCGGAATATATTAGCTCTTTGTTTTTGAGAAAGTTAATCATAAAGAGTTCATCTCTTACCTTTATGAAGACTCGAGAATTCACGTATTATGTTTCCCCTCTTTTGTCATAAACCTTTACATGTCTATCCTCTCCACATAGCAACAAGTTTCCTTCTCTTTGCCAGTCTATCCAATAAGGCCTTATTATTGATAATTAGCAGGGAGAGCGCACTAACGACGCTTTTGGAGCTTTTTTTGAAAGTGTTTTTGACATCATGCAATATGATGCTCTGAACATTATTTTTTCTCATATTGATTGACATATATATATTGCAGAGAATAAAATTTTGAAGGTTACAACAAACTGTTTATTAGATGAAGGAGAAAATTTAATTGAATTACTTGAATTCTTAGAGTTGTCTGTATAGAAAAAATATCTTAGTGATGACCCAACAAGCTTACTTTTTTATTTTATTAAAAAAAAACGCAATGCAAAAAGGTAGGAGATAGTCCTCCCCGATATCTTTGAGCAATGTGAGCTATTACAATATGAAGAATTTGTAAGTTCAATATGGTTTTTGTACTTCATGGCTTTTTTCTCCAAATCCAAAATGTTCAGTTTGTGTGTAGCAAATTTAAGAGCGATTTCGGAACTCTAGGTAGAAGACACCACTTAGATTTATTACCATAACCTTCGCAAATTCAAATCAAAGCTCAGAGTCATCCTGTAGACTAAATGTTACAGGCTTCTAGCTTCACTTTATAAATCGCACCGCCGTTCATATCGACATCGGTTACAACCGTCCCTCCAAACTGGTTAATAGCAACTATCATTTTTCCACTGTGATTGAAGTCGAGGCCCACAAGTCCACCTGATTTAGCTAAATTCACCTTCAATAACTTGTGAATGGGTTTACTTTCAAGATCCATGGTCCATCTGCGGTTTTGTATAATTTCGGACTTATTGTAATCAAAAAGATGGTAAAAAAAATTTCGCTCTACTGAGATGAGAGCAACCAAACCTCTTCTGGCGTTATAATAACAGTCTCCTCCAGTGTAGCTGACCTTTATATTAACCCTTTCGCTGTCATGATGCGCTTTTTGGCGCACCCTGAAAAGCTCCGTTTTCGCTTTACAGTTGCTCGTTCTGACTGATCTTTTAGATTAGATTTGGACAGGCCAGAGAACCTTCTTGAGGATTGTGATTCGCAATTTTATTTATTTAAGCTTTTTGCAATTTTTAATTTAAATATTAACCCTTTCAGGATAATGGTGCGCCAAACAAGAAACATGGAAAAAATTGTATTTTTTGAGAAACTATTCCAGAGGACTCCTCATTCTATGAGACTCTTATTCTTCGTTTTGATATACTAACAAGAGTGGGAGGTTAAGTTTCTGTAATTTCAGAAAATTTCTATTAACTCTAAAAAATTCGGTTAAGAGTTGGTCTTATGGAGGAGTTAAATTTGAAAAGGTCGAAGGCCAATTGATTAAGTCTCAAAAAACTTTCCTACCAGCAAACTCCGACTTTAGAACTTTCTTTCGGGAAAATCGAGGGTTCTCGAGATCTCAAAAGGAAGTTTGGCAACTCATTTTGCAGCTCGGGACCTCCTCTACACCTTTGCTGAATCTATTTCCTCCATAGGAGAAACTCTTAACTGAAATTTTTGGGGTCAAAAAGGAATTCTGGAATTTCAGAAACTTAGCCTCTCACTTTTATTGACCATCCTTTATCAAACCCAGCCGGCTTAGCTATGAAAATGTGGAGTTTGAAGTGGAGCTCAAGAGTCCAAGAGCTTAGGGAAATGTAACTTCGTCCCAATTTTTTCCATTAAAATTTAGTTTCATTCCATATCGCTCTTTTTCGCGAACCATGACCGCGAAAGGATTAAATAATTAATCATTGAATAGGTCTTAGTGGGCTGCGTTCTATACTTCCAGCTATTTTGTGAGAATAAACAAGTCGCATCTTATTTGATAAATCGAAAACGGCAAACGCTGCAGACAAGCCTCCTTGAAATCGCAGACCCAGGAAATGGTGGGAGTTTGGAATCGGCTCCAAATAGGTTCGGTCAGCTTCAATTTAGATCAAAATGGGCGAAAATAAATTCAAGGAAAATCGTACGTGCGTATTTCATTTCCAGACCATAAAGTTCTTCTTGGCTTTTCGTTTTAGTCAAAAGGTCATATATCCCTATTCGATTCGAAACCTTTGCGTACCAAACAGCCTTGCTGGATTGAATAGCTGAAGTGTCTTGCATGCTAGTCGAGAATACAGTACTCTCTTTTATGTCCAGATACTTGCCGAAAAATTCTTTCAAATAGTCAGATTTCATAAACAAGCTCTTCATATTTTCTGTTGTTGATTCGCTCCCATTAAAATCGCGAGACCATCCACTCAATTCAAAGACAATTGATGCGAGTTGTTGGTTCCTTTGCAGCATTTTCTCCTCTTTTGTCTGAGAGGCTACCGGATCAATCTTGTCCAAATTGCCCAGAAAGTATGTTTCTGAGTCTCTGAGTTTGAAATATTGCTGTAGTCCACAATGGTTTTCACATGGCTATCAATTTGATCAGATAGGAACTCCAGGTCGGCCGTCACATCTTTAAAATATCAATTGTAGATTTATTCCCCTCTTTTGCTTCTCGCAATTGTGATTAAGACTTAGTAACGTACCCCATTGACTGACTTTCAATTTGGAAATCTTCAATCATAAATTCCTTCTCTTGCAGCAAACGAGAAGAGAGAAAAAGTAACTCTTGAATAAACATCGTCGCAGCAAATTATAATTGGAAGCAATTTGCGGAGGACATGGATTAAGAATTCTGATGAGAAATTTTTCGCTGCTGTTTTCTTTCGAGCAAGCTTCGGTAACTGTGGAATATGCAGTTCGCCAACGAATCTCTAGAGGAGTATATTTCTCACGTATCTTCGTTGGAATATTTGTGATCGCTTGAATTTGGTTCATTTTCTGATCGAAGTACTTGTGGGAGAATTGGTCGGAGATTTAATTTTGCAAAATAAAATTTGCAACTTGCATAATTCGTTATTCCGTTAAAGAAATTGCAGAGTATTAGCTATGGGAAATTTCGGCAACAACGTTGGTATAAATGCTACATGGAGTGAGGTGTAAGATTACGGATTCAAAGTCTAGTTCCTCAAAATGACATCACAAATTGTTGCTCATGCTCCTTTCTTCACTATCATTTCCCTAACAATTTTATCAAAATATATTTTTATCGAATCTGCATACATTAGATTTAATAAATAGACGTGTTTGTAATCAGAAATTGTTGTTAATTACGAAACACCCATATTCATTGCGTTATAAAAATACTAAAAGTAATACTCGGTGTGCACAACCAAGAAAACAACGATGAATTGACCGAGAACAGATCCTTGCTCTAGGTTGTAAAACATGAGTTAAATCATACCTAGCATATTATTTTGCGTTTCATGATGCACATTATCCTATTCTGATCTCTGACTACCGGCGCAGACTTTTATTTCGAGGGTTTTTTTCAGAAATTATTAATTCTGTCCGAAGATTTATCGATCTTTCTACTTTGATACCAGTATCTCATTTCTCCTAAATCATGCTGAGTCAGTTGATGAGCCTTTAAGCTTTTGCCCTCTTTTTTTGGTATATTCTCAATGCTCGCTTTTAAATCTGATTAATCTTCCAAAAAACGCTTGATTTTTAGTAACCACTCGCCAATTCTCGCTGCCAGAGAGATGTTATCAACATACACGTTTTCCTTACGATCGTCTTATTGACTATACCGATCGAAACTCATCCTGACAAACAATTAGAGTTGCTTATTCTCTATACTCTAGGACTTCAAAATTAATAAACTGTGATAAAGTTTCTCATTTAAGCATCTGATTAATTTAAGCTGCTTTTTGAGCGCTGCTTAACAGAATCTAAATTAGCTCCTTGAAATTTTCTGTTATCGTTTCCTCTTAAAATTCTCATGGCACTATCACGACCTCGCTCAAATTCCTTTCAGGACTTCATGATGTCACCATGGCGATCCCTCTCCGAACGTAAACTTGAAACAACAATTTTCCCATTAATCTTACTTCTTCACAATTAGTTGGCCTTCAAACCGATGAACCAGAGCTCTCTCTGAAAAGATCCATCAGCCTCGATATAGGCTCCGAAGCGATCGAGAACTGCGAGAGTGAGGTCCAATCTCCAGAGAAAACTCACAGTTTTGAGGGAAAAGCGCCGAAATGCCCAGCAACGAAGGAACCGCAACACCACGTGTTGATAACAATTCTCCCTCAAGAAAACTGCTGTAGATTCTGCTATGAGAGAGAGACCGAGGATGAAGGGAGACTGATCGCTCCTTGCAAATGTGATGGCAGTCTCAAATATATCCATGAAAAATGTCTTCCGAAGTGGATATTGCAAATGGATACTGAAGAAATTCTTACAAAGAGTATCAGATGTGAGTTATGCCTTTATAAGTACAAGTTAAAGGTCACAAAAGACGCTGAATTTAAGTGGAGTCGGGCTCTTCATCGGTGGGGATTTCTTATTGCTGGCTTGCTTTTTGCATTCTTGTGCCTTGGAAGTATGATATGGCCCCTTTTTGTCAATCCGAAAGACTTCTACCACCCGCTCTTTGTATTGAATGGCTTCCTGTCGGCTATGTTTTCCAGTCTAATGATTTTTTGCTTTCAGAACACTTTTGTAGAAATAAAAGTGCTGGATGTTGAAATTCTTGAATTGCCATCAAGAAAGCGCGCTTCTTCTCAGTGTCATGAGTCTGCCATAGGCCAGAATGCGAATGGAGATGCCATTTCAAAATGCGATGGAATCGAGCAAAATGAGGAAAATTCAACTCCAAGAAGTCCTCTAGATCAGTCTCAATTATTTCAGAACTCTTCACTGCCTATGACTCATCGCCAACTACTTGTATCAGATATTTCCCAAATTACGATGCAGATATCTACATAGATAATTGATTTCTGCAGTGCAATATGATTTTTTTATACATTTTAAGAAAAAATAATAATTTATATTAGAAGAGAATTTTTCAAAAAAAAAGAAAATTAGCATTGGATAATACATGTCGTTGGAATCCGTATTGATGAACTTGTTAAGCATGTGATCGATGCATAACATCTGAAATAGGATGTGCATAAACACATAAAGTGACTATGGAATACAAAGAATTTGATCAGTGACCTTGGAATACCAAAACCGATCCTGTTAACTTGTCAAATTATTTTATTAGGATTGAGATTTTTCTATCGAAATCTTGATAAAGCTTCAGTACTAAATTACAGAAAATTAATTCTCTATACTCAATCCATTACCATTATAGCTCAGCGACTCCAGTTTTTATCTCTATGACACAGTATTATTCGATCTATTACGATTCGAATCTTACAAAACTTTTACACTTTGAAGTCATTGCTGTTGATTTAATTAGTAGAAAGATATAACAAATGAATCTCGGCCGAACACTTGCGGCATTCGACTCTTAATTAGCAATAAAAAAGTGCTTTTTGTTTGTTTATTGTTTTAACATGGACCTGCATCTCTATCAGAGTCTCCTTTTTTATAACTGCTAACTACATTAGCAGCATTTTTTGGTTGTTCAACTTTCTATCACTGCTGACCATTCATTTCAAGCATCCGTTTCTCTGCTGCTTCAGCGCAACTTTGATTCCTTGCATCAAAATAGATTCTCCATTCCTCCCTCACATCGTTATTTCTTGAGCCTGAACCTGAAGGCTCTGAGATCACAAATCCAATTCCGTTTCTTTGTTGGAAATCCATAAATGAAAGACCCTTTTTCCTGTTTATGGATTTTCTCACACCAACAATAGCCGCGACAACAGCAAGAATAATAACCCCGGCCATATTTATGATCATTAAAGGTGACTTGATAAAATTGTCCTGCACATTTCAAATTATTTCATTATTAGAAGTTCAATGAAAAATACTTACAAATACAAATTCGCAGGTATCGCCAAAGCAAGGACCTCCATCACATTGGCTGCAATTTGGACTCTAATAAATCCATATGGTTACAATTCTCAAAAGAACAAAGATCTATACGCTCATAGGCGCTCCGCAATGGCTGCGAGGACTCCATCCGTCTTTGCATTTGCACTTAAAATTGCTACTGCAAACTCCATTGTGGAAACAATCAAAATGGCAATATTTCTGAGCGTAAGCAGTGCAGATTTCTTGAGGATCCGGACATGTCAAGTACCCTGAATAATCTAATGGCATAGTGGTTTATTGCATGCAATGGCTCAGAAAGAACTCACTAGGAACGCTTTTCCTCTCACCAGCAAGCGAGCAAGTAACATTAGCATGACTAACATTGATCGCCAGAACCCACTGTCCATTGGATAATTGGCACTAATTAGAATTTGTTAGGGTAAATAAATGGATGATTCAAAAAAGGATTACCTTAAAATTCAAACAAAAAGCGTAATTAGGATAAGAAAAGGGCGAAGATAATATGTTAAGTTCTCCTTCAAAGCACAGCGAATCATCAGTAAACACTTCATCAATAACAAGAGATGATAATAATTGATTAGAGCAGAGCGAGTTTATTGTATATGAAGAGTGAGGGCAGTTGTCTGATAGAGGGTCCGTCGATCTTACAGAAACTTCCAAAGAATCCCAAAGAGGGTTTATCGTTATTCCTCTCTCCATGCCGCATCTTCCTTTAAATTTACGGTCCTGAGCGCATACTTCTCGTGGTTTACTACAAAATTCCTCAAATTTCTGAGTTTTACTGCTTCTGTCAATGCAGTCACCATCCAAGAACTCGCATTTTTTGCCCTTCCCCCAACTAAGCGACTCTGCATATGAATAATTCACTTTATACCACCCTGTGCTCTCAAGGAAAATAAGCGTGAAATTCGATATCTTGCTGAATGGTATCGAATTTCCTGTCATAAACTATTGAAAAAATAAAATGAGTGCCCTTCATATCCTCATAGATCAGATACTTCATCTCCAAGGATCCTTCTTTCCCAATGTGACCCCGCCGTAGCAGCCGACCCTTCATTCTCGAGTTCTACTCCTTGCAATGTGGGGCAATCGAAATATTGCCTCGCATATTCGACAACTTTAGGGAGCACAATCATTCTTGTTTTCATTCCTCTGACTGTGACGTTTCTAACTTAATTTAAAGGTCAGGATATGAGATTATGGCTTACTGAACGACTTGTGACTCAGGAAGAGTTTTTCGCGTGGCAGGATCAATAAATTTCGAAAAAAAGGTGGGAGAGAATCCGAGAACATGCGTGAGCTCATGAAGGACGGTTCGTATTTGGTCAGCAGTATCATTTCGTTCTGATTGAAAATACGAGGCGTTAATATTGATATATCCAATAATTGGTCTTGAAGGTGTTATTTTAATTGTAATAAAGTGGTTACCGATTAGTGTATACATCGATGTAGCACGCAGAAGCTGCAGCAACCAATTCTTCCTCTCCATAAAGAGGCATCAGCCTCACAAAAAGCAATAAATCTGCATCGAGACTGGCGTAGTTGTATTTGTCGGGGATTTTTACACCGCCACAGGAGTCGCTATTTCCTATATATATTTTGCCAGGATATTGAGAAACTTGAAGGAGTCTTTCGAGGTAAGTTAGTGCTGCAGGGAAGACTTCCGTTGTGATGTGCTGATAGTGATCAGCGGCAAGTGTTTCTAGACCTGAGTAAATAAGGATATATGCGTTGAGTGCGCTCGAGCAGGAAAAGCTTTACCTGTGTAATCTGCGATTATTCGCATGTTTTGATAGCTGTCAAAAAAGAGCATTCTTCGTGAATGACTAAGAAAATCAGGAATTCTATTCATCGTTTAAGAGTATCACTTTGAAATGTTTGCGTGGAGAATCTGAGGAGGAATGTTCTTTTGAATTTTCTCATGACTGCACTGGTGACAGTTGACCAAAGTCATAGTTAATAAAGCGAGAAGTCCAAGTAGGAAAGGCAATCGGAGAGAGGACATGCTTGCTGGTGAAACTGAAAATAAAATTTACTGTATTGATTATCCAATCATTGGTTGATTCTTTATGAATATCTTTATTTTTAAGGCTAACCGGCTAGCCCGAAAAAAACCGATGAGAAGTAAGAAACTGATCAGAAGTACGAAAATTGGCTGAGACTGGAATCTTGGAATGAAGTTGAATAGTAAAGTGCTGACAGCTTGGCTTGGGTGGAGATTAGAAGAAACTTGTATTTCGGAATGAATTTAGTTGGAAATCAGGGCAAACTTCGACCGTACGTGAAATTTTCTGTTGGTTTCTTAAAGCAAATATCTTATTGAGGATAGAACCAATAATTAAACGTAAATAAAGCTGGTCAGATTTTCCTTTTTCATGGATTTCATCCTCAGAGAAAGAAAGAAGCTAAGACACAATGAAGGAACCTAGCCATGTATTTTTCTTTATAAAAAAATTTCAAATATTCAAACCTACAATGCAGCAGGTTTAATCGTGAAAACAAGATATATTTCTTTCATATTTTATTCTAAAGAGTTTCTTAAAGCCCTGCAAACATTTTAAATGGATGTGAATCTGTGAGAAATTAGCATAATTCTGGAAAAAATAGTGAAAGTGTTAATACAACAAGAAATTGAAAACATACAGCACAAGCACAATTTTAATGGAACAACATAACTACAATACCTATATAAAAGTATTTATGGCGTACCTTGATTGTCTAAATTGACATTCAGATCTAATTTTGCAGCTTTAGCTTTCTTCTGGAAGTAAAAATGACTCAACTTCTCAAACATTTCAGTTTTATAAGGCCAAATCATTGACTTCAAATCCATAGCAAACTCAAATATCGAATCCTTTGTCATTTGTCCTTTCTCTTCCTCTTCATCATCTTTCGCCTCGGGTGATTGAGCGTTTTCTTCGAAATTTAGCACGAAGTGCTTAGTACTACGTCTATTACCAAACAAATAAAGGAGTTTATTATAAATTAACTAATAAGCTAATCAATTACCGCTTTTCCTTTCGCGTTCCCACTTCATCAGCGTCTTTCCGTTTCGGTTTCGCTTTTTCTGTGTGTTGATGGAAAATCATAATGTAGAGCTCTTTAATCGTAGCTGATTCAGCTCTTCGCTTATCAACATATTTCACATGCGAATACTCCCGATGTAATCCCTGAGAAATTGCAAAGAAATCGGAGTTCTTGAATCCCATAATGTACATATCCTTCTTAGACACCAGATCGAGCTTTACTGATTTGTCTTGCGACCGTAGGATCGTTGTGTCGAGTTCCTCTTTCAAACGGTCAATAGCAATCTGATCCCTCTCTTCCAATGGAGTGAAAATATTTTTCCCTCGGTATAGCATCCCTTCATTCGAGAAGAGTTCGTCTGAATACAACCAAGGCCCTTTTTTCACAATTCTGAAGCTGACATTATCCTCTGCTATCTTGCTCGTGTCGAATAAGAAGTATTTATCATCTCCAGCCTAATGCAATCGTTTAATCCCACTCCATGCTGATAGGAGTTGTTTACATTAAATATAATTTTCATGAAGCTTTTCTTATCGATAATTTTGTTATTCATCACTTTCTCGGCAATAGCTAGCATTCTTGAATACGCGAGAGGCGAATTCGTCTGGAACCGCAGGATCCTGCCCCATTAGAGTCAGATGATTAGATAAAAGCGCTTGTTTACCTGCTAACGTTCATTAATATCAAATTTTGGTTGTTTTGCGTGCTTTCGATGACTTCTTTTTCCTTATTGTCGCCTCGGACCTGCTCGTAGAACTTCCCAAACGTCTCTTTCAGGTACATATTCTCCATTTTCTTTATATAATCACTGTAAGTCAAGGAATTCAGCAGGCACTAACCTCTAACTCGTCGGCTTCGCCGCTCTTTAAGAAAGCTTTTCTCATCAGAAGCTCTTGGTCGATGTTTGCTGTAAAATGAATGAATACCTCATCCGAAAGAAACAAAAAAATACTTTTCAAGATCTTTTTCCTTTTATTCTCCATCATCTTTTCTTTCGACAATGCGTCTTTTGCCTGATCAATCTCTTTTTTGGTTTTAGCCACCGTTGGCGCCATAGTTTCTCCTCCGCTATCATCCTCCATGAGCTCGTACAATTTTTGCTCGATTTCCTTAGCGTTTTCTATCGCTACTTTCTTTTCGCTGTAGTTCGGATGTAGACTGAAAATTTTCACATAGAACTCCTTCTCGCCTGTCATTATCTCGAATTCCAGAGTCGGCAATTTATGACTAGGAACCTCCATGCTTTCTTTTCTAAACGACTGCACCTTTAGCGACGAAGACGGCTTTACCAGAGCACCGTTGTCTTTCAATTCGCTTTGCATAATAGAAGATTTGAACGTTTTAGACTGTAATTGCTGAGATAAAGTCGCCGATCGTAATAAGCTCGACCCAGGGATGCGCTTGACATTGGAGATATTCGAGAAGAGATCTCCAGACCTAATGCCTACCGTACCTCCAGAAATCTTATTCGGACTGAGGTACTGATAAGACGCGGTGTCACCTTTTTGCTCAATTTGAGATCCTCGCATTCCAGGAGAGTCCAAGATACCAAATTCCTCTGTGTTATGGTCAGGATCCGAAGGAGCACGTTGGTCCAGGGTCGCCATATTTGACCTAAATTTCGGCAGAATTTCATTTCTTAGTCTGAACACTCGATAGAACGAGCTGAGATTTTTAGGTTCTGCGTCATCGTTGAAGTCCCATTCCTGGCTACATTGCTTGTTTTTGTCATCTTTTTCCTTTGTGGAAGTTTCAGTAGCCGCTGAAAAAGGATTCACTGTCGGTTTATCACGAAGAGTGAGCACATCAGGTGACTCTGTTTGCTTAAATGGGGTATTTATAATTAGCTCCTGTGGGTTAGTTGGTGTCGCCATGGTAACTTCAATCTGTGGTTTGAGTGCAATATGCGAGTCTTCTGAAAAGGCAGCTGGTTTATGAGTCAATTCCGACTTAGCTCTGTCTTTCATTTGTCGAGTGAGCATCGCTGAGCCTTCCCGTCGTAAAGTATTGGTAATCGGACTTCTTGACATAAAAGCTGATTTGAGCCATGAGTTGCCTAGAGAATGAGGAGGTTAGAAAAAAAAAATCACAACAATTATGCTCGTACTTTTAAATTCTATCAGTTCACTCGCATTTTTCTTTATTATCGAGTTGTCTGAAGGAAGATTAGCCCCGTATATCGCCATCGGGTTTCTGTGGTCATCAAGTTGTCCAATGCTATCGACATCGAGTTTCTTCCGCTCTTCGAAATCAGCGTCAACGACCAAAAATACCTCCCAAATCAGCCCTGTAGAAGAGTTTCGTTGTAAAATATGATTTATTAAATAAAGAGGACAATACCTCTGACAAGAGAGAGTATAATAATCGCAGCGATGGTATAAAAGCTGATGAAGTACAGGCTGCTCACAATCAAAGGGTAATTATAACTGCGGATGATATTATAGTAAACATCCGTCCAGCTAGCGAAGAATTAAGCCTTCTATGAGTAAAGTTTGGAGATTTACTATTGACCACTGACAACTTGCAGAAGCAGCATAAAAGCGGTTCCAGGCGTTCGAAAGCTAATGTATGCATGGACTTCGACATCTTCTTTCAACGCTTTGCTATTGTAGATCTCGATTCCGATGATAGCGAAGCTAAACATCGTGACAATGAGGATTGAAGCAATTTTCGTAACTAGATTAGTGCTATCAACCAGAGTTGCACCTCAAATTCATTACCTATGGGGATACAGAGGGAAATTTTTTGGACTAGAGTAATTTCCCTTTCAACGAAATCTTGAAAGAAATGATAAATTTTAAGAAACCATCCACGCTTTTTAGGCTCTGATTCCTGGATGCCTTCCTTGCTTTTCTCCGCAAGTCTCTTCATTTTCATCTTCTTGAGGTGCTCTTGAACCAAACTCTCTGTCTCAAGGTAGATTCGTAAGAATGAGAGAGAAAGCGGCCGCCATATGTAAATCAAATAGAGAAGCCCGTCAATACTTGGAAAGAATATCAAAGGAAAGTTTGATTGGAAAGCCCTTACGTATTTAATTTTGACCCGAAATAGCCCATTATCCCTGACTCCAGGAGTTTCATGAGGCTGTCGACGCAGAGTATCCCCAAGAAAACGTACTGAATCTCGTTGAAAAGCACTGCTGGCTCGTTAGAGGGTCCGAAAATGTCGTACAGCACAATTCCTGCGAGAAAAACATCCATGGTAATATAGGCATTTTAATATATACGCTTTTACCTATATCTGCAAGGCAAACGAGTATTATCCAAATTTTGTAGAGCTTTGAATTCAGCAATATTGTCAAACGCAATCGCGAGGAAATCGCTGTTCTAAATCTAAGAGTTTTCATGTGAGAAGTAGTTCGATAGTAGCTTATTTGAAACCTTCTCCAAATACTAAGCTCCGGCCATTTTAAACTTGGAATTCGCACGTTATTCAAAATTAGCTCTGGCACCATGAAAAATTCTATGAGTTCCTATAAGGGATAAACCGCGTTGAACTGGGGCCGAAAGTACCAAGGAGCCATCGCCATTAATGTCAATCATATCGTAGATTTCCGTCTTAAATATCGATTCTGAGAGGGTTGGGTACAAGCGCTTTGTGAATTTCAAAAAATGTGCTTCTTCCAATTTTCCTGAGTCCGACCTAATTTAACGTGATGGGTCCTGAAATAAATGAAGAAAGCTCTTTACAAATGAATTGTTAATGCAGTGAAGCATGAAAAGAGCGCCTCTCGTTCCATTAGTCTGTCACTGATAACTGTCTTTTTGCGATGATACTGCAAAATTGATTATTTTACACTCATTCGATGAATAATATTACGCTGAATGAGTTGAATAGCACTGCGGTTGGAATCGGGAATAACAACAACATGGATAATGCCATGTAAGGGAGGTAATAAATAGCCGCAAGCAATGTAACATCTTTGAAAATGATATCAATGGGCTATCCTCGTGACTCGTTACCTAGTGACGGGAACAGGATACTTGGGTAGCCTTCTGCACTGCTCATGAGTATAAACATCGCATTGAAAAATTCGTAGACGTTGCTATAGTTGAATGGCTAAGAACCATCCCAGTAAACCACTTCAGAACAAGAAAGATTTAGAGAGGAATTACCTGAGGATGAACTGAGGCTTCTGCGGGCGGCACCTTAGCCAGTTTAATCCCGAACACCGCGAAGATGAACGAAACGAAAAAGAACAAGAAGAGGATTTCGAAAATAGCTTTAAACGATCTAAGCAGCGCATCCAGCGTCCTGCACATTTCTCTCGAGTAAAAAAATATCGCGACTTGAGGAAATAACGCTCAGATCATTCCGCCAAAAGTACACAAATTACCTGGTCTGATGACACGGGAATATCGGAAAATTATTTCAGGATAAAACACGAAATGGAACGTAATCAAGTCAGCCAGAATGCAAAGGTTAAAAAGAAACTGAACCACGATTCTTGGGTTTCCAAGGAGTTTCTTGCAATATGATTTCGAAGTCTCATGGAGTTTGTGGCTGAGGAAAAGAATCATATCGATCCAAAGCAAGGCTACAATGGTTATTTCGAGTCCTTTCAAAGCCGAGTAGTAATCAGCAAGAGAAGATTCTGTAAATTCTGAATCGTTTAATGAACTCGGCTCTAAGAAGGTAATTCCCAGCAAAAGCCAGCTGACTGAGAAGAGAAAGGTGTTCCAAAGCGGAGACGTTTGAAAATTGTAGATATTAACAACCCATCGGTACTTAGGAGCTGATACATGAGCTTATTGTAACAAAAATATGAAGAAAATGCTGATTTACTGTCAAGATCATTGCGAACTCGTCGGAAAAATAACGCGTCTTTGAAATTTCTAAGCGCCTTTTGCATTAATTGCTCTTCAGTAAGTTCTTTCAGTGTCTGTTTCCAGTTTTCATCTTCCATCATGGCACTATATCCAGCGTCAATCTATTTCAACATGACTAAATATCTCATTTGCAACCTAGGAATACCTTAGGATCATGAAATGGTCCTGTAACAATCAAATGGTCCTCATTTCTTATCGTCCCAGTTCTCTTAAAGGTCTTATTGCTGGTATTGCTGCTCTTTTTTGCTTCAATCTTCAAATTATCAGAAGGCGCGTTCATGGCGAACATGCTCGGCTGAATGGCTGTAACGCTCGGGTAACCTTCCGCTGATATCCCAGGCCTTAAGGGACTAAATTCCTCGCTTTGATTAATTTGGCCTGCAAAAATTCTCATGGGTGGGAGTATACTCTTTCTCCTCTCTTTGGTAGCCTGCTCTGCTTTTAGCTTTGTAAGTGAATTGACTGAAGGAAGTTTTGGCTTCTCTTGTTTTGGGCCATCGTCATCGAATAAAACGCTGCTGCTTGGTACTTCTTTGACTGAAGAGAATCTTTGATTGCCTTTATTTGAAAGTTTGAAGTTGTTATCGTTACGAAAAATACCTTGGAACCGAGTTTCGAGCTGTTGGTCTGTAAATGAAAAGCCTCGATCGTCAGGTTTAGTGTTTGACTTCATTACTTTTCTAATATAGTTTATACAGATCGAACTTACAAGTATTAAATTTCCGTTCAATATAATTTGCTTTAGTGAATAAATTAAAATTCTGATTGGTACACCCAGAGCTGAACGTCATCTGAGGGCCGCTTGTTGCGTTATAGCTTTCGAAATTGGTTGCGAGGTCAAACTCAATAGAATAGGTGTTTTTTTATTTGACAGAAGCTCATTACTGAGATTGAGAATTCCGTAATAACGCGAAGAGAGCCAAAGTTTCATCAAACTTAATTTTAGTGACTTGAAATTGAGTCAAACACTACTGAGCTTTAAACCTCTCGAAGTGAAAATGAGATTTGCGTCTGGTGCCATCTAAAGCGAGGACAAGTTTTGAATTTTTTTCTCCTCAGAAGATAGATGAGAATCTGAAGAAACTAGATTTTTCTTCGCTAAGAGAAGAATTCGATAAGTTTGGGATTGTTCAAGCACTCTCAAATGGAGAAAAAAAGGCAACAACATTGAATATTTGAAATTCACAAGAGAAATGCAACTTTATATGGGTGTTTCAAAATATTAAAATTTTATTTCGAAAGTCAGTAAATCGATTAATTAAAAATCAACTCACGAGACAGAGTATTTAGCCTCATGGTTAAACTTAATTAAAAAATATATCGCTGCTTCCTTTGTTTTTCATTCCAAATAATGAGGTGTGGAATATGAGTCCTCAATGCTTCCTTATTTAACTGGGGCAACTTGGTTTTTGCTGGCCATTAATCTGCTGAAGCAACTTGATGGTTCTGAGTATCATCCATAGCATACCTGTCTAGAAACTAGACAGATTTTTATATATTGTGTTATTTTTGTCGTGGGTATTTTTGTTTGTTATCTGAAGTTCATCAGCAACAGCAATAGTTCTCGCTATAATGTATCAACAAGATCTAACCAATTCATTCATGTTCTTTAATCTTAACCACCATATCTTGCTACCTTAAAAAGCTGTTTCATCAGATGATTTTGCTCTATAATATTTTAAGGAAGAATAAACTGCATAATTAAACTCTGACATTCTTGAAAATGTACCCGAAAAATCTCCCCTTCTTATTATAATAATAAAATACATTTTATTTTATTGTGTTGAGTGAACTTTTACGCCTCGAATCGATCACTGGTAATTCTCAACAAACTTTCAAATTAACATCCAGCAATGAGGATTTTCTCTACACTGTTGTCAATGATTTACTCTGTTCTTTCCAAGTCTTCCAAAGTAAGGTTGTTTGCTTTTCTCTGACGCTTAACTTAGAGACTGGTCTTAATCGAATGGTAAGATTGAGTTTTTATCTCGTTGGAGTCCCAAATATTGTTATCATCATCATTACTTTGAAACTCTTTTATCGGAGTAGTTATTACGAAAATAGTATAGGTTGATTTTGTGAAACTCTTGACATATGGTCCAGCGGATAGATCCAATAATTCTCTGCAACTAATACTAACGGCTGCTCCGACACTTATCTTAATTATGACTCCCTTATTGTTGAGCTTCAACTAGAGCCTCTGAGAGAGAAGTTAGAATTGAGTTTGAAAAACCTCTTAAGTTCAACATTCCATTCATAAATTTCTAAATTCATAAAAATTCAGCAAAGTTGACTTCGCTACCGAATAAAATTTATTTTCTCACGACATCCAAACCAAAGTCAAAGATATGCAAGCAAAATCCGATGAAAAAGAATTTATTGTCCCACCGAAGCTTGCTCTTGCCTATACAAATATCAAGCTCATCTCAGAAACAGCTTCTTACAAAGTATTCGAAGCTGAGACTCAGAACACTCTAGAAAAACACCTAATCAGAATCCTCAACCCTAACAAAGACTTCGTAGCCAATAACTTCGATCATGTGGTCACTCTCTTCCTACAGGAGCTATTCCACCTTCAAAACCGTTTTCCTGGCTCCGTGCTCATAAATACGCTAGAAATCAATACTGATCGCAAACAACTTGCCTGCGCCATTCGCCTCTCTGGCTTACTCAGTCTCCAACTCGACGAAATCCAGCAGTTTGTGGATCTCAAAAACCCCAAAGTTGTTGAAAAATTGTTAAATGATATTATTACGGATGTAGAATTCCTTTGTGGAGATCTCCAATTGAAAAATGTCGCAAGCATTTTGGAACCAGAAAATATTTACTACTTGAAAGAAAAGGGAGATTTCTTCTTAGGAAACTGGGACAAAATTTTCGAAAAAATTTATGGAGAACCTGCAAATCTCTCACCTGCAGTGATCATTCCTGTAGGAAAAGCTCTTAGTTCGCAAGTGTTGGCAGCGGAAATTCAAGCATTAGCTCATACGTTGCTAAAAGTAAAAAGAGTGGATCTCGAAGAGCTTGAATTTCTGCTAACAGCACCAAAAATCAAAGTTTCGACATATAATTCTGCGGTGAAATCAGTGGTAGAAGAAGGTTTCAGCGATTCAAAGGAGCTCCAAGCTCTAGTTGAAAGAATGCTAAGTCGGGATCCTCAAAACCTACCTAAGCTCGAAGAGTTCAAAATCAAAGACTATCAATTCCAAGGTCCCATTGAAGAAATCAAAAAAGACGATGAAAATGAGCAACAAGCACTTCATATGCAAGAGATGAACGAAGAATCTAAAATTAATGCCTCTGCAATTGGTAATCCATACATGATTGTTCCCCTGCATTCCCCTGACTCATTCTATTTTCTGACTAGAACTGGTGGCTCCGAAACTGCTTGCATGGTGCACATATAATAGTAACAAGATTAACATAGTGGACATCGAATCGAAGCAAAGTTACACAAATTTTGAAGGAGTTAAAATCAGCGACACAGGTCATTTGGTTTTAAAATTATACGATTGTCTCACTAAGAATGTTAATAGGATACAGTTGGACACATGTGAAAGATATGCCTAAAACAAATTTACTGGTGTCGCTCCATCATAATTACGGAAAATCAGCCAATCTAGAGATATTCGACATCTCCAAGAGAGACCAAATCAAGAAAGTTTACTCTCTTGGTGAAGTAACTGGAGGTAAAATCTGAGTTTGTCGATCTACTAACAATATATCCATCTTAGTGACTGGAGTGGGAGATGTGACATATAACTCACGTAGAGGAATTCTGGGTGCAATCCCTGTTAAGTCGATGATCGCTTATCATTTATTTACCATCGATGCTGGCGCTTCCAACGAAAGCAATACCGTCAAACTGACCCGCAAATCGAAGTGGTACTCTCAAAACAGTAATTTTTCACATAAAATTCATAACAGATTTACTTGATTTGTTCGTTTTAGCTAACTACATATGCGGGCTTGACTTCAATCCGACTGGAGAGTCTGTAGCTACCATCGACGCTACCGGGGTATGTTTAATATCAGATATAAACACGGACAGTTATAGCTTCCACCAGCAAATCGGCACCAAAGCAGGTAATTTCTTAAATTTTGAAGCGAATTCTTTATTCTTATTTTGCTACTTAGATGGCTATGCTCACTGCAGATGGAGCACCGAGAGTAGCGAACCCTTATTATACGTCAAGTATGAAGGCAACAAACTCAATATCCTAGATGCTGAGAAGAAAGTCCGAACTTTGCCAGATTCGATTCTCATTAATAAGCCTGGATGTAAAATTACTGTTGCTTCCTTTTTTCTAATATGGCTCTGAAAGATGATGCTCTTTGGATCGATGTGTGCCAGAGCAATGGAAATTTGCTAGCAGCCGGTGGCAACGGCAGCGGTTACAGGATTTTTGACAAGCGAGCATCAAAGATTGTCAAAACCTTTGAAAACGTTCATAAAAGTAAGAATCTTTGATTTTATTAATCAGAAGGAATGATAATTTCTAGATACTATCTATTGTGGAAGATGGAGTCCCAACGGAGATGTGATTGCGAGCGCATCTTACGATAGTACTTCGAAAATTCTGGACTTCCGGACTGGTAAGGTACTCTATACTGGTAACACTCCAGATGCAAGTAACAGAAGAGATTTTAATATTCGCATTGCTTATTTAATTATTAGATGCTGCTATGTCCGTCTGCTTCATATAGACAATGATGAGGTGCGTGCAAAAAGGAGTTTGAAGATGATACCAAGAATAATGATGAGAAATATTTTTTATGTACATCAAATTTAGATGGCCATAATTATCACATGGCATTAGAGACTGCTCGTGTTGTTTATCTCTATTCTATCATAATATCCTATCTAGTAAAAGGAAAAATTAGCTGACATTAAAAGAAAACGTGAGAATTATTTCTATGAATTGTGGCTCAGGTAATTGAGTGGAGATTATTGCCTTAAAGCCCTATCGAATTGTTTTTCATTGTCTAAGGAATCCTATCAATGCACCCATTATTTTCAAGATTTCCAATTAATTTATATGCCCCAACAATCAAATCTCTTAATCAAATAGCACTATAATTTGCCAACACTCTCTTTCATCCAACCCTCGATTGTAAGCAAACCAAACTAAGCAATTATATGCATAATCATTGTCTTCTGATTCTCCAATAAAAGTATAAGAATACATAGTAAGAATAAGTTTAAATGTCGTTTTCTGTCTGTGGTTCTTTTGCCTCTTGGAATACTTTAAGAGCAGCAACCGTAATTGTAGACATTGTTACCATAGACGTGCCGACTATTGTAGCAATGGTTAAGAGCACGTAATGCTCTGTATCGCTCTCTATTCCTTCACCCAGGGCAAATTCTGTTGCCAAGAAATAAATAGCCAAAAGAATTATTAATGAAATAAAAACTTTCATTTAGGCCCTGTTCCTTCTATGTTAGTCTGATTGAAATTATTTTCTTATTAATGAAGAATATGAGAGGGGGTGCTATTTATAGCTAGAGGCGCTTCGAGAAGTATAACATTGAAGGGCAAGTCATCATTCTGGAACTGGTAAAAACGTCCATATTTCGGCCTTAAATTTGATCTTAACTGCGATAAATTAAGCAAGAGCCTTTTAAATCAAAGATATTCAACGGCTTCAAGAAATTCTGAATCAAAATTTTAGGAAAATCATTATGGTTAGCAAGCATCGGAAAATAACATATTTTTCAGACAATCAATTAAATTTATGGTTTGATCTCAAGTCTAAGGTCCGCAAAGATTAACTTACAGTTTTACAATAGAGGCAAACTAACATTTGGGATATCCTCTGTGATATGTACTCCAACCAAGTGCAAAGTGCATCAAGTCGCTGTTTTTACTCAACAGCAGAATCTTACTTGGAATCTTACTTGGAATCTTAATGTAATTCGTTTGTTTCAGTAATATTTTATCCTTGTCATAAATTAATTATGCTCAGGTCTAACTTTATCGCAAGACAAACCACTACATGCCTACAAATGCGCGATACTCTTGGAATGTTTCTAACAGATTGCATATTAAAATCATTTCTGTGGTTTTTAAAAGGTTATATGACATATCTTTGCGTGCTTCAGAGCATAGCACTGTCATCTGTTATTCCGATTGATTCACCCTGTATAGTGCTTGACATCTGAATATGAAAAAGATATCAATTCCTTAGTAATATGCAAAAAAAAAAATGAAGTGCTGTATTATTAGCAGTGCTAATGGTTTTACTGTACTATCGTCTTCAGCAATAGCTCGTTAACAAAGCACAATGAGTGGGTTAGTTCATTATTTAGAACACGATTCTCTTACCCGAAATTTAATGGGAAGATTGTATTTTCAATGGTAATAAGAAACAACACTGTAAAAAATTTGTGTGAATTAGATATCTCTTACATCAAAAGCAACATACAAATAAAAGCTAATTCATATAGAGTGAATAACTGCGGTAAATGGAAGATTTTTGTGAATAACTCGAGGACTACTTTTTCTGCTCCCTTCGAAACTCGCTAGAAAAATGCCATTCTTTTTTTTCTTAATAGTGGCGTCTCCGAGCCTTCCAAGGATGATATGTGCCTGTATTTACATTAGAATGTACATGGACTTTGAACTCACGATGGCCACTGATACGATTTTTTATGAAGCTTTCTTTGTCAGAAGCCGAAGCTAGAGAGAATAGCGAAGCCACCAAAGCAAGCAACAACAGAATCACTGTCTTCATTAGGTTTTTTGAAGAGATAACTTTGCTATTTCGAAAAGTCTTTGTTATTTTTCAATAAATTATGAGCTTCTGCATTTATAGACAGCGATTTGCTGAGGCCTATACTGAATGAATGCAAAGGAGTAAAGGAGATATTTCAATCTGGTCAGTTGCTCTAAAAAGAATATCATTACTGAGAATCTGGAGAATTTGATTTCAAATTTCAGTGGGCTAACCTTGGTTACTGACCAGTTCTATATTGCAATCGAATATATCAGAAACTCAGTTATTGATTAACTTATCGAATTCTCGATTTCTTCTAGAAATTTTGATCAAAAATAGAAGAATTTTTATTAGCTTCCGTTTAAGCATTGCTAAAGAAAGTAGATGATCAAAACGGCTGAGCTGTTTCATTTTACCTTGTAATCAGCCATTTATTTTGAAATTCTTTGCATCCAATTCAATGACTCATTTTTTTCAAATCCAACAATTTTAGTTGGAATTTCGACTGAATTGTGAACCAGTAGAGTTTCAGACAGGCTCGTCAACACGCTTTTTGTCCTTAAAGTCAAGACGTCGACGTTGACAAAAAAAAAGAGTTTGTGACTTTTACAAAGGTATAAATCCAATGAGAATTTCCTGGGTGCTCTGCAATCAACATTCAGCACAATAGCTCAAAACATCACTCACTTGATTTAGGGTTCTTCCAAAAGTATGTATATCATCATTCAAATTGTATGAGAGTGGCAAAGTTTTGCTCTGAAAGTATTTTTCAAATTGCTTGCAAATGAAATATACATCAAAATTATTATTTGTCGGGTGTCGATTAAGTTTTTTGAGATGTTATTCTCTCAAACTCAACCAAATAGGCTCATCCAAGTTCAATCAGCAAGAAACTGTTGTGACACCTAAGAAATTATATATACTCACTATCAAACCTGTCAGCTGAAAATATTAAGATAATAACATCAATTCGCTTCCTAAATGCCAAGTCTAACCTATAAAAAAATTTGGAAATAGTTAATTTCTCAGTCAAATTCTTTGTTATCCTTATCACTCCAGATCAAGTTGCAATTTATTCAGTCTTTTTTCACTTCCAATCGCAATATTATCATCAAGCTGTCGTTTCGAATTTGAATTTGAAGCCTCTACATTATAGTTCCGTTTCTTTTTGTTTTTTTTCCTCTGTTCGCATTTCTTCTTTATAGATTCGAAAATCTTCCATAATACCTCAGAACTTACAATGCAGAGAGTTACTCCCACAATCGTCCAGCTGATTCCAAGCCGAACTTGATATATATCTGTTCCTTCCGTTTTTTGCAGGAAATATTGTACGAGAAAGAGAAAATTTAAAAGCAGAAAAGCGACTTCAACTCCGATATTCATTACTCTGGTTGATTTCTTCTTATATATCTTCCTTGGATAATAAATTCTGATTAGGGTGATATTCAGTAAGCTTGAGAGAAGAAGCTGAACTGTGGTCCAATTGTTCAAAAAGTACACAATAAGCACTGTTGCAAAGTTAGTACCGAGGATTGCGAATGGAATGAGCCGAGCTTGTTTCATTCGAATTTGATATTCTGCTTGCAACACATTGAATATTCTCAAAGAAGAAGCAAGTTTAGGAGTCATCTGACTCAGTTGATTATCTTTATGGAAAAAAGATTTCGAGCGTGGTTTAGCTGAATTCCGAGGAGGAGGCGTCTGAATATTGAGAGAGGAGAGGTACAATGTTGCGACCAATATGATTAGATATATTACACCAACAATGAAACTTCCGATTTCATAGCGATTTGAGAAAGAAGGGGATCTGAGATTCAAAATGATACTCAGACACATTGAACAAAAGC
>ENA-UOTZ01000271-UOTZ01000271.1-compost-metagenome-genome-assembly--contig:-NODE-271-length-43587-cov-8.727166_pt1 | contig 43587 bp, 21 predicted proteins | sample MGYA00238144_ERZ746983 | MGnify/ENA primary metagenome ERZ746983 (study PRJEB28759, sample SAMN06268863) | compost metagenome | isolation source: single cell | place: USA: California, Emeryville, Joint...
TGAAGAGTTTGATGCCTTCGCTTTAGAGTTTGGAGAAGCAGGATTAGAAGAAACATCAAAAAAATATTTGAATGAGCGATATTTTCGTACATGATGGCATCGCTCATATACGAATCTTTTGCACATCATGAGCGTACTAGGACAAATAAGTTAGATTAATTATAACCAAATCAAATAATTACATGATCATTAGCTAATCCGACTATACGCAAAAGTTTTATACACTTATGATCTCTTCGATTCTCCAAAAACCTAGGTGATGATGATATGATGACTCTTCTTATAGGACTCTTACTTTTTAATAGAGAGTGTGGTCAAGTTTAAAGCACCTCAATAATTAACGTTCATGTTATAGTCCGTAAATAGTGGTATCGAGACTGCAGCAACATGGCTTACTCGCTCTTCAGCTAATCTCAGCCTGAATCGAAAAGAATAATGCCTTTCCATAAATTTATGAATAATAATAAATACCCTTCCAATAAGCAATCATGTAATTGATATTCATCATTCTGTAATGTCTATATCAGTAATTTAACTTACTTTGAATTTGAATGTTGGGCTACCTCCTTTTGACTGAACGAAGGTGTGAAGATATGCACAATGTTTTTACAGCTTAAAGCTCCGCCACTAGTCAAAACTCCGCCCCCTAAAGCCACTATCAAACACATACGTCATGCGCACGTTAATAATGTTGATGAGACTTACAATTTGGTAGATTTTTCACAATTCCTTGCAATTCTGTTTCTAAAGACCTTCGTTGTAGTTGAGAAACAAGTTGAGTGACAGATAAGATTTCAATTATTTTACTTTCCTGTTTTAAAGCATCTTTCTCGAAGCAATCCTTCCAATTTATCTCCCTCATTGATTGATTTAGGATTCACAAAATTCACTAGATAATTGAAAAGACCATTAGCTCATTTTGGAAAATTTAGATTGGGGTTTCTCACGGATAGCATCTGTTTTTTCATTAAGAATTTCTCCTGCAACATATTGGACGATAACTCCATCAATGAGAGTTTGTCGTAGTATTGTGCCATTCGCTGTTTTCAAATATTTTTTTGATGTTTCTTCTAATCCTGCTTCTCCAAACTCTAAAGCGAAGGCATCAAACTCTTCAATACATTCCAGATATTTTATCAGGACATCGATGTATCGATCGAGTTGATGAGAACACGAATGCGTGGTATGCATAGGTTTGAAAAGTGTGTAAGACACACTATCATTTCGCATGAAAATTTTCATTAGTTTCATCCTTCGACTGTCAAAATAATATTTAACTTCTTCCAGAGGGTGAATTATTGATTTGTGTTTCCATTCTTTCATGTTTGGCAGAGATTGATGTAAAAGAGTCATATATATAATGTCAAGAAGAAATTTGTTGTCTCCCACATTCTTATCCAAGAATGCTTTGATGCTCTTCAAATATGAGTGGTCTTGCACGATCTCTCCATTTCTGAACATGTAGGCCCTGTCGAAAATGTCGTCCCAGACCTTCCATTCTTCTTCTTTTATGTTAATCCAGTTCAGAGAATCCTGCATCACATGAAGAGTTCTCCAGGCACTTTTGAAAGGGTGGATATTGTCTTTGCCTTCGACTTCTGGGGTTCCTCGTTTCGAAATGTCATGAAATAGATTGGTCCAGAGCAGAACGTTTTTGTCATACTTACTTAAGCTAAGATAGCCAGGATCATGAAGTAGACAGAAAAAGACACTATAAATATGATAGCAGATCCTTCCTTCTGTGTAGCCGGCAAGCTTGCTCCAGTAGGGGATTAACTTGGTAATCTCATCAGTCAATCCTTGGAACTTTTTAGAAATTGGTCTTCTGCCATTGAAAGGGTATTTATCCAATTCCTCTATCTCTGTCTCAAAATATTTCACGACTGTAGGTACCAAGTCAGGAAACCAAGTTTCAAACTTGTATTCTTTGGGTACAGTTGATACTCTAAGATGATCATAAAGAAGATAGTAAGGACTCACAGTCTCTTGCATTAGTGTTTTTTTTATTTATATTAAATATCTAAAGTTTTTTTGTTGTATTTGTTGGTAAAATATCCCAAGTTTAACGCTAAAATTAAGCAAAATAAATAGCTTCTCATAAACAAGAGTGAAGAAACACATACATCGGGACATATTAAATAATAATCGAGGAATTGCTTTCTTAGCGCACTAAAAAAACATGTACGCTCTATCATCATTTACAATCAGGAATCTTCAATTCTAATTATAGGCTAAAGATGCGAACAAAGTGAACAAGGATATATGTCTCAATCTGAACCTCCGACGCCTCTCAATTCTTATTATTTCAGAAAGAAATCTTGTTTTTAATTTATAACTTTATTTTTTCTTTAAACTTGTCTCTAGATTAGGATGAATTCTCACTGATCTTACTCTTACTCGCAGAATTAACTCACAATATATTTCTTTGTTATTGTGAAAAACAGCACAGATAGCACTCTATTTCAAACTTAACGATAATCATAACTATTATTTAATCAAGAGATAGACTGGCAAAGGTAATCTCATTTCTTCTTGGAAGAAAGATGATTCAATGCTCTGTCAACAAGATCGTCTTTCTTTCCATTTGTGCTCAAGCCCTTGCTTGAAAGGTAGTCCTTTAACATGACAACTGTCAACTTCTTGATCTATATAAGAAAAAGGCAATCAGGTCAGACACATTGCAGATGAAATTATTATTTACATCTCCAGATTTGAGTTTTGCTTCGACCTCTTTGGCAATATCAGCACTGTCAGCTTCTTCATCTTCAATGTCCATTTTCTTGTTACTGGTCTTTTTCTTTCCTCCTTTTGGTCTATCGTCTTCAATGAAATCATCATTATAGTCATAGTCATCTGCAGCATCATCTTCAGAATCACTTCCCTTCTTTTTGCCTTTCTTGCCTGCAGCGGCTCTTTTTCCTCGCGGCTTAGGTTCATCTTCCTCGGTAATGATATCGACTTTCTTTCCTCCTCTAGCTTTTTTTCCTGAAGGAGCGACATCTTCATCCTCATCATCATCTTTCTTCTTTCTTCCACGTCCTGCTCCACCTCCTCTGCTTGATGTTTTCACAACGGGTTCTGTGTAGTCATCTCCCCAAATCGAGTTTTTGAAACTGTCGATGAAAGGTTGGTACTTTTCGAACCCTTCCTCGTCAGGTTGCAGTAAATCTTCTACATCCTCTGGTTCTTCTTCACCAAGTGCTATTGCTTGGAGTTTCGTGTAAAAGTTTTGAATGTTGGGATTGGTAAAGTTTCTTGAATCGAAGTCGATTGACAGAGACTTAACAAGTACTTTAGCGTTGACCACGTTCTCTCTTGAAACTTCAACTTTCTTCACGGGTTTGACAGTGTCCGGTTTTCTGATATCATCAGCAAATGGCAAAAAGACCAGGTTGAAACCAGGTGGTGTTTGGAAGTTATCTTCATCAAAAGATTCTTTCTGTGGGAAGAGAGCGCAAAATCTGACAGCAGAGGTTACACGAGGAACAAATCGAACGATAGCAATCTTGTCTTTTGCTATCATCTGTTTAACCATTGCGTCAACGACCTGTGATGATCCTGCTATGCGCTAAAAACAAACAAACAAGAGTATTAGAGATGAATATAATTAAATCATCATGTTACCTCATCGTCAGGGTACAGGAAATATGAGGAACGAATGTTATGGTAAGCTTTAACTCTGGATCTCGGTTTAAATCCCATCAGTTTCAAAGATGGCTGATCAAATTTCTTAATTTCATTGACATCATCTTTCTTGAAAAAGACTTTTTCGCCTCCAAGTTCGAAGTGGGTTCTAAAATTTGGATAATTAAATGTAGGTTAGAATTGGCTTTTTGATGTATGAGTACCCAAAATCTTTTGGTTCCAAAATTGCACCTGTTTCCTCGCAGATGTAAGAACTCTTTGTTTTGAGAGGTTTATTTGTTTTGGCATCGAGGGCAACACCATATGGTCTGCTGGTGGCTCTGATCATTGTGTACCTTGAAAGATTAAAGAAAAAAAGTTGAAGACGGAATAGGGTGGTTATAGAAGCTTACACTTTGATGCCTATTTTGAGATTGGGAGCCAAGGCAAACTCAAGTCTCGTGAGAGTTCGCTTTTTAAATTCCTTTTGTTTGATTCTTTGCGTCAATTGCATGATTTTGCTTGAAGTATCGAATATTCCGGTGTTCACTTCATCCTGATCGAACGCGATGAGATCGGCATAGAACTTCTTCACATCGAATTTGAGGTTATTCACCTTCTTCAGAGGAAACAGTTCGATATTGACGTTCATTTCAGTCAAATGCTAGTATTAAATACTAAGGCACAGACAAATTAATTGATTGAAGGCTACCTTAGCATGCTGGAAAGCAAGATCTCTATCAGCTTTTTTTGTTGGATTTGGAAGGTCTTCAGGAGTAAACAGGAAGATTCTTTTGATGACACTCTTATCTCTGATAGGTTAATAGGGGAAAAATTATGAGAGCTTCTCGTCTGAAGAAGAGATGAAAATTACTGGCTTTTGAATTCGTGGTTGCAAAGCCAAAGAGCTTCATGAAGAGGAGTCTCTTGATCAGCAAAACCGTATTCTGATTCGAAATTTTTTGTGATTTCACTGACGGTCTTAATTCTTTCGGCGTCAGGAGAATCCAAGCTGAATACGGTGTTGATTCCGTTGAATTTCATTCCATTTTGGGATTTTTTCTAGATAGAAATCACAAATGAAAAAATTCAGATCTCTGATGAATCTAACATGAGGTAATTTACCACGTTGTAAAGAATTAAGGCGATTTTATCATTATCGTTTGTGATGATTTTAGCCTTCATGAAGCTGCTCACGGCGTTCATAACAACTTCAAACTGTGACTATGATGAATTTTGAAAAGAGATATCAGTGATTAGCTGTATTAAACAAAGGAAGTTACTTTGGCTTCAGAGCTTTCTTTCTGAAACAAGTGTCTTCGGCAATCAACGACAAATATAACAGCATCTTTCAGTGATTTGTAGGAATCTTTGCCATCCTATAAATAATTTATGATTCGGAAATGAAAGAATTCTTACGACTCCTTCTTCACCACCAGCGAAGATGTCATCGAGATTTCCACCTTCACCTTCTTCACCCTCACCTTCAATATTTTCAATATTTTCGTCGAAGTCCATTTGTGCTTAGGAAGGTATTGATTTTGGCACTAAAAAGATTTACGAAATGATTTAACTATTTTAAAAATCAATCCCGCTTTGGTTTAAAAGCACAGTCCATTTAAAAGAGTATATTGTATTGATACTGAGGCAGATCTCCCATAAATTATTTGCTCTTAATTTATCCTATTCATTAAATTGCAGCAACATTTGCATGAGATGCTGACTTGAAACTCTTCACCAGTCATTTCTTTTTTGGAGAAACTGCTAATTTCAATAATATGGAAAGAAATTACCATATTATTTTCTTTGCTACATCAAACAACTCTAATTGTAATAAAACTCTGTATCATTTTCTGAGTAATCTTCTATTTTGATTCCAGAGGCAAGAAATAATAGATACAATGAATAATTGCTTATTTTCTGATAAGATTAGTGCTCTCAAGCCCTCCCAAAAATTAATTTCCAAAAATTTGAAGTAAGATTTTTTCAGTCATTCCTCTTAGACAACATTTACAATGGTGCTTAAAACTGCTCTAGAAAGATGCTTACTCTTTGCTTATGCTTATGTAAGACAATAAGTCCTGTAAGAAGTTAGTTGATTCTATATCATTGCAGAATTTCATTTAATGCTGTTTTCTTGTTTAAAGACAGACTTCTAAACCAGTATCAATTCTTGAAGTTTCCATGAAATTCAAGAATTGATACTCAATTTATGAGCCTAATGCATTATTACATGCGAAATATGTTTCGAGATTATTTGTTTGAGAGAAGGATTTTTATCGAGATCTTTGTCGAAAAATCAAAGCTATTCGGATATTTATTCATATAAGCTCTAATCTTTTCAATCCAAAGAACTTTTGCAACATGTAACCTATGAGTGACGACTCGTTTTTTGTTTTTTTTTTCCAACATGCAATAAAGGCTCCTACCTGGAGAGCTGCCTCAATGATATTCAAGAGCTGATACTCTTTGAACTACCAGCTTTAGATGGAGACTCTCAGGTAGGCGTCCTTTACAGTATACCGTAATATTAACTAATCATTGAATTAACTAAATACTGAATTTTGAAATCTAAGTTAGAACTGTCTTTTGATAGTAGATTTCTTAATCTTACTTAACGAAGACTTAAATGAATTTTTGAACTGTCGAATTCTTAACGATGTGTTAGGTATTTTTGAAATGATGCATGCTCAGCTTTGAGCGATACTCAATACCTCGCAAAATGCAATAGATGTACCGGTACTGAAAGACGAAGTTTAATCGGTAGTTTAATTTATGTTTTCTTTGACACAATATATTTTTTGAATTTTTGTTTTACAAGCAGCAATTTCAATTTTTTACCTGATACACCGATTTAAGTTGAGTCTATCTGTGAAAAGAGAACAGCCAGCTTTTCCAACCACGCGAACCGAATCATCCTATCCGTTTGAGGAATCCATTCTAATTTTTGAGGGCATTTGCATTGGGAAATGCTAGTCCAAATTAGAAAAGAAATCTCAAATGTCTTGATGGTGCAATGAAAAAACAGCTCGCACTCCAAAAAACTGGAATCACTGTGCCTTCGCTTACAGTAATCGAGTGTTGAATCTCTTAGATTAAAAATCTAAGCGGTGATATACGGCTGAAATACCCCAGAATTTTTTCTTCCTCTACATTTAATTATTAATTATTGCAATCGGAACTCTTAAAAGAAACCAGAATCCAAAGTTTCTTTAAGATAGATGCAATTTCTTTGCTCTGTAATTTGCCAAGACCATAATAACTCATGAGAATCGAATGCTATCTAAGGCTCTAACATAGAGTAAGAAGTTCGAGAAATTAATGAGTTCACATTCAAAAGAATCTTTAATATTCCAAAGATTGCGATTCTTGAAATTAAAATTTTCGAGAAACATAAATTTCCAAACGAAAAGTGTTTTCCTGGACCTTTCAGCGATAAGAATATGAACTTCTCAAATATAGGGAAAAACCCTCCAATTAAGCACTCAGCTTTTGAGCACTATAAAGACTACTCATGGTTTCAAGTGGCAGAAATTGGTTTAACATTATTTCTTGGAGTATGTTGGTATATTCTCATATATGCCACTCTGATGACTTTGGGGAGGATAATAAGATGCCATTATAAAATACGATGGACTGAATCAGACCAAAGACAGATGAACGACTATATGGCTCCCAGCTTTGTGATACGACTAACAATTTTCTTGCTTTTACAAATCCTGATGACGATCCTCTGGGCGAGACTCGATTTCACCAAGCAATGTCTTAACATGGGGTTTTATGGAGTTTGCGCGATTCTCGCATATCTGGCCCTCAAAGCACTTTACTACAAAGCTCGATATGGTAGATGGAGTTCTCAAATAAGACGTGGATCTGCAATGCATTATTACCCTGTGTCCACAAAGGAGGACTAAGAATAATTTAGAGAATAGAAAAACTTTGTTAATGTTGGTTTGATTGAATGTTGACTGTTTGTTGCTGCTAAACCGATATTGTTAACATTGCACATTCTGTGTGTTTGTTTGCCAATGAATCCATGTCACCTTCCACCATGAAAAACTGCAGGATAGGAATAATACTCAGAATGATTCTCGCAGACACCCTGGGATCCAAGATTCAACTTGAATCAGAGTCTAAGTTATGTTAAAATGGCAATTACTCCCTTTTTCCTTTAGTAATCCATCTTTTGAGTTCGTTGTATTTTAATTCTAATCGTTAATCTTAACTTCATTCTCCGATTGTGAAAATGGACATATACTTTGTCTTGCCTCGTTTGAGCCTTCGACAATTAGAACTAAACTATTCCTCATCTATTTGTACTGTTTCAAGCAACAACCCTAATCTTCTAATGAGTTTTTTATCGTAATTAATGCTCTTAGAGTATTAGAGTAGTAGAGTATCTACAAAGTGGACCATTTAAAGATACTAATAGGTAAGTAGATTCAGGATAATTCTGATCAGATTTCATTATACTTGAACGCTCTGAAGTATTCTTAGTAGATAACTTTCCGAGTATCTTACTATTTCAAACTGCTCTATCAAAAAAGTGCGTTTTGTACGCTATTTTTCATACACGTAAATTATGTCATGACCAGACATTGCAGAGAACTAATGTAACTTTTTCATTACTTCACTATTGAGCATCTCAGACTCAGGGCGTGTTGCATTATTGCGCAAAATATGTTTCAATTCACAAATACAGAATAATGAAACTCATATCGAAATGAATTTTCACAGAATCCGTTTTTCACTAATTCCTTAATGAGAGAATACAAAGAAGTAAATATTATATAATCATCAGCAAGGTTAGTATAAGCGTGAATACAGCGCCTGTGAACGATAGTGAGAGTGATCTGGGAGAGAAAACCCATTGCCAATAATACCATGTGTATATTTTCTTGATGCAATCGTCGTTGAAGACCAACTGGGGATAATTGTAGAAATAGATATAGGCTTTCATATATGCTCTATATTCGTCATCGTAGAGAAAGCGACATGGCCCAAACCTCAATGTCGTATGGCAGTTTTGATTTCTAAGTGCAATAAAACTAAAAGCATCTAACAGATCTTGAAATTCAGAATCTCCTTCAGCCAGAGGACAGTATGTGAAGCCACCTTATTTTGATATCGAATGAGATCTTCATGAGCTGAAAAGAACTGATAAATAACTTACCTCCATTGAAACCGCATTGGCATGTTCCAGTTTGCCTGAGAGTCCCATTAGCATCTGAAGTCAGGCAATCAGCATCGGAGCTGCATGGACGACCTTTGATAAAAGAAATTCGGCCTGCTGCACAGGTGCCATTTTCTATATAACCGCTTTTACAAGCCACTATATGCAAAAAATGAAAGTCAGAGTCTCTTTCTGAAAGAAAAAAAAAAGAGTTAAGTTACGTTTATTATCAGCTTTGAGCCCATCCGCAAAGGTATAGTAGTATACACATGTATTAAGATTGCATGCACATCCATTGGTGCATTGGTTGTCTCTCGTACAGTTCTTTTTCACATCGAAAACAAAGGTTACAGAAAATTTTCGGATAAATACAGTACCTGTCCAATAATCCTCTGAGTCTCACAATTTCCAGTGTTATTGCAAAATAATCCGACATCACATTCTTCATCACTAGCACAAGTTTGGGTCACACTTTTGCCTTGGCATACTCCCGTGGTCGCGTTACAATTTCCCGACAAACATTCAGTAGAGTTTGTACAATATTCTCCTGGTAGAGTCAAATTTGCTGCAGGAGCGGGTTGGCACATAGCATCTGTGCCCCAACTGGCGGTGCTGTATGGGCAAGAAGGTTTTTCATCTGGACATTGTTGAAGCAAATGCATCTTGCTTCGAGTATCATTGATATGGACGCATATTTCTGTAGGATCTACAATGGTTTCGTTCGTTTCACTTGTCGAGTTGGAGAGATTGAAAGTTGTTCCTGGATAGATGCATGCATATCTCTTACCTTGACACGCTGGATTGTTTTGAGTCAGAATCAGAGGGACAAGCACAGCAAGAATGACAACGAGAGATAAGCTTATGCTTTTCATCAGTATTACTCGGTTATTGATTTTATTCAAAACAATTTATTTATATGCTTCTTTGCAGCTCTTTTTTTAGAATGATAAATTCATGTTGGTGTTGTGACTAGGTTAAGAATCCCCTCTGTTCTAATATGGTTGACTAAGGAAGTATAGATATGGTCCTAAAGATCTTAGAGGCAATGAGCCTTCAAAAAGTTTTACTCTCGATAAAATGTACTATAGTCATCAATGGTGATATTAGAAGCATCTAGTGTCTCTCAAAAAGGATACGTGGTTTTTGTACAACAACGAAATGAATTTTACGTCTCTTCGAGGAGCAACGTGTACGTACTCTTTGCTCTTCCATTAAATTCAACGAGTCAGAGATGTCTGGTCTTTATGACAATCTATTGTAAGAATAAATGAGATTAACTTCTATGTTGATTCTATAAGGACATTATTTTGCTCGAATTCTTATTTTTGCAAACGGATTTTGGAAGGGCTTTTTTCAATTAAAGAGCAGTTTGTTCATTTTCTTTTCAAACAAAACCAAATTTTTAACCAAATAAAGAGAAGTGTGGGCTTCAGTATTGATAAGGAAACGCGAGCAGCTTTGAGAAATTAGACTTCAAACTTATTAGAAAAAAGAGTTTTAGCCAATTACAAATAGCTAATCATAGGTTACCAACGGGCTTCAATTAGCAGATATTACAGATTATCTCTCAATCATAGCTATTTACACTCAACAATTTTCAAAAAAATGTTCTAAAGACAGCAGCATATAGAATTTGATTATATATCATGAACATTATTTATCAAAACTTAAATCCCGTAGACTTTTTTGAGTTTTTCAAAACTTTTTGGGGTTTTGGTGATGAATTCTTGTTGATGTTCAGATTCTTCTGTGGTCCTCTGTTTTTATCATCAAAGAACTAAAATTTTCTGTTGCTTGAAAATGTAAATCAAATGTTATCCGATACCTGTCGATTTCCATAGTACTCGTTTGTTGTCGTTCCTTCGTTTATTGCTTTTTTGATATTCTCTGTTAACCCTCGCATCGCTTGACTCCGATATGCTGAGGCTTCTATTGTTGGCGTAGTTTGTCTTGGTGATTTTCGCTCATCATTAGAGTTTAGGCTTGAATCCTTTATTTCAATTGCTATTTTCAAAGTCGTGAGTAAGAAATTTCCAATTTAAAAATCCAGATTACGTTTGCGCCTTAAAGCTTCCGAAAAATCTTTACCGTAAGAAGGAGAAAGACTCTCATTCATCTTATTGGAAAGTAATAGAATATCTTGTTGGACCTTGCGAATAATGTTTGCATCATCTTCTAACCGAATGCCATTAGGACGGCGAACAAGTTTCCCTTGCTTGTGATTATCATATTCGCTTCGGCTATTGTAATAGTCAACTTCGTCTTGGTCTTTTCGAATAATTTGTCGTCTATTATCTGAAGGATAGTACTCATCAGATTCTGGGTCTTGTCTCATTTGTTTTTCTCGCCTTGATTTAGGACCGGAGCTCTCAATTTCTTGTTTGCAATCCTCATAATAGGCTGGTGTTGTATGTATGTTGTTATCCGATCCTAAATTATTCATTGCTTTTTGTGCTCCTGCATTTTGATAAAGGTTTGGCTGGTAAAGAGGAGATCTATTTTCATTAATTGAACTAATTTGGTCAACTGACTTTTGTAAAGATTTTGCGAACGCAGAGAGGTCTAGACGGACTCTAATAGGTTGACTTTCATCCCTTTGGTTATAGTCATCATCATCTTCATCTTCTTCTTCGTCGTCATCGTAATCATAACGGTCATCATTATCATTATCACTGCCAGTGTCACTTTCATTGTAATAATCTTTTTGACTGGGCTGCCTATACTCGGGCTGTTTTCTTTTGATTTCCTCATGTATATATTGATCAAGTGCCCCAGCTCTTGATTGATTTTCTCTTATTGGGTAAACCTGATTTCGCTCTCTCCGTGCTGAACTAGGTTGGGAAGAATCTTGCTGCTCATTAGAAATTCTCTCATTTGAAACGAATTCTTGCTCTTGAATTGAATTGCTCCTTGGAGATACTAATTTCTGTTGATTGGACTCTGGGAACACAGAATTTCCGTCTCGGCTGCTATTAGACTCTTCTCTTTTCGTTCCTTGATGCTCTTCTATTTGATTCCCTTGATATTCCTCATTATCAGTACGGTTTCCTCTTGATCCTCCATGTATAGCATCTAAATAATTCAAGATATTTCCTTGAAGGATTTGTGTGTTCGATTGTGTTCTCTGAGACAGCTGATTGCTAGCAGTATATTTGTATGGAAGATATACAGAGTTATGATTCTGGGTGTTAGGTCTTTCTCTCGGAGCTTGATAATGGCTTGAATCTGTCTGTAAAAATTCTTGTTTGAAAGAACTTCCGGGTAATTGATTCATTGGCTCATATTTTGGGCGATTGTGCATTTGTGGTTGTGGGCTTCTACCCGCGCCTTTCTTTTGTCCTGAAATCACATTGATTGTTTTTCCGCTTATTGGGTCTATACAAGTAGAGAATTACGCAATCCATGATAAGGAGGAAAAAAATACCCTGATGCTTGTTGCGCTGGGAATTAGTCGCATAAAGAGCTTTGTTATATCCGGGAGTCCCGTTTAATCTCCTTTGATGAGGAGAAATGCTTTTAGTGGACTTATTCGAATAGGTGGACTCGTTCAATCGGTTTGAACTCGCAGCCTGTTTAGACTTTGAAGTAGCATTGATTTCTTGTTTAACTGAGTTGGTAGGAGGGAATCTGGAAGAAGAATCTTTTGAGCCCACGCCCCGAGCCTGCATATTATCTATTTCTTGATTTTTAATTTTTTTGTGATCTTTACTTTCAAGTTGGTTGCCAGCTCTATTTTGATTATTCATAGTAGCATTTCTGGAAGTTTCATTCTCACCCACCCGAATAACATGAGAATTCACAGAAGATGCGCCTTTGTTCGTTTTGGTTTGAGCGTCTGGATGATCAATGGCTTGCTGATTATTGATTCGATCTTTTCGTTGAGGTTGATTATCCCCGCTATGATGGTAAGAATGACGGGAAATTACTTCTGTGGTTACAGCCTAAGCAGAGAAATAAATCAAATTTTGATAAGCAAAAAAAAAAGCAAACATTCTGCTTCGTGCTAGTATGGACTTTGTCTTTCGAGTTGATCTTAACATCATTGGAAGGAATTTCTCTCTCCGTAACTGCTTGCTTTTTATTTGATCCTCTTTCAGTGTGTTCTGTTGGCCTTGCTTGCTGATGATGATGTTGAAAGTATTTCTTCTCGTTTTGTTCTAACATTTCATGCCTTTTACTTTCTATTTTTTAACAGATTGAGATGTAAAAAATATTAAAAGCATCAACCTAATGCAAATGCTTCTCGTCTCTCTTGTAATTTCAAAGGATCGTAATGAGACTTTTGTTGCTGACTGAACTCCATCATTTTATTAAAAATTCTGCTCCCTTTTACGCCTGGTCTTATGTCCGTCAACACCTGGCTTTCACCTTTCACGCTCTGGTATTGCAGTTGTTCAGGCGTGATCTCCGTCTCATGTATTTCTTGCTCTTCTTCAGGTCGATATTCCTCTTCTTGATGAATACTCTCTATATGGTCCTCTTCTACTTGGTCATTCTCTTCAGAAATGTGATTCCCTTCTTGATGATGATAATGATAATTAGGTCCATCATCTTCTTTGTGATAATAATGATCGACATGCCCCAAATTTTTCTCAACATTTTCATCATGATCTGACCCTTTTCGAGGTTGCTCGAGTTTTTGTTGCTCCTAGAGAATTATAATATGGCTTGTTAGCACATGATAACTGGTGATTTTCGAAAACATACTTTCTTCATGGACAATAAAGATATGTAATCTTCAGGATGAGTAGCCGAAGAATTCGCTGAAAAGAGTCGTCTATTTGTAAAATCTTCGGCACGGGGCCTATGAATCGGTGACAATGCCTCATGTATAAGAATGTTTGATGGCGGGTTAGTATGATTTTCATGCTTCTTGGCGTTAGGATCTTCAGTTTGGTATAAGAGATGGAAAAAATCAATCACAGATTGGGCTTTGCCTTCTCGTTGCAAAAGATTTATGAGTTCTGATCTAGCTGCCTCATTAATATTGTTTGCGTTCAGAATATCTGAGATATTCAATTGTATTCCACTCTCCATGCAAAGACTGAGATTATTCTGCATCGAATATAGAGATAATGTATGGGCGTAACATCACTCGAAATACCTCTTTTAGGGAAAGAATTCTAAGAGCATCTGCGACAAAGTTAAGGCTATGATTGACAGCATAGTAACATTCATTGACATCTTCGAGTTCGTTTGAAAGCTAAATCCATTAAAATAACAATATAAGAAGCTAGTTTGGTCCAGTTTAATTGTTCTTACAGCTTGTTTGTTCGTTGTTACTCTGATACTGGTATCCAAAAGATCATGCTTTACAATGTTTGTATTTTTTCGCTCTTGATAAATGCTTTGTAGTTCTTTGTTTGGAGTTTTTAGGGCATTTCGAGGCATTTTGATTTCATTGTCGCTCAATGTTTCGACAGGCTTCAGTTCCTCTGGGTTTTGGATGGACAGGAATTTGTTTTTACTCGGATCGTTTCCCATATTTTTGAAAACAGCAAAGTTTCTATTGATTTATTGCTTGCTTATTTCAATCAATACAATATCTTATGTTTGCTGGAAGAAATAATAAGAAGAAAAAAAAACACATCATTTGGATGGACCTCTCTATTGATAATAAATGATTTTCTCAAAAAAGAAAACACACAATCCAACAAAAAAATAAATTGAACTGCCCAATTCACCTCTCAATAAATAGAGAGACTCGAACAATTGCTAATTTCTATTGAGAGAAAATAAGAGAGAGAGACACACACACGCACACTTTTGTGCATTAATTTCAGGCGCATCTTAAAGAGCATATATTTGTCGAGTCAGACTACTCTCAACTTTGACTCGAGTGTTGAATTAAAATTATATGGAAAATATTGTAGTATAGATGATATAGGTGTGGAATCACATCCCTGACTTTATTCTCCTCCAGATGCTGACTTTATTTTCGTTTTTCTGACGGAAGGTAGGATATCTATAATATATTTTTGAGAATCTATTGAAAAATAACTCTGAAGACAAGCAAACAGTTGAAAGTATTCAGAATCATTTCAAAAAAGATTATCAAACTTGTTCATCGATTTTAGTGATTTCGATGCTTTAAAATCTATGTTCCCGAACCCAAAAAAAGGTTCACATCGCATTATCTAAATTATTATTCTTGAGGACAAAACTCTCATGGAAGTTCCGATTCTAAGCAGAAGGCCTGCCAAAGATGGGCACTACGAGATTAAGATAATTAAACACTAACTTCTGCTCAAGCAAAGTCTGTTCCAATTATTTACATTCTTTTATTTTCACGATTATAGTCATATTTTTTGACTAAAACAGGAGATTGTGCACACAAATTGATACCAAGGTCCCTCTTTCTCTTTGCCAGCCGAACCATGATGGTGTACTCAGTTAAAGTTCAATTATTATGCTATTCGGGTGGCAGGAGTTTGTTATCAGAATTTATCTATATCAGAAAGCTGTTAATAAAGCTGCGGATTAAAATAATCTTTGCCAGTTTTGCTTACGTGTTCTGTTCTCATCTTTAATTTTCTCAATAATTTTACAAGGAGTTTTTCTCTAACTGATATAGATGTGATCCTGCTACCGGTATATCTCTCTTGAGATTTTTAAGAAACGCTTTTAGATCAATTTAGAAATGATGAAGACGAAGAAGATTGTCAACAAAATTTTGAATTAGTTTCTATCGAAGCTATTTAAGCGATCTCTCGAACGATTTATAATATTTATTCTTAATCCGCATCCTTTTTCCATGGACCTTAATTTGCCTAACCTTGGCAATCTTTCTGCCACCGAAGCTGTTTACGACTCAGCTTCACAGCAAATTATCCTCGCTGACAATGCGACCACTCAAAGCTATTCGCTAGCTTCTCAAAAGCCAGAATTCCGACATTCTTTACCTCAAGAGAATGAGTTAAGCACTCTCTTTTCACAAGGGAAGAATGAGAACGCTGCTCCTCCACTGAATAGTATGTGTCTACGTTTCCACCCTGCAAACGCACAAAGCAATCTACACATCTCTTGTTCTGGCTTGCTTGTTACTTCTCTCACCAAAGACGAAGAAATCGCAATCGCTAATATCGGCTTTCGTAGTGGAGTGCATTATTGGGAGGTCATCTGTCCCAAATCCTGCACCAACATTTCTATTGGCGTCATCAAGGAGGGATGGTCCATCTCCAATCCATCCGTCAACGCCAAGCTCCTGGAAGCCCAAACGTTCCGCACAACTACCTCTCGTACTGTGGGCCTGCGCCTCGACCTCAACAAAGGGGAGTTCAAATGTTGGCTAAATGGTCTGATGCAACCATCGAAGACCAGAACAATCGAAAAAGGAGTAACCTATTACCCTTGCATCAAAATTAAGGAAAAAGGAAACCATGCCATCCTTAACCCGTTTGCCGTTGATCCTGAGAGTCCTCTTGCCACATTACATGAAAACAGATCCAAAATACCGATTCCTCAAGTTAAAGAGGCCCTGGAAAATTGGGTCATCTTCAGCGGGTTCGCAAAAACTGAAAAGAAAAATCTCATTACAAAAGTAACGAGCAATCTTGATCTCTCAGATTCGACTCCTTCAGAGTATCTATTCGATGACAACACTTCCATACTTGGTCTCAGATTCAAAACTCCGGAAGAAGCAGCGCTTTTTGTTCAGAAGAACGCAGCAGTGAAAATCGATGGAAAACAAATCTACGTTCTCGAAAGAGAATATATTGATCAATGGGCAATTAACATTGCGAAAGAAGGAACCCTAATCAACAAAGTGGATCAGAAACTTGCGAATGCTGACCAAATCAATACGATAATGCCATGGTTCAAGCGGAATTTCAATTCTCTCGTGAGAGGTGTCCATCAAGTCGATCTTGATTTCCTCAAAGGGACAACAAAGTCCATCTCAGAACAGCTGCGTAAATACCAGGAAACTCATCCACTTGAAGAAAGCAAGTTCAATGTGGACGCATCTGCCCAGGCAAAATTCGAGTACAACACTCAAAGCAAGAATCTCTTGATAGTAAGAGAGAATATGCTGAAACTTGCTATCAAATCTCATGATCTGCTTGAGTTCCCTCTCCACCAGGTGCTTTTTAAAAATCGTCCCATCCGTCCAAAAGATAATATAACTATACCTATGTCCATAGAAACACTCAATTTCCTAATCCTGAACCTGCAGCTAGAAGCAAAGCTCCCACAGCTTTCTGCCACCCATGCCGAGGCCAAGGCAGTTGCTGATTTCTTTAAAGCGATTGAATTGGCTCTGTCTGAAAAGACTATTTCTGGAGATATTATCTACCTGCGTGCACCCTACAAATCATTCAAGAGAGTTGTTGATCTACTTACAAATGAGCTCGTGACGACTATCAGCAAAAACAAGCAGGCTTTTGAAGGAGTAGTGACTCTCATCGACACAAAGAATGTACCTCCTGTCAAAGAATGTAGCGAATCAGATCAACTCCCATCATTCGAAAGTCTTAAAGATGCTAGCCCAACAAAAAAGATGGCTCCAAAGAATGAACCAGCTTCTGGAACCTTTAGCGATCTGACTCTAAATACACTCTACACCTTAATTAATACACTCTTGACTATTGATGAAGCACTCTTTGCGATGATTCAACATGAAGACGCCTCTCCCAAATTCCAATTCTATTGGCAAAATAAGAACGCTAGAGTATTCTCTTCATTCTGCAGACTAAGCTCATTCTTGAATTTCCCTTCAAACCGATACTCACCACTCGAGTTGGCTGAAAATGGACTCTATAATACCACTGACTTGCTTTACGATGTCCGTCATTTCTTGGATCCGGAGAAGCGTATTGATGCCATTCAAAATCTTCGTCCAGAACAAAATTTATCACTCTTCCTTGAGAAGAGCCTGCCTGAGAATCGAATGCTTCAAGGCCTGCCTTCAACTAACGTCCCTCTCTCAACTACAATCAATAACTTGCCCGCACAATACCATAGTCGAGGAGACGATCTATCTAAAACAAAGATACTTAAAGTAGCACAACACCCAGATTCTTCTCAAGTCGCAACAGTCTCCAACAATGGTGATGTTAAGATCTGGAACACAGAAATCGGACTAGTGAACCTCGCTACCGATAACTTCAGAAGAGATTTCAACAACCCAGAGCTTTCTCTTCTTAAATCAAAAAACGCAACGGAAGAGGTACTCGGCGTTGGAACTCTTCCAACAGAAGAACTTCAAACTAAGCAACCTGAGGCTCAGTTTGTTCCAGACCCAGGGATGGTTGAGGCGCTATACAACATGGGTTTCTCGATAGAGCTTGCAAAGAAAGCATTGGCAGCCTCTCAAAACGCTGGCATTGCAGCCGCCTTGGATAAGATTCTTGTAATACAAGAAGAAGAAAAGAATAAAGCCGCAACTGCGAAGAAAACCACTACTGTGACTAGAATCAAAAGCGAATGGGCCTGCGAAGCTTGTACATTTATCAACAAGCCAGAAAACAAGCTCTGCGAAATCTGTGAGCAACCTGCTCCGATGGATGCATATGTGACCGAAGAAGAACCCAAGGAGGAAACCACACAGACTCCTGAAGCAAAAACCGAAGACAAGGTCACCGAAGAAACCATTTCTGAGGAAGAAAAGAAGAAAATCCAAGAGCAAGAATTGTTCAAAGCCTTCATCGCAAATGCCGATATCACCGATGCGATCCTCTTGAATATGAAGAACAGTGGTCTTTGTCCTACAGTCGTAGGAGTAGTCTTCAATGACAAGAACAAATCTCTGCTTCGTCTCAGACACTATGCTTACAGTGACGAATATCTTAAGAAGTTCATCACCATTGATCCTCAGAGAGGCATTTATTCGAATCTTTCATGCGCCTGGTTTAACTCACAGGCATCAAACTGCATTAAAGACATTGAAAATCACCTTCTGGAGGAATACCACTTGGCATTCACGGCTCTTGAACCTCTCTTCATTGGTAATCTAAGGTACAAAGTTCCTGAGACCTATAAACCAAGCTTATTTGCTGGCGACTTGATCAGTCTGAAGGAGCTAGACCTCCCATTGACTTATGACAGAGTCTTGTCAATGGCAGCCTCTCCATCCAGAATGCAAGAGGATAAAGAGCTCATCGATCTATTCATTTTGGGAAAAAACAAAAACGAGACAGAATTGGCTCACTACAGACTGACCAACACTCTCAAAGATCCTTACACAACAACAAATGCTCAAAATACGCTGACTATTGAGCTTATCAAAACCCATGAAGTGAAATTCATCACTGGAAACACTGCTGAAGCTGTTTTGACAGAATCAAACGAGCTAGTAATCTTAGATATCGAAAGCAATATCATTCATGTCCTAGCTACGGATGACGTTTCTAAAATTACTTCAACCAAGCTCAGCTATACAATCAAGAATGCCAAAGTCATTGGTCGCAAAGCTTTCCTCATTACTGATTCTCAAGGCCATGTGCACGCTCTTGAGATCAGCAAGGGATACTTTAATCCTCCTCAAACATTGCAATCTCAAGTCAGAAGCAAAAAGGAAGCCATCATGCCTTCAGTCAAAGATCTCACAGGTGAAGAGATCGATTCTCTGAGACGCACCCTCTGTCGTAAGTACCCTTCAGGCATCTTGAAGACATTCGGAGCAATCCCATCACGATTTGAGAAATTAACTGAGTCTTACTCCAAGTTCTTCCTCTCTCTTCAAGGAGAGAGTAGAAAAGTCCTTGAATTTGAGCTCTCAAGACCTACTTCGTTGCTTAGTGTGAACATTGATCTTCAATTTGACAAGAAATCTCAGGAAGCAGTCAAAGACGAAAAGGACTTCTTTGAAAAATTGCACAAGTACATTACGACTCGCGAGTCCGAACCAACTGAAGAGACTCAGATAGTCTCCCCTAGTTTAAAAGAGAAAAAACCTGTGATGCCAATGCTCACTTTCTCTGAGGGAGAAGTAGCAACTCCAAGCGGAGGAACAGGCAATAACTACTTGCCTCTCACAGTTGTTACTTTTAAAGGCGCATCTTTCAACGAGAAGTTCCCTGTGAGCAGAATGCTTGTCCCTAACTCAGATGTTTTCTTGAGCAATTACCCGAACACTGAATTCATCTTCCAACATCTTCACGAAAAGACGATCACCGTACAATCTGTTACTGTTCGCTCAAATTTCCGTCCCCATGCAAATGGAGGCTATCCTATTGGATCAGGACTCATTTTCACTTCCAACCACCTCGCTCACTTCGATATGACGACTCCTTTCCATGATATGAATCATCAAGAATATCAGACTTGGCTGCAAGAAAGAATGAAAAGTGATAAAGAACTTGAGCCTTGGGAACCGGTTGGTAGCTTCCTTATGGATGAAAAGAGCGAAATCGTTACGATAGAACTTGACTTCAAGAGACCTGCGAAGTACGTCTTCTTAAAACCAACCGGTATGAGATCGAAGCCTGACAATTACACTAAATTCTTCAAGACCTCTGCACTCGAAATCAAATTCTTTGGGGTCAGCGGCATTGTTGTTGAGGACGATGTCCAAAGCATTTCTATGCCAAAGAGGAATTTAGAAAGTGGACTTAAGTTCGGTGAAGTCACAAATAGCACTGTGACTGTTGAAGTAAACACGGGAACCAACTCTAATCCTGAATGGGTTGAGATCTACAATAACAAAGGTGCTCCTTTGCCAGTGAATGAAATCCTCTATGGCACAAAGAATTCACGCTATTTCCTCGACAACAAAAATTTATTCAACGCGGTTATGATGAATGGTCGCAACTCACTTGAAATTTCCAGCGAATTGTTTGCAAGCAACACCATCAGCTCAATAAGAGTATCAGCCACAACAACTGCTGGCAGCGAAAGTTCGTCAGGTGAATGGGAACTCAGTGGTCTGAGTGCATACGTGACTGCAAGCGATCACAATGAACCCCAACAAGGAGCTCACGAGGATAGACCAGCATTGCTTCCTCTACGAACATTGCTTCTAGACTCTGAAAAATTTAAGAAATTCAACCAACAACTGGTTGAGCAGCTCGTTGAAGAAAGCTGTCCTATCGAGAAGAGGAAGAAGATCTCCAAACTCCTCTCAGATCTATTTAGTCAGCTGCCAGATCTTGTCGAAGTGGTTTACAGACAGTTAGATTTGTATAAATACTTGGAACTAAATGTCCTCCGAGAAACAAACTCTTCTTTCATTGAGGTGCTCACTTTATTGAAAAACTTCGTTGGAATTACCAGTTTCCCAAAAGATCTGCTCTCCGCATTGAAGAAGATTCTTCCATCCTTGAGTGAAAGCTCTTATATCACTGCTGAAGGTTTGAATGGGTTCTTCTCGCTTCTTAACTGGTGCAGTTCTGCTGACTCAGAAGGAGTCTTCATGGAAGTTTTGAATGAACTCGAGAAGATAGTGAAAAAAATTAAGCAACACCGAGCTCCTGAATACAATCTCCTGAGAGCACAATATAACATCTCTTCAATGGTCTTTGAAAAAGAGTTGTTCAGCGATGCGAACACCTCGAAGAAACCTCCAAAGAAAAAAGATAGCAGCAAGAAAGAAACCGAGAAAAAGAACAAACGAAGAGATCCTATTCGTGCGAAGATAGCCGCCTATTATGGACAAGATGTTGATGAGTATCTGATCGACTTGTGCTCAGAATATAATGTCAAAGAGGTCCGAATTGCATTTGATCAATGCACAAAATCTACAAAATTCAGAGTCCAAGCATGGGCAATCTCTCCAGGACAGAGCAAAGAAGATAAGAAACTTCTGCATTCTCAGTTCTACACGGAGGCAACCTGGATTCAACTTACTTCCTATGCGTATGACACGACAAACAATTCAAACTATTTCCAAGAGACCGAAGAGCTAGAAGTTCTGGGTTTCAATGATATTAATACCACTGCTCGCTATCTTCTCGTTCAAATAAGCTATGCTGTGTTGCCTTCAGTTCAAACACTCACTGAGAAGATTGACAAAAAGGCTCTTCCCGAAATCTATGGTGACAAAGTTGAGGGAGTGAAAGGAGATCAGTCTCACCTAAAGGAACTTGAAAGTTTCTTCGAATCAAACACTCTCACCTTTGCCGAATCTGTCTCTTATCCACACACGTTGAAATACGATAAGTATGACGTGAGTGGTCAGCCTCTAAAGAAAGTGTTTGACTCGACAGGACATCTCAAAAAAGATCCTTCCAAAGTCAACGTCTCAGAATCCGTAGAGCAGGAAGCGAGTATCGCAGCAGCAAACCAAGAAAATATCGAGGCGTCCCTTACTCAGCTTGCGAATCTTCAAGCTGAACTTCTTGGAAAATTGCAAAGCTCAAGAAACCACGAATCGTTTACTCAAAGCCAAGAAGAAGTCAGAGAATTATGTGATGAGATCGAGTCCGTGCAGTTAACCCTTCTTAATTCTCAATATAAACCACGCATTGCAGATACAACTGAGCCTAAGAAATCTCTGGATTTCCTCTATACTCTGGCCAATAAGCTCTCACAATTTTTGAGGAAAATTGACAGTCATACTGACGAACCTCATCGCAAGTGGAAAGAATCAGAAAGTCTGAAGAAGGAGCGAGGAATTGAGATTGCCTACTCGATCTTCGAAACGATAGTTATTTTCGAGACTACTCAGATCTCAAAAGAATTCACAAATTTCCTCTCTCAAATTATTATTCCTACTCTCGATTCGTACTATTCACATGAACTCATCTTCAAACTCATTGACAATTTCTTATCGCTTCCAGTCTCGATGACGACATCACCTGTTGAGACGATTTTTTCACATACAAGAGCTATTGAGGCGCTGGAGAAACTTACTATCCACAACGGTGAGCTTCTGAGCTATCTTGTGAGCAAACTCAACATACCTGTCGCAGGAACAAGCTCACCTCAAATTAAGCCACATAAAGAAATGTCTGAAAAGAGCACTATCACCATTCTAGCTTCAGTTCTTTTGCTCCTCAGCAGAAATTTGAAGAATCAGCTTCAAGGAAGCAGTAGTAGTAGCAGCAAACCAGCAACCACTGAAACCGTCGAAATGGTTACTGCTGCTGTTGATGAAGAAGAAATAAAGCAAACTTTCAAGTTCAAAGATACCTCCATGGACATAGTCAATTTCAATTACGAGACATCTCTGAAAGCTACATTCTATATTTGTGTGTGGATATGCGAACACCCTACTTTCAGCTTGTTGGATAAGAGCAACATACTCGCAATTGGATTCGATTTGTTGATGAGCTTCATGTATTTCTCTAAGCCATCAGGAATTAAGGATATCCTTCTCGATCCTAAGTCATTCCTCAAACTCTTCATGAGTACCATGAGATTGTCCTCTCCTAATCTCTTGAAGAAATTCAAAGGACTTCTCAATGCATTCCTCCAAATCAAGACAATTGCTGGATCGAAACTCCCGAAGAGCTCAACTGGAACTAGCACACCAGTCGATGAGCAAATTGCTGAGGAAACAAAAATTCTCCTAATCAAGCATCTACAAAATGTGCTCAATTCACTTCTCAGCTATGCCCTCCAAAAAGAAACTTCGAAAGAGTATCTTCTTGGAAGTGAAGAGTTATCTCCAGTGATTTGGCTTGAATATGTTTGCTTCATTATGGATTTCCTGCTGCTCGGCGCTGATAAAGTTACTCAAGAAGGCGAAAAGAAAGGACAAAAAGGCAAGGCTAAACCTGAGCGCAAAGGTGCTAAGGAAGAAAGCAAACAACAAGAAGAGACTACTCCATTGATAGCAACCAAGGAAGATGAGAAGAAGATAGAAGAATTCAATGTCGATAAATTTGACAAATCAAATGTGATCCCACTCGAAGCAGTTAAGTCATTGATTCAGCTTCTCTCTCCAGAGACTGCTCGAGAAGGATTCAACTTCTCAAACTCAACCAATGCTTGGGGTCTCGTGATGAAAGCGATTTTGAAGGTGAAGATAACATATCTCATTGAAACCAAAGTTTTCGACTCTCTTGTCAGAAGTTTCTTGCAAGCCTCTGAGGATATTCAGCAAATCATGTTCCCTGAAATTTTGACACTCACCAAAAATATGGTTACTCATCCAAACAGCCAGAAAGAGCTCTGTAATAATGTACTCGATGTGATCTTTAGAACTCTGCATGAGAGTGACAAGAATGGACTCTATGAGCCAATAGCATTCTCTCTCCTGAAGGGTTGGTTAGATATCCTTCTGACCAAGCAGACTCCTAAACCAGAAGATTTCTATGCCAAAGTTCCAGCACAGCCAGCATTTTGTAAGCTCAATGCCCAAGGAGCCCAGAATCTTCTCACAAACCTCTCTTCATATCTCATAGAAAATTTGAATCTGGGTGGACGTGATGGAGTTCAAAACTGCAGCGAACTGAACGTTGTTAGATTGCAAATTGCTGATGATCTTCTCCGTTTGCTCATTAGCTGTGAAAGCACAGCTTCTTACTATTCGATCTCAGAGCTTTTTAGCAATTTCAAGAAATATCAGAAGCACATCGAAAAAGCGATGTACAACTTCATTGAATGGTTCATGCTGAACCGCACTACAGAAGCTGGTATCTCTCCTGCTACCGATCTTATCAAGAGCATTTCGGATAGTCTCTTGAGACTATTTACTCTGTCAGCTGATTATGAGGAAGTAGCTAAAGTGTCAATTTCAGCACTGATACAAATTTGCCGACAGATCGACCAATCAGTATTGAAACTTCAATCTGGTCAGCAAATCTCAGGTTATGTTGCCCTCACCTATAATAGCCGAGCCTGCAAGATTCTTGAGGAGCTCTTTGACGTTTGGGTCGTATCCGATTCTGTTGCTTCTCATGTAGCTTTCGAAGTCAAAGGGTTCGAGTACCTGCTAGATCGAATGGGAATTTCTACTTCAACCACTGGCTTAGAAACTGATAAGTCTTCTAAGACAGAGAGTGCGATTCAATCCAATACAAGTCTGCTTGAAGGCACGGATCTCCTCGATTTCATCAACTTAACCAAAGAAGCCTTACCTCTAGACCCTAAAACTAAAGCTCCTACATTACTTAGTAACACAGCCACCACCAATAATGATGACCCTAAAGAGGAAGAGTTCGCGAATAAACTTACCATCATTAATCAACCTGGCCAGAATTGGACTGGAATTACGCCGGATTGGTCACTCAATAAGAAAGGAGTGAGAGCCAGAATCCTCTTCTTCGTTATGAATGGAGCTTCTTATAACGAATACTGTCTCGTTTTCAATCTTGATAAAGTGGTCGAACTAAAACAGATCAAGATCGGTTTCAATAGCGTTTGGACAGACTACAGTGACAAAGTTCTTGGAGTTCCAAGCTCAGTGTTAGTAGAAGGTGGTACTTCTGTTAACGATCTCAGTCCAATAAGAACGTTAACGCAGATTAATGACGAGGGATACATCAATTACTCAGTAAAATGTCTCCACAAGAATTTCCAGACGATGACCAAGTCAGACGGTACTATCGATGAGAGCCTTTCCAGTCTTGCAGTCAAGAGAGTTTCTTGTTTGAAATTCAGATTCCGTCGACCTATCATTACGTTTATGGAGAACACTTCGATGCTGTCGACCAAGAAATACCAGAATATCGCCGTTTCCATCTCATTCATCTCAATCCTGGGCTACGATGTCTCCAAACTTCCCAACATTCGCAAGAAACTTGTCGAAGCACAGGAAGGTTCTGCTCTGCAAGTGGTTGGAAAACTCTGCAATCAAAATTTCGTCCAGACATTAACAACACTCGCCAACCAAGAGTCTGTGATTTCAAAGATCGAACAGTCTTTCGACCTTCTTGCAAGTCTCCTTGTACCTCATGAAAGCTGGCTTGCTCCTGTCTTCTTGGCTATCGCAACACATAATCAAAAGATGGGTGATTGGATTATCAAGAAGTTTTTAGATACCTCTCGATCAAAAGAGCACGCTAAAATGGTTGGAGAAATCATACTCACAAATAACGACTTGTTGTACAACCGTCTGGAAGGACTCAACACCTTCGTTTTGAGCGAGTTGAACAAATATGTCAAGCTCAATACAGCAGATTCACTCAACAAATTCAACTCTTTGGTTCATTTCATTGAGACTTTATGCTCTTGCGTACGATCTGTTCCTGTTGAGTTAGTGGAACCTGTCAGTGAAGGTAAACAGAAACCTCAACAAATTGAGCTTGCTAAAGAGAATATCGACGATATAGTTGCTGCGTTCGAATCATTCAACGCATCTCCACAAAATTCTGTTCTTATAAAGCTCCTTCTGCTCTATCTTTACATTCCAGCACCGTTTGTGGTGAAAGATCTGTCTCAAGGAGAACTCATTCAATATACCCTTGAGAAACTTTGGGATCTTATTCAAAATCAAAAGAAGACAATCTACTATCAAATGATCGGCCCAGTCATCATTGGCTCAAAGGGAGCGATAAAATGGTTCGTTCCACATCTAGACAAGTTCCTCGATGAGATCCTTTCAATGATTGAGGCTGGAAAGAACACTGCATCGAAACAAATTCGTCACTCACTCTCACTGATGCATAATCTCAGTCGCAACAAGGAAATAAAGAGAATAATTGCTGAAAAGCGCTGGCACTTGAATTTCTATGACCGTTTGAAGAACGAAAACGCAAATGTTAAGTCTGTCCTCAAGGAACTTGACCAAGACATCTTGGTTCAATCTGTCGAGCTGTTGAAGAATCTTGTCGTTGGATATGATGTCACTGAGACCGAGATGGCTAACAAATTGAAAGATGACCTCATCTTGCTCGAAAATAAGAGAGACATGTTCTTTGTGAACAACGTACTTGTCCCACTGTTGAACGCTGAAAGTGAGATTCCTGTCTGTCTGCATCCATATGACCCTCATGCAAGACGCTGGATCACTGATGGCAAGAAACTATCGAACGTGCAGACTCAGGCTCCACAGAGCGAGTTTATCAAGTCAAAATTACTGACTAAAGACCAAAGTGAGATGCTTCAGAAAACACTCAAACAATTTACGACGCCATCAGGGCTCTACAGAAAGATCTCACAATCTGAGTGGCAACTCGCGATTCATAGCAACGGTGACAGCGAGAATGTTCTCGAACTGATCTCACAAAAGATGAGCAAACAAGGGCCATTCTTGATCATCTTGGAAGGACTTAATGCAGGAAAGCGCTGTTTTGTGGGTATGTTTAGCTCACAGAGCATTCCTGAGCTTCCAGCTCAGTTTGACACCAGCTATGATCAGTCTTATCATATTCCTCTTGCTGATGACTGCTTCTTGTTCTACTACGAAGAAGAATTCGGAGTCCACTTTGCAATTCCTTCATCCACATCACAGAACTACTTTGGCCAAGTGCATACTTTCTACGACGGAGGTGGTGGCATTTCCTTCTACTATAATGGCACCGAGAGGATCTTCATATCGCATGCACCATCTCAAACAACATTCGTCGATATCAACCTTTATGATATGAAACCTCTCGAGGAAGGTCAGAAGGCTCTACCTTCTGATATCCCAGCCGAATTCACTTTTAAATCTGCTGAATATTGGGTGCTTAGACCTGGAGCGCCTGCTGCCCCAACAAAAGATAAGAAAAAGAACACAATTAGCAGTCTACTCTATCCAGCTTGGTATAGTGCCAACCAGCCATTGAACTACTATCGTGCAAGTCCAGTGTACAATGTCCCAAGCTCTATCACCGTAGGAAAGATGATCGAAATCATGTTAGGCACTGATATGGCTGTCAAGCTAAAGCAAACTCACGAAGAACTTGCATCTAAGACAACTGTACTCGAGCTTTATAATTTCGCTGAAAACGATCCATCTGCCAATAACATCATCGATATCGAATTCGATGCTGTGGCTTTGGTTGAGAAGCAGTACAACAAGAAAGATACTTCTTCGGAACCTGAGAAAGACAAGAATAATGTCTTGGACCTCAAATACATGCCAGCAATGACGATATTCGAAGCATTCGAGAAAAACCAAGGAGTTGAGTCCATTATCGAGGTCACTCTGAAGAGCCTCACTCATTGGAAAGATAAAGAAAAGAGTAAAAGATGGTTTGCTTGGGTACAAGAGTTGTCCAGCTTCTCCAGTCTGCCCAACTTCTTTGGGCTTTTCTTGAAAAATAAAGAATGCATTGAGCTTCTCTTCCAATTGCTCGCGGGAGTTCCAGACGAGGACTCGAAGAAAGATAAAAAGAAATGGGAAGACGAAGAGCAAATGGCCGTCAAATTCAGCTATCAAATTCTCGCAGGTGTTTTCCGTGTTGATAGCGACATCAAAGTGCGTGAATTCGCTATTGAGAAGCAATTCTTCGAGCGTATTCTTGACAGAATTGCTATCATTTCCAAAGAGTTCAAGAGAAAATGGAATGATGAAATCAAGGAGGAAGTGGAGTCTCCTGACACCTCGTCGCCACAAAAGAAGGATGAAGAGGACGACGGCAAAAAGAAAGTCGTTAAGAAGAAAGGTATCGGCTATGCGTCCGACAATACTGGTCAAAATTCGGTTTGGAACACCAAAGATTATGTTGAGAATAAAAAAGTGAGAAATGAGCAGCTACTGAGCATGCTCGAAATTATCAGGAACTTCCTTGACACCAAAGACTGGTCTCCTCCAAAGAAGGTTCTCCACTCGATCTGCGAATCTGCGCTCCTTCCTCTCCTTGAAGCTGCTTTCAGATCAGGCTCTCTGCTTGATATGGGCAAAGAAGCCGACCTCTATTTCTCTTATCTAAGTAAACTTCTACAATTTTCACTCTCCAATATCTAATTTGTGAATCATAGAGCTCACCAGAGTCATGAGTCAACACAAAATATTGATCCCTGCTCTGTTGGAGCTTGATCGCCACTATCACCCAAAACAAAAAGACCCTATCTGCAATCTGCTTAAGACACTCAAGGATACTGCCCAGATTTTCTTGAATTGTCTGACAACTGCCTCAGATCAGAAACCTACTGAGTAAGAAGATTCTGCTTGAATTTCTCATCTAATATCCTTTCTATTATTAGTGCTTCCTTATCAAACCAAAAACTCGCTGAAGACATTGTACAGACTTACAACATTGTTGACGAAGCAATTTCAGCTTTCAGAGAAGATGATGACGGAGAAGATATCGATTACACCGATATTCTCAACCAAACTCTTCCAATTAAATATAAATATCTTCTCAAAGACTTGAGATTTGATTACACCGATATGAAAGATCAAACTGGAAAATATAAGCACCATTACACCTCAATGATTACAACAAACTACACTCCACCTCAAGCAAAGATGGTGCGACTTGCTCAAGAACTCGCCGACTTATCAAACTCTTTGCCAATTGAACACACCAATTCTATATTCGTAAGAGTCGATCAATCCCGTGTGGACGTAATGAAAGCTGTCATCATGGGTGCATCAGGTACTCCATATGCTCACGGTGCCTTTGAATACGATATCTTCTTGGATGACTCCTATCCTAATGCTCCACCGAAAGTCAATCTCACAACAACAGGCTCAGGCAGAATCCGATTCAATCCAAATCTGTACTCTTGTGGTAAAGTGTGCCTCTCACTTCTGGGTACTTGGAGAGGTAACTCTAGTGAGAATTGGGATCCAAAGATTTCTACATTGCTCCAAGTGCTTGTTTCGATTCAGGCAATCATCATGTCAGAAGAAGTCTATTTCAATGAGCCTGGATTCGAAGGAGAAGCTGGAACTGAGGAAGGTGAGAAGAAGAATGAAGCTTACTGCAACATTGTCAGATACGGAAATATCAAGTTCGCAATGATCGATCAGATCAAGAACCCGCCGAAAGGATTTGAAACCGTAGTGAGAAGACATTTCTATCTGAAGAAAGATGAAATCCTTGAAGAAACAAGGAAGTGGCTTAAATATGCTGAAGTTAGAGAAGCAAACTATACAGGCCTGGTAAACGATCATAACCATCAATGGTGCTCGCAATTCAAAGCGTCGAAGAACAGCTACAAGGACATGTTGGCCCAAGCTATCAAGGAGCTCGAAACTGAGCTTAATAAGCTGGCACCACCCTCAGGCAAAGACCTCGAGAAGAAAGTCAGCAAGAAGAAGAAGCAAAAAGATCAAAAAGGCAAAGAAGGTGAAAACGTGAGTGCTGGTATCGCCAATCTCGATGAAATCGATGTCACCTATGAGAAAGATGTCAAATACAAAGAACTCAGTGTCGATGATGCGAGTGTCAGAGATCGTTGGTCTCGCTATATCGGAGCAATGGGTATGGATGCAGTAGCAAGGCAAGCCAATGCGACCGTATTTATTAGCGGACTTGGCGCTTTGGGAGTTGAAATCGCCAAGAATATTGTTCTCTCAGGAGTGCGTCAACTCACTGTTCATGATGATAAGAAAGCAACATACAGAGATCTCTCAGGACAGTTCTTCTTGTCTGAAGCAGACATTGGAAAGAATCGTGTGACAGCGAGTCTTGACAAAATCCAGCAACTGAATTACTACGTCAAAGTCGTTCCTATTCTCTTGGATCAGAAACTACCAACTCAAAAGGAAGAAATTGAAAAGCTGATAAAGGGTCATACGCTTGTAATCCTTTCTGAGTGTGATTACGACGTACAGCTTGCCTTTGATGCTTACTGTCGTGAGAACGGCATTTACTTCATTAGCACTGACTGCTATGGTCCATTTACTCGAGTGTTCACAGATTTTGGAAAGAAGTTCACCGTTTTGGACAAAAATGGTGAAGAAGTTCAAGAAGTGATGATAAAGAGTATCACTAATGCTGAGAGAGGAATTGTCACACTGCTTCCTGGCGCAAAGCATAAATTTGAAGATGGAGATACTATTATCATTACTCAAGTTGAGGGCATGGAGCTGCTTGACAAAGGAAAGCCAATTGAGATCATCACTGACAAAGGTGAGAAAGCTACCACCACCTCAATCAATGGAACCCTTCATAAAGTGGAGACAATCAATTCGAACTCCTTCAAAATTGGAGACACCCGTGGCTTCACTCCATATGTGAGAAACGGACTTGCTAAGCAGATCAAGACCCCTATTGAGATGACGTTCGTTTCTCTGGAGGAAAGTCTTAATCATAAGGAAGTTCTGCTTGAGAGCAATATGGTCATGAGTGATTTCCTTAAGATGACTCATCCACAAATTCTCCACATTGCCTTCTCCGCCCTCGATGAATTCAAGAAGAAAAATAAGAGATTACCTAATCCTTGGAGCATTCCAGATGCAGAAGATTTCATCAAGCTTGCAGAAGGACCTGCTAAGAAATTAGAGTCCTATAAGCCAGAAGAAGATAAACGCTATCTCCCATTGCTCAGACTCTTCTCTTTCACCTGCCAAGGTGTGCTTGGCCCCCTTGCAGCTCTTATGGGAGGATTCGTTGCACAAGAAGCAATTAAAGGTATTACCCAAAAGTTCATGCCTACTAAGCAATTCTTCTACTCTGACTGCTGGGAAATCATTCCTGAATTGCCTGAAGACCCATCGAAGCTTGAAGAAGCGATTAAATCTCTAGGAGTTGTTGAGAAGAACCATAGAACTGACGGCCTCAGATTGATCTGCGGAGAGAAACTCCTTACCGATATAGGAAGCGCCAATGTATTTATGGTAGGAGCTGGAGCTATTGGTTGCGAATTGCTGAAGAACTTTGCTATGGTTGGTCTTGGTACAGGCCAGAAAGGTCTTATTACTCTCACAGATCCAGATGTAATCGAAACCTCCAATCTCAATCGTCAGTTCCTCTTCAGAGAAAAGCATCTTCGAAAGCCAAAGTCTCAAACTGCGGCAGCAGCAGCCATTCAAATGAACAAGGATCTTAAGGGACATATAGTGGCTAGACTCGATAAGGTCCATGAAGGAACAGCACATATCTTCACAAACAAATTTTTTGAAGAGCTTACTGTCGTTGCTAACGCTCTGGACAATGTCCATGCTAGACGTTATGTTGATTCTCGCTGCGTCAATGCGAAAACTCCTCTGCTTGAGTCCGGTACTCTTGGACCGAAAGGCCACGTCCAAGTTATTATTCCTTATAAGACAGAGACCTATGGAAGTCAGCAAGACCCTCAAGAAGAAGGAGAAATTCCTCACTGTACACTCAAGATGTTCCCAGAAGAGACTCTTCACTGTGTAGAATGGGCCAGAGATAAATTTGGAAAGATTTACTCACAGAGACCAAAAGGACTTAATAAAATTCTCGATGAGATAGACAAATTTGAGCCAAGTGACTCACAAGAGATCAAAACTTTAAGAGAAGCTGTGAGTCTTCTCAAGAAACGACCTACAAACTTCCAGGATTGCATCAAATACGCTCGTCAGAAGTTCCAGAAGTATTTCGTGAATGACATCCGCCAACTCCTCTACACCTACCCTATTGACGCAAAGACCAAAGAAGGCAATCCATTCTGGTCTCTTCCAAAGCGCCCTCCAACTGAGATTGCATTCGATCCTAAAAACCCACTTCATGCTCACTTCGTCAGTGCCTGCGCTTGTCTAAGAGCTAACGTTTTCAACATTCCTATTCCGAAAGACTCAAGAACAAATGAAGGAAGATTGAAGATTGCAGAAGAAGCCGCCAAAGTTGAAGTCGTTGATTTCAAGCCTTCAGCAGAAAAAGCCAAAGAAATAGCTTCTCAAGTAGACAAAGAAGTGAAAAAGGGTGAGGAGGAAGAAAAAGAAGCCGATATTAACGCTCAAGATGATGATGAGGTCAAGAATCTGATGAAGGACCTCAAGAAATTTGCAGAACAACTCCCAAAATCTAAAGAAGGAAAGATCCTTTGCTGCGTACCTGAAGAGTTTGAGAAAGACAACGATGAAAACTTCCACATCGATATCATTTACTCAATGGCCAATTGCAGATCCGGCAACTACAAGCTGGAGCCAATGGATTGGATCACAGTTAAACTTAAGGCTGGTAGAATCATCCCAGCACTTGCTACAACGACAGCTTGCATAGCAGGTTTGCAGACAATTGAGCTTGTTAAAATCTTGAAGAAATGCAAACTTGAAGACATGAAGAACGCCTTCATGAGTTTGGCTGTTCCAATACTTCAACTTTCAGAGCCAGGAGCTCCTATCAAGACTAAGCTGACAGATAAATTAGAAGTGACTGTATGGGATCGCTGGGAAATTAACATCAGCAGAAATGAGACCCTTAAGCACTTGTTCGAAGCGATCGAAAAGAAATACGAGCTGAAGCCTCGTGATGTTATCCAAGGAAGTGAGAATATCTACATACATGCGGTTATGGAAGCACACGGAAAAGAGAAGCAGAAAGAAAGTGTGCTGAATTCGAAGCTCAGTGATCTCTTGGATGTTGATGTAATTTTATTCTCTCTCTCTCAAATAACTTAATTTTTTTTACGACAATAGAAGGAAGACAAGTATGTGGATCTCAATGTCATGATGGCACCATTGAAAGGAGGAGATATTCTTCAAGGAGTACCAGCGGTGAGAGTTGTGTTCACTGACTAAATACCCTTTCTACAGCACATAATGTGTGTGTGTGCATTTCTTGTATTTCCAACATAAATGTTCAACCAAAACTTTCATAAAACATAATGAGATAGATACACAGATAGATTGAATTAAGAATGAATTTTCACAAACAAAGTCAATAAATCCAAAAAAATTTAAATATTTGAAGGCTGATATGATGATAGCTCAACCATATGTCAAGATAATGTGAAAAGTAGGTAATGTTCAGCACCTTTTATCATCGGTGGATATTAAGCAAAGAGTAGAAAAAGCCCATAATTATTTTATTATGCATTACAAGGCTAATAAATATTTTTGAAAGTTAAAAATTGACAATCTCATAGAATCATGCGATTGATTCTCTCTGGTATTGATAATTAATGCTGCAATACATCATAAATCACACAAACGAATCCAAGAAGTGTATAACTCAGCTTCTCATGCCATACTCTATTGGAGCATAAAAAACAATTGAACAACCTAAGATAAAGAGTTATGTCTGTGATGATATCTCTTTCGGAATTAATAATTTGCATTCAATATAAAATATTCTATTATATCTAATTATAGTAATGCTAGCATACGAACAGGAAAAATCTGCTTAAGATATGAATGCTTCATTTTGAATGAAATTGTAGAATATAAAATAGTACAACTCAATGCTGGGATTGTAACCTTTAGAGTTGGGTTGGCAATAAACCGTGGAGTTACACTGCTAACTTAGAGTTGGGTTACATGGTAACTTTGAAAGTGCAAGATACTCAACCCTTTGCAGTTCCAGTATCAGCTACGATAGAGTACGGGGTGCGAGAAAGAAGCTCGAGGTATTTCTTTTGTGTAGATGGAGCAATAGCATTTCACAGCAATTTCACTTATTTTTTTCCTGGTTACAGAAAAGGAGGCCAGAAGAGTTTCTTGATGTAACTGCTGACAATTTTCTGAAAGAAAACAGAGCATTTATCTTCAAATCTGAATGAGAAATTTTTTCATGATGAAATCTGCGAGTTCAAAACGCATATAATCATGACTCAAGAGTTTCAGCACATTCGTGCTTTGCTTTAAGATATGAGAATGCTGATTTTTAGGATTCTATTGTCTCTTTGTATCCCCACTTCTTCTGCGTGCATATTTGTGATGTGGCCTTCCAGATTTTGAAATAAGAAAATGAATTTTGGGTATATTTTCGAGCAGGGATTGCATTTAAAGAGTTCGAAAGGAGTATGGTCTTTTTAGACGTAAGGAGCCTTCAACAAGACTTTGATCAAAGGGTCTGTACCTACGAAGCTTCTTCTTGGTTTTTTCCATATGCTTTTCTTCGTTATTATTATTTTTTATACAAAAGTTCTTATCTTTTTGATTTATGAATTTTAAATTTAGAAAGGACAATTTGAAATAATTTTCATATGGAATTTAAGTTGTATGAAAGATACTGCAGAATCCCCATCAAAATCCTAACAATTCTGGCACAAAACACACTAATTCGAAGAAAAGCCAGAAAAGATGCAAGAAATTATGGTAATAACGAAAGACGGTTGATAAAATATTAACACCTTTCGCTAACTGAAGGTTTATTAATGTAACTATTGCAAACTTGTGCAACCGAGGCTTTTTAGATGTCTAACGATTTGTAATTCTTGGAAACTTGAAAATTTTCGCTGTCACCGTTTGCCAACTATGGCCAGCCGACATCTATTAAAAGTAGTTGCAACAAAAGTTGGCAAAAACATGTGTAACCGTCAGAGTTAGCGCTAACTCAACTCTGACAGTTGTCGGCCAACCCAACTCTGACGGTACCAATTCCAACATTGGTACAACTCAGCGGCTTCTTGAACACTACAGGAAACTTCATAAGAGTTGTATCTACTTAATTCAGATCTATATACTTAGTATATGATAAATGAAATGCCCAGCATCTCCTTTTTAAGCTACTTATCTTTTTGATTTCTTCTTAAAGAGATTTGAATTTAAGTACAACGTTCTTAAGAAGAAAATTAAATTAATAAAAATTACTTGTATAACTTGCATATTCAGAGTCTAACCGACTATTTGATCTACATACAATTATATATTCAGGACAGAAAAATAATGCAGAAGTCGAAAATGGCAACGTACTCAAACATGAAGAAGGACGCCTGGATGAAGACTATGGAGTCCTGGGGACCTTCTAACCTTTTCAGAGATAGTCAGAGGTCAAATTCTTCATCACTTCGTAACACAGGGAATTTTGAGAATTCTAATGACCTCTCCAAAACAATAAAAAGAGAGAAGAAAAGAAGGAGGTCATCACAAAATTCTTCGAAGGATAATAGTCTCATCGCTACTCAAAAACCTAAAGCTGATGCTGCACTTAAGCTCCAAAAAAAGAACTCGGCTGCTTCAACTTCTCTGCCCCCACGGCCTCACACTGCTAATGGCGACATTCAAACTTCCAAAGAGAGCAAGAGATCAGACACACAGAATGAGCCCTTGAGAAACTCACAAGGCACTGAAAATGCTTATTCAAATGAAGAGAGCAAGCCCTTGTTCCCAGGAAATCAAGAGCAGTATTATTTCTTGAAATCACAACCTGAACGCAACAGAGACCACGCCATGGCTCAGACCATGAGCTATACCCGAAGAAATGAGGCATTAATGGGTACTAAACCTCGCATGGGATACAGAGAATATCTGAGTTCAACAACAGTTGAAGAAGTTCAACAATCTGATTTCCATAAATTTTCAGAAGCTGGCGAATTCATTAGAACACTGCTCCAATTAGAAGAGCCAGCAAAAGAGAAGAAATCAAAACTTTATACACTGACTAAAAATATAACAGAGGCTTCTCATTTAAGTAAATCATTCGTACCAGAAGGCAAATCGAAAGGACATTTACCAGGGGCTACATCGCTTCACAAACTCAGCGGGCCTTCTGACCGTCTGAAAGCGATTATTACCATCCAAAAGTTCGTGAAAGGTTGGCTTGCTCGCAAAAAATTCAAAGTAAGATATAATAGAGTGCAAGAATATTTCAGAAAGCAAGGGAAGAGCATTCCTCTAGATAAACCAGTTAATGAAGATGCTATTGATATCTCGCTTGAATTTGAAGCATATGATCCAAAACTAACTACCACCATCGATCCAAAGATTCTCAAAAAAGAAGAGCAACTGAGATCTCTCTTCTCCAACCCATTCTACTCCAAGGTTCGTGAGATTTTCTTAAATAATGACAATATGGAGGTCTTTATGATGTCTCGAGTTCAGCAAACATATTCCGAAGCAGATATTAAAAGTACCTTTGATATACATAGAGAAAAGAGTCGACCAGTAGAGAAACAGACCAAAGTCCAGAATTTCTTCGGGAGTTACTATGAGCCACAGCCAGCAGTAGAAATAAAGAAGGATATAAATAGCGTCATTTCGCTATTCGTGGAAAAAAATTTTGTGGGAGTTGAAGGTCACGCGGTAGCAAAATCTCCCCAAAAAACACATAAAGGTCTCACAGTGGAAGATTTGTTCCAGGCCAGGATCAACGAGAAGAAGATGCGAGATGAGAGTAAAATCGAAGCATTGAGAACGCTTTCCAAATTCAGAGAGCATCATAAAGTACCCAAAGCAGATACGAAGACAACAGCAGCAGATAAATTCTCTCCAAAAAAAGCTCCAAAAGGCAGTAGTCCAAAGACAAGAGAGAAGGACTACGAAGACGATGACTCATACAGCCAGAACTTTGAGGATGAATCTGGATCGGTCTCTGAGTCGATACATTATGGAAAGGACAGCATGCGAACTTCAGCTGTGAAGGAATCAATTAGAGAATCGCTGCCTATTACTGAATCGATCGGAAAGTACCAAAAATCAAATGATGCGATTGAGGAAAGTATCAGAGCTTCCATTAGTGCTTCGAAATCTGCGCATTTGAAAGATGGTCTCAAACGCTATGATTCAAGCAAATCAATTCAGGAAGAAATGCCTCTGTCAGACAGCATCTCGGAACATATCGGAGAAAGACCTTCTGCTAAAAGGACCAACTTGAGCAAATCAATTGAGGAGGATCTGCCTGAAGAAATCTACAGCGAAAAATTTGACTCTTATGATGACTCGGGTAGTAATGCATCTCCCCTGAAAGCGAGCCCACAGAAGACAGCTGCACGCTCAATTCTGAAAAAAAGCTCCAAAGATCTCCTTAATATAGACACCCAAGTTAAAGAAAATAATAAGTTATCTTCTAAAGAACCTGAGAGCTATTTAGCAAATCAAATGACAGAGAAGAAGTCAGAGAAAAAGAGGGAAAAGGAGGCAAAGTTGAGCAGCTTCAAAGAAACACAGAGGACCCAAATTTCTCCGGCTAGAGAGGATTTAGGTCGCAGATTCAATCAAGAGGCAACAGAAAGCATGTCTGATAGCGAATCAAATGATTATGTTGAAGTGACAAAGCTCAGACCGCCAATTAACTATCAGCTTTTACAAGAGCCGAGCCGGACTGCGGAGATTCTGTATGCTAATTTTAAGAGAGAACTTACAAAGTTTGATTACATTGATCAGTTGACAGAAAAAGTTTCTCAGCTTGAGCGTAATGTGACTTCAATGAATAACCGCAAGGAGATTGAATTGTTTGTGCAGTTACACAACCGAAGCAATCCAAGTAGACCAATAGCAATACCTCCTAGCAATCCGCTCGAGACTAATTTGGGTAGAAAATTCTTGGAGAAGCAAGAAAAAATGGAGAAGGATATCAAAGAGATAAATGATCAATTGAAGATAATAACCCAGGCTCTTCTAGGTGCGAGAAGTGAAGATAATGTCAGCAGATCTTCAAGAAGCAGTAGGTCAATTCGACGTGAAAAAATACAAATCAAGCCTAAGGATCGAAAGAAGGTTGAGGAAAAGAAAGAAGAGAAGAAGACTCAAATCATTGAGAAGAAACCTGAGATAAAACCTGAAGCAAAGCCTGAAAAGATAGAGGAGAAACCTCTAACTTTGGAACCCAAGCCACTGACGCTCCCTGGAGATAATAAGCCGATTAAGATAGAGAACAAGCTCGAAGAAAAAAAACCTTTTGATGTCAAGAAGACAGAACCTGCCAAATCCAACCTGGAAACGAAACCGACTCTAGATAATAAATCAGCCACTCAGACATTCCCGAAATTCGAACCAAAAACTCAAGTGAGTGCCAGTACCAAATTAACAGCACAAGAGCCATACTCGCCATTTGAAAAAGTGGACAGTGTTGGAGACGTTGTTAGCGAAGATATTGGAGAAGAATTTGCACCTCTCTCTGAAGAAGATGAAGACACCAATGCCTCAAAGTTTACATCATTCTTGAAACCGTCTGACATAAAGAAAGACAATAAACCTTTTGGCACAGGCGAGTATAAAGGTTTCAAATTCCCAAAGAGGGATCAACCTACTATTTCAGCGACCACTAAAACTGAAGAGACTTTTGAAACTAACAAGCTCGAAGAAGAAGAAAAACCAAAGCCGCTTGAGTTGAAACCTGCTACTACTGCTCCTACTAAAAAAGTTGAATTGAAACTTCCCTTCTCAGTTGGAGGAAAAGCGAATGAACCAAAGCAAGAAACCCCCAAAAAGGATTCTGATGAAATTGAAGAAGAGATTGATGAAGAAATCGTCCCTGATGATGATGAGATCGTTAGTCCAAAGAAAAGAGAAAGCTTTACGAAGAACCCATACAAAAAAGATAAGAAACCGTTCTTCCCACTTCAGCAACAGCAGCCACAACAACAGCAACAAAAGGAGCAAAAGGCTCCAACGAAAGCCACAAAAGATGATGAGGATGAGGAATATGATTTGGACTCTTTTGATGAGCTATCGAATGCTGAGTCCACTCCAAAGGAGAAGAGCGCTGGACAAAAATTCAAAGAAGAACCGAAAAAGGAAGCTGTAACAAAAAGCGAAAAGTCTGAAGCTTCGATTGATGAGAGCATTCCTGAATTCACAGAAGAGCTAGAATTGCCTTCTGATAGACCAACTGACAAAAAACCTTCTCGTGATATTCTTATCAAAGATGAATCAGAAGAAGAATCGAAAAAGAAAACTGGAAAGTCTGAAGAACCTTTGCAGCTGAGAGATGAAAAGGAGAGCAAGAGCACTCCTAGAGATAAAGTATTGATGCGAAGTTTGACACCTGAGGAAGAAGAGGAAGCAGACATATTAGCATCTAAAGATACTGAAGAAATATCTTGGCAAGAGGGTATGGGATTGGAATCTGAAGAACGAAAAGGTCCAGCTGTTAATCCGATGGAAGAAAAGGCGAATGCAATTATTCAATACGCTCTTACTAAGATATTAGACGAGATTAAGACTCAAGAGCTCTTTCCAAGAAGAGATCTTGCTACACTCCACAAAATAGAGGAAAATCTTGCTATGAGTGACCGCTTAAATTTCAAACATCAACATGATGAGATGCTTAAAGCCTCGTACCCGAATGAGGCTGAAATTAAGCAACTGGAAGAATTCCAGACTTCTACAGAGATCCGACAAAAGAAGTTTACAAGTCATCGAGATTATTTGGAAAGAGAAATCGGCAAGCTTGTTCAGAAGGTGAAAGGAGCTGACTCCAGAACGGTTGCAACGATTCTACTCCATCATGCTGCCTCAGATGGAACCCAAAAACTCTCATTATTTGACAAGAAACCGATAAATGACCAATCGATTATCGACGGATATCAAGAGATGCTCTCAATACTGGCTACAAGTGAGTATAGAGAAATGGTTCTGAGGAAAATGACTGCGCAAGAAATTGAAGCGAAGATGATAACTCTCACCAGCACGCTGGCTGAAAAAGCCAAAAGTATGCTTTTGAATCGATTGGGTAAGTCAAGCAAGGAAGGCGACCCTATTTATAGCACAGGTCCAACACGAATTGCAGATTTATTACCGATGTTCCTTCATAAAATGAGCGCTGACGAGCCAGATAACTTTGTAGAACAAAATCCTGATTTACAGCACGATATTGAAGAGGCTTTTGAAAAATTCAAGGAAGGTCTTTCAGACGAAGTTATGGAGTATTTGTTTGAAGACCTTGTCGGAGAGTTAGAAGTTATTGAAAATAACCGTAAAGATTTAGCAGCGAAAGCGAAGAAGTTAGCCTTATAAACAGAATAAAACAAAAAATCAACTAAAGATAATGATTAATGCCTTTTTTGGTGGGTATTTGTTTTTGTAATGAATGAATGCTCTTTTACTTTCTATCGTCTCATGCTACAAATTGAATTTACGAACGATATAACATTACAAGTTTCTTTCCTTTCATCACTTGGAGAGTCTAACAAAAATAATAGATTCCCATTTCACTGATGAAAACAAACAATTAATCATAGGTTAGGCAACTATTTGATTATACATAGGAAGGGCAAGGAGTAACTTACATTGCGGAATAAATAAAATAAATAGGCAATTTCAATTCAAATAAATAATTATCAAACTTGATATGTAAATTTGTAGCTTCTCCTTATCTTCACCCTTTAATACTCTCAAGTCTACTCTACAAGACTCGAGTTCTATCCCAAATTTTTCTTTGCCATGCATTTTCTTCTGCCCGCTCAAGCGTTATCTCAAGCTCGGACTTTGATTCATTTCAATCGTTTGTATAACTAAGAGCAGCTCGCCCTTCTTTAAACTGGGCCGTTGTAGAGGATCTCTTTCTTTCTCTCTCTTCTGCCTCAAGTTCTTGCATTGTCCTGAAAACTTCAATTATCTTGCATCTTCTCAGCAGATAAACGACGAAGCTTGAAATCAAGAAACCCCAGAACCCAAAAATATTCAAAAAGAAACCCGCTACGAAGGAATTCATCTGAGTAAATTGCATTATTAATGCGATCACAGTCAAAGCCATCAAAAAGCAAAAGCCAATGAAATAGAATGCATTTCTGATTGTTTTCAGTCCTTTAGAGGGAATTTTGCATCTTGAGAACAAAAAGATTAGACAAAGAAATCCTCCAAACAAGCAGAGGGAGCAAACACCTATAACACTGGTCATGATAAATACAAAATCAAGTTCAAACAGAACACTATGATTATTGCACGTTTGCCAATCATAGACGAACTGTGGAAATTGTATTATAGGAACAAAAGAGAAGGATGGAATAATGAAAGGGTATTTTAGCTCTAGGGGAAGATTTCCGCTGACTCGAAGGTAACAAAATTGAAAACTCCAATTTTTGCAAAGAAGAGTACGATAAAGATGAGATATACATATATTTTCATATGATTGCCATCGCCATCAAAAAGAATAATCTGCAGCAGGCTCGTGATGAAATTTACGATGAAAAATACCAAGATGAACGCGTAGAAGACCTTGAAGCTCATGCTTGGACTCAATGTCGTCCCCTGTTTTAAATATAGTAAAAATTTGTCTCAATAATAGAACAATTGACGCTGATTTGCAATGGGAGGTTCTAACCAATCATTATAATGAGATTAGTTTGGGACTTGAACCTAATTAGAATTTTATACAATTTGAATCTGTAGCCGCTTCAGTGTCGGGGGTCTGATCCTGCTTCAGTTTCATTGGCTTACCTTTTTTATTCCCAGCTCTACCTTCAAGGTTCAAGACTTGAACTAGACCCTTTTTTAGAGTCTTTTTGGTCTCCTGGATCGGATCTGATTTTTTCTGCTTCCCCTTTGGTTTCTCTTCGTCTTCAGGGAGATCCCTATGTGGAACATTAAAAAGATGTTACCACAGGTCAAGACTCAGTATGTATATTTTATTCTTCTCTGTTCTCTTCTTCTTTTTTTTTTTTCCTTTCTTTTTCGACTGGATTTCCGTCGTCTGTTTCACGAATTGGGGCAATATGGATTCTTGAGGAGGCTCTTCTTTTTGAGTTTTTGCGAGATTCCTCAATTTAAAAGCATTTATTGCCTTCGAATCCTCAATTTTGAGTTCTCCTTGTAAACTTGATTTTTGTATGGGTAGTTTTTGAATGGAGCTTGGGTCGCCCTGCATCAAAGGAGAAAGGTTTATCTTCTTCTTTGAGGGTATTATCTTCTCAGGAGCTTCTTTAGTCTTTAAAAACACTAGAGATTCTGTCCCCTGAGAGAAGGGTAATCTCGAAGGACTTGGGAGTTATTTCTCTCTGAAAATCAGTCTTTTCACGTTTTTTTTTATTCTGCCTGTTCATTTTCTTTGTGGAATCTTCCTTTCTTTTTTTTTTGCATTATAATCTAAATCTTCATCATCATCACCCAATATTTTATCCAGCCCGGCAGGATTTATAATAAAATCTCCTGCAATGCTCTCTATTTCATGACCACTGTCTTGATAGTTAGGACACACCTTATTCACTCAAAAATCCAATGCTGATTCCAAATGATGACAAGGTCAGAGTTATATTTAATATTTTATTGATGCGTTTTGAGTGGGTGTATGTGTGTGTGCATGGTAGTGACTTTCACTCGATTTCTATTTCAGCTGAAGTATGAAAAAAATAAATCTTGCTCAAACTTCCTTCAAGGTTATGGTCATTAACATTCTTGCAAACTCATTCATTCTAATATTTCATCTAAACTTTAACTGTGTCACCAGTCTGTTTTATCATCAGATAATTTATCACATAAAAATAATTAAGTGTTGGAGTTTGCCATGCTCAATCTCATCTGAAAAAGACAATGAGATTGTAATTATGATCAGACTCCAAATGCTGATAAGTCTACTCTATAAAAATTTTGGACGATAATGAATTAAGATTCGTTTTTCTAGAAAAAAACAAATTCAGTTCCTTTCCAGATAATTCAAGTCTTCTCTCAATTTATTATCTTCAGGTAGAACTTGATCAAGATAATTTCATCTGAATAAAGAGTATTTTAATTGAATGAGCGTCTTAGTCTCACCCTATGTGAAATCAAAGTTTTTCAACTTTAAATACAACATTTATTTGTGGATGCCCATGAAAGAAATAATCCTATTTACGACAACGGTATCAGCCTTTTGGCAATCATTCTTCTGCGAGATCGGATGTCAACACATTTGAAACCCAATCCCGGATTAGAATTTACTATGTCAGCTATTAAAGCCAATGGACTCATTTGACTCTTTTGTTGTGATATTTCTTGAGTAAAATTATCAAACTCAGCAAAAACTTCATCTCCAGTGTTCACCAATATCTATTGTAATGGAATAATAAATTAGAAAAGAGAGATTAGAAATATTGCATTACATCCAAGTCTCCAAATCGACTCAAAAAATTACCGATCTTTTCCAGATCAGATGTTTTGGTATCAAATTTCACGAACAGTGTGGTATCTTGATATTTTTTATAACAGTCGTCTATATGCTTCAAGATGTCAAATTGACCTGAAAATGATGGATAACTTTAGAATTCATAGAAGTAGAAATTACGATCCTCAAACTTCCACGTGTAATGCATAGGATTCGCAATCATAT
>ENA-UOTZ01000272-UOTZ01000272.1-compost-metagenome-genome-assembly--contig:-NODE-272-length-43565-cov-9.373252_pt1 | contig 43565 bp, 26 predicted proteins | sample MGYA00238144_ERZ746983 | MGnify/ENA primary metagenome ERZ746983 (study PRJEB28759, sample SAMN06268863) | compost metagenome | isolation source: single cell | place: USA: California, Emeryville, Joint...
AGAATAAGTTCTCTTAACCATTACTCTTAGAAACGTGTGTGTATTTGCACTCACTTTCATATCCAAAAATGAAACAGAGATATATTTATATTATTTTTATTATTGATTGCAAACTCACTTAAGTACTCAGAGCATATCTCAATTTGAGTTTTATTTTGCTCATCCTATCGCTTTATAGTTATATAGCATCCATACTAGCTGCAATTCTTCTGTTATCTGAGTAAAGTGCTAAATCAGAGTCTCTCGAACTTTGACTTAGCAGCATTTGTAATTACACAAGACCTTTCATACATGTTAGGTTATTTTTATCTATAAGTGGAAATAATATAATCGGACTCAATTCATAAACAAGGAAGTGCAAATTCAACGAAACTTATGCGAGCCTATAAATTGTAGAGAGAACTTGACAATTATGAAACATCAATTACATGATCATATAGTGTTCCATCCAATATTTTTAAAAGCTTCAATTTGAAGCTATGGTCACAATTATTTTCTTTTAATCCACTTTGGCAACAATGCGCTTTTCGATCTTTGATTATCGCCTTTCGCCATGCTCCTTGCCTCACCCCTCATGTCAGTATTCGGACTTGGAGTAATTATAAGAGTTCCAGGTTTAGAATTATTTCGGCTTGGTAACTCACTTTCTGCTTTTGAAACCATTCCACTCCCTGCTTTCGATACCATCCCACTTGTGATAGTTGCACTGTTAGTCTGTTTATTTTCAATCAAGTCCTTCCAACCTTTACTTGGTAGTGCAGTAACAACAATTTGAGTGTCAACTCTGAAGTTTTTTTTGTGTTGCCTTGCAATGGCTTTTTGGCTAAAAATCCGTTAAAGAATGAAATTATCTCACTTTACTAATAATAATCAAACTCATCGTCAACAGCTCGCTTCTGTTCAACTGAAACTGGACCCAGATCTGGCCTTTCGCTACAGGATGGTGAGAATTTTTAGACACCAACTTATGTAATTACCTCTCAAATGCCTCTTCAAACACTTTCAATGCTCCTTCCAGAGTCATATGCGACCGTATGCTGTCTGAAAATTTAAATGACTTTTGTACGCGAGGATTCACGCCAAGAGGCCACGGTATGAGTCCACATTCATAGCTCGTATTGAGTTGGTGGATCCCATATTCTTCATATATTGATCTGATGAAAGAATCAGAAAGAACAGCGTATGCTTCTGAAAGAGCCCTAAAGAGTTCCAAGTTTGCAGGGTCAATATCAGCTGTTGATTGCAAGGCTATTTGTTTTTTCTATTTTTCGAAAAATCAGTTAAGTGTACATATTGAAAATGTTACTGGATGGCATCTTTCAGCAAGAAACAGGTAACTCTTTCTGATCTCAGCAGTAGTTGCCTTCTGAGAGACATTTAAGGTCTTGTGATAATTCATTCAATAGACTTAAATTCCGGAATTTAAATTAATAAATTTTATCATGCAATTGCTAACGAGGAAAAATGAGTCTGGCTGTCATCATTGAGGTAAAAATTTTTTAGTGTTTTTCAAGAATATGAGAGAAAAAAAGAAGAAAGGCATTGCAAATGACATCGTTTTGTATTTTTTTTAAGCTCTAAATGCTGCGTTGGTCAATATGAAGCTATCCGGAGAATTTATTTAACAAACTGAATTTAATCGATTAAATTAATGTATTTTATTAGATTTTACGAACAAGTCCTTCCTTTTTTCATTTAATTAAGAAATTGATCAAAGAATGTTTGCTGGACAACACTCGAAGTGAGTCTTTAACAACATACATAGAATTCGAAGTCAATTGTTAAAATCTTTGCTGATCTAATTTTTCAGTGGTGAAGAGTGGTGAAGGAGCTTTCAACAGGCCATCTTGCTATGATATTCCTTATTTTGCGTTATCGTCAAAGTATGAATTACAATGTCGAATCTGATTCCCTTCACAACAACATTCAAACCAATTTATTGCTTGGAGTCAACTGTATTTACGTAAATGTAAAACTCCAATATCGAATATTATGAATAAAGTCAGAACAATCCCTTTTTTTTATTTTTTTGTGTGTGCCGACCAACAATCGAGAAGTCCGTCGTGCGTTTTTCTTTGCAAAATATGCTTGCTGAAGAAAATAGCCATCCAAGATGTTGAGATAGCTTCCTAAATCAGAATTCACGAAAGATTTGAGAGGATCTAATTGCTATTATTATTTTTTCAAATATAGTGAGAGATGGATTTGTTACAACTACAGCCATTGTCATAATATTCCAGTTATCACCATTTTGAGCAAAGGAAAACGGCATTTCTTATCAAATACTCAGTAAAAATCAGATGGGAAATCATCTCGTTTTTAAATACTAAATCTCTACTGTAAAACATATGGAAAATCAAAATTGATATTTTTAAATACCAAATATAGAGAGCAATAACTGTACTTCAGTAACACTTAACCAAAGCTTAAGTTTTTCACTGTCTAATGACTTCAATTTCAAAATGGTTTTCCTAAGATTTTCTTGAAAGTTTCAAAATTGAATGGCTTCTGTGTATAGCCGTCAAAGCCAGTTGGAATGTTATCTTTCTGATCGATTCCACTTACCAGGTACACAGGACAACTCTTCCCCACCTTCTTCATGATCTCTTTTATCTCCAGACAAGCATCCAATCCGTTCATTATCGGCATCTCACAGTCCAGAAAGACCATTTGAATCTCAGAACTGTTTCCTTTGAACACCTCCACAGCCTCTTGCCCATTCTTTGCAACAAAATAATCCACTCCAAGCTGAGAAGCAAAATTCTTCATCACATCAAGGTTAAAGAAATCGTCATCCGCGAACAACACTTTCACCTTCTTTCCTAGCTGATGGCTAGTTTTACCTTGCTCGAATCCAAATTTTTTCAAAGTGGTGGCCAGCGTCTTATAGTCGCAAGGCTTCGGTAGAAAAGCGTCAGCTCGGATCTTTCCTGTGGGGTCAGTACACTCCTTGATCTCTTTCTCGATTGCATTACCACTGATGATTGCAATTTTAGTAGGTAGATGCATCATTCTCTGCTCAAACTGTCTTATTTGTATGATAGCATCTTTCCCTTTCATAACTGGCATTTCTAGATCCATAGTGATGAGATCAAAGAAATTCGGCTCTTTCTTCTTGAAGATTTCAATAGCCTCTTTCCCATTAGACGCAATCTCGATGTCGCGAAATCCATATTTTTGAAGCATTTCTGTACTGATCACTTGATTGATGGGACAATCTTCAACCACTAATGCTCTCATGTAGTGTGCTGTCGAATAGGATTTGGTGTCGTTGGTTTGGTCTGCAGTGGCCACAGACACGCAGACTGTTGGAATGGCTACTGTAAACCGGCTCCCAACACCCTCGGTGCTGTCAATAAATATCTCTCCCTTGTGTAAATTCACGATTGTTTTCGATATCCACAAGCCTAGCCCAAGGCCAAGCCTCTTTAGTTCTGTTCTATCATTGAGCTGGGCGAATTTCTGGAAAATTGTCTCCTGATGCTCCTTTTTGATTCCATTTCCTGTGTCCGTGACTGAAATAATCAATTGACCTTTTTCTTCAATGTCGATCTTTTTGAAATTGAATGAAAAATCTTGCTGCTTGTAAGTCTGTTCCTTAGGATACGGAATATCAAGTGCTGTACTGAACTGGGTTATCAAGCCTTCTTCGGTTCGTTTTTCAGGATTCCAGGCAAAGCTGAGTGTTATCGACCCTTTTTGAGTAAATTTGATTGCGTTTCCTACCAAGTTGAGGATCACCTGCGTCATTCTCTCTGGATCAAACGCAACGCAATTCGGAAAAGAAGGAGATACCTCAATTATAGGCAGCAAACCCTTCCCTTGGATAAGGTCCTTGCAAACGGTTGACACTTCCTCGATAAATACCTTCATATTGATGGAGGTTGCCATGAGATGCATATCAACAGCAGAATGTCCAGATTTTTTCGAATCGAGAATTGTCAGAATAATATTTTTCAGGATCTTAGTGCAAATAGAGGCCTTATTTACCAATTGTCTTACATTGAGAGGCAAATTCATGTCGTTCAATATTTGAAGATTGCCAACAAGACCATTTAGAGGATTTCTGGTCTCATGAGAGAAGCTGAGGATAAATTCTTCTCTTGAATTGACAGCATCTTGGAGCTTTTCGTTTGAAATTGTAAGAGCTTCATTCTGCTCGGCGATTTTCTTTTTAAGCGTCGCCCATTTCTGATACATCTTTTCCTGAAGGCAGCTTTTTACTAGTACTTGAAGAAACATATTCACAAACATTCTTATCATCACAATGACTGACTTTTGAATCGCTTCATCGATTTCCTCTTTTGAGGCTGATTGAAAAAAGGACTTCATTTTTGGCTGGGCATGAAACCAGACCATATAACACGAAGAGCAGGCAATTAACGTGAGAGATGACCTTGATGCTCCCATACCAGAGAGGGTGACCAGTGCGTAAGTTGGAACGTAAAAAGCCTCTAATTGATGAGGAGATTTCCAATACACAAACAGTGATGCGGCTAGTGACAGAGTGCTTAAGTAAGTCACACTCTTGTACTGCTTCATCCAAATCAAGAAGAGTTGGACGGCGATTGTGAGAAAAACGAAAATTACCCTTTCGATTCCCGCGTAGCCAGTGACTAATCCGCCCAGCACCGTTGGAATTGCGGTGCCAAACGCTCCATAAATCATGTATAAGTTTGTAAATTTTCTTTCGTGATAAGCAAATTGGCCTTTGAGAGTGCTAGGTGGTTTGCAGAGAGGACTGACGAACTTTTTGTGTATCCACATTTGTGCTGTATAGGTGTATTTTGCGCCTTAATTGAATAAAAATTAATTGGAACAGAATCATTGATATTTTTTATTTAAGAAAAGGCAATAATGCGTCATACAGCGAATCATCTTGAAATTACTTGATTTAATTGATACTCAAAATTTTTGCTTGCGTATTTTTGTATAACCCAATGGAGAGGAGGCATATGCTTATGTATAGTGAAGAGCGGGATATCTCGAATACAATAAATTGCTTTTGAATCAAAATTTTTAATTTCATATGGAATAGTATCTCGATCATGAATTGTAAAGATAGGAAAGAAAATAACCTCGTGTTTTCAACCAATAGGATATCCTCGAAATTAACTATATTATAGATTTTTTCCAACATACGCCACGGATGGAAGTTTGCAGAACCTGAATTGCTGCTAATCTTTAAAATTTATTAGTGGAAAGCTCCAATTTCATAATTATCACTTAAACAAATAAATTTTAATTAAATTAATTGCTGTTATAAAAATCAAGGACAGCAAAACGCAAACAATACAGAATTAAGGAAACTTGTTGAAGTTGAAGTTTGCTTTTGCTTTTTACTTCATCAGCCATCTTCTCCTATGTCCTGAAACTTTGACTCTGAATCTCTTCATCAGAAGAGATAAAAAGAAGCCTGCAAAGGCTTCTCGAGAAAAATAGTACAATTAAGCACGTAAGATGCGAGACAATCTCGTTGAAATGAAATTATCCTCTTGAGGAGTGTCTGCTTCGCTGTGGATACTCCATCAGCTATTCTTTGCAATCTAACTTGAGTTGGAAAGTATTCACAATAATGAAATTTTAGCTTACTCAAAATAGGTAATTTCCATATACAATGGTCTGAGGATCTTAATTCAATGAACCCAAATAAATGGCAATTTAGATACAATTCCCAATCTGTGTAGTACTGGATGCCTGTAAAGTGCTGCAGAAATAGACGGATGAATCGAGTAATGCAATTTCTTTAGGCAAGACAGACACCTAACCTGCTTCTCTCTCTGGAATTTCAGGAATGACTTATCGAGCCATTTTGTAAACATAACGTTGAAAATATCCTCTGTAGTTTCAAATAAATTATTACATTGTGCACCCTTTAATGCCATTCTGGTTTTATAATCATTGCTAATTCCTTCTCAGAAACAAACGCAGACGAAGCAAAATTGCAAATGCAGATCCAGAAAAATAATCAATGTCTATTTGATGAGTGAGAGACTCATAACGGGTACAGACAGAAACAATTTAGTTTTGAAGCCATACAACATTTCTTGAAAAATTGAAGTGAGTTCAGTAAGATTTCTCTAGTTTATTATGTATTTCTTCAACCTGAACTTTGTCTGTCTCCTTTGTATTCAACAAAAATTTCCTTCCGGGTCAAACAAAGGGAATATAAAAATTATTTTTGTGTGTAGTTAATGGAGGGATATGAACAAAATTCCTGGCCTGCGTTCCTTTTCTATCAACAATATCTCAAATGTTAAACTGAAACAAAAATCCAGAAAGAAATAAAATAAATCCGTCTTTTTCATATTAATTGTTCAAAAAAAAAAAGAATTTAGAAACGAGCTCAATTTCAGGGTTGTTCTTGTGCCGCTCGACTTTGAAGTCCTCTATAAGAAAATATCAGAGAGGTAGCAGAAAGCTATTTTACCTGAGGAAAGAACGACAAATTTTGTCTTCAAGTTGGATTTGAAGATCAGGATCGATTGTTATCTTTTTATGAGACATCGGATTTACACATCGGTACTTCAGTGCCAGTAGCCTGAAAAGATGAAGATATTCCTATCATTGTGAAGAACAAGAGTGATTAGCAAAAAAAAAAAGCACTAAATCAGCTTTCATTACCCGATTAACTTCATTATCCTTTGAGTAATCTCTTTTTTTATCAATTTGATCAAGCGTTTCTTCAATCCAAGTATTTGTATTATCTCTGAACTCAATATCAACCTCCCTCGCTTTCAGATACTACATAATAATCACAATTGAGATTTCCAGGAAAGTATTAGTACTTTCTGCACTGCAGCCATAACCTGCGTATCTTTAAGGCTCTTTTCCCGTTTCTCTCCAGATAGTATCTCTTTAAGCCTAATATTATTCATCAACTCTGTTATTCTCCAGTGTATTACATCTCATAGGTCTCTATGAAAGCAATGAGGAGGTGAGAATCCTCTGGCTTCAGTTCCTCCATATTTACCACAAAAATAATAAACGAGTTCCTTGCAAGATGTTAGACTAACATTTGAGATTTAGTCTCATTACAGTTTCTTTTCGTGTGCATGATTGGCACTTCGAATAAATATCTCCAAAACGGTCTCCATAATAGTCTTTTTCACATGAGAAAACACTCCATCCAATTTCTCTATTGTAACAATAAGTACCATTCTTCTAGTTCAAATGCTACCAATAATATCAGAGACTTCAGGCGTAATAATCACTTGTGGAGCTTCTTTCATCAACGCTGTATTTTTCGGATCGCTGAATAATAAAATCTCATTCAAGAACAGTTTTTTTTTTAATTACTCTCGGATGAGTTCGAGTTTCTCTTTTAAGTTATCATTTTGCTGAAGAAGCTTCCATAATGCAAACGCATAGGTTTTCCGAATGCGATTTAGGTGGTTCCTTTCAGACATTGACATGGCTTTGTCTGCGCGTTCCGCAAAATCGTCTAAATGGCCCGCGACGACAAAGATATCCTTATAATCGACTCGTGGCTCCGGTGGATTTCTTCTCAACTCATTAATTTTTTGCTAAATAATAAAGTCACTCATCAAAACCAGGCATTGCTTACATGAGCAACCTCCAGCTCTTTTCGCTGCCTACGGATTTCTTCTTCGTAGTAATGGGTGTCTGGTTTGACAACGAGGTCTTTGGTTCTGATTTTTTTATCAATAGTATTTTGAGCCTCCAAGAAGTTTTGATAAGCCTTTTCACGAAAAATTCATGGAGTGATTTCATAGCTTTTGTAACCTTTGAGCGCACGCGTTCATCATCAAGGTCTCTCCTTAGATGCTCGATTTCTAAACGTCTAGAGGAACGATTCGTATTGATATGAGAAGACTATGTAAGCGATTACTGTTTGTGTAGTATACCCTCATAGTTAGATTTCTGAGTTGCAAGGTCAAGTTTTCTGATATATTTAATGTCAATGCAATAAACAGCTGTGTTTGTTACATTTGAGCATGCTCTTCGGTAACCCGTAAATTGAGGTTCGCGTAGTCATCGAGCTTTTTTTCTATATCGGAAATGTATCGGTCTCTATCATCAATAATTTTCCCGCGGCGATCGATTTCTGCCTACAAGCAATCAATTTGCATCAACCTCATCGAAATACATACGTGAAGTCTTGCTTCCACTTCTTCTAGTCTCTCTTGAAGTATATTCTGATGAGCTACTGCTGTTTTCGTCTCTATCTAATTAAATAGAATAATCCACAGAATTGGTGCGCTAGGCTACATCTGCTACAAGAGTTTTTTCGTGCTTTGCATTTAATTTGTCTTTGAGGTCATTATGCGCTTTTTCAAGTTCCTATGGATCATTGGAGTGCTTTGAATTTTTTTTGGATTGTACTTTCAACTGCATTGTTTGCTTTTGATACGCGAAATACATATTTTTGAGTGTATTGCTCCTTTCCACATCTTCCTGTTGTATTTTCTTTAATGTGCGAGTCAAATCTTGGTTCTAACACTGCAATTAAGCAATGAATGATGATTATAGGGTCTTAACATCTTGAAATAGTCTTTCGTTATCCTTTTGGACGGCTTCATATCTTGATAATAGCTCCTATATTACAGCATAATTTGACATGAGTTCAAGGAGAAGCTGCTTACCTTGTAGAGCATATCTAATTGATAAATGAATTGGTTATATTCACCCTCCAAATGAATGAAATGCTGTGGTTATCGAGTTTTGTTTAGTGATGAGAGATTTGAGATGTACCTTTCGCTCAGAATCAATAAGAGCTTTGTATTTCTGGGAGAGATCTTCAGCAATAGCAACGGTACTGGGAATATTATTAAATTAACTGGATATTTCAACGGGACTTACTATTGCTGATAGGGAGTTGGATGGGAGAAGTTGTTATGGTAGGTCTTAATGGATTAGATGAGCATTTGGTTGTAGTCTTACCTTGGAATCTGCCATAATTTGAATCTGATGATGTTTGTCTTTGGATAATTTTAATCGTTATTTTGAATGTTTCAGATTCTGTTTAAAATGTGAGCATAGAACTCAATTCAGCATTGAAGAAATTTTAGAGGTTGAGCTCGATAAAAGACTAAAGCTCGGATGATGGCATTGCCTACAACATTTTATGAATGCCACTGCTATTAATGAAAACATACTTTTCGGTGAATATTCACTAGTTTTCTCAAGTAGTACAATTTCGTTCTCTGAAGTAGAATATCCTAATTTACTATTCTTTTTTATAGAGGATTGTTTCCTCAATACACACGAACGATTCGGAATGAGCGAGCATACACAAGAATCGACTGATTAAAATTCACTCACCTGTAGAGCATGCAAAGGCTTGAAGAGTAGTACTTCATTCGTTTTGATTGTTACAAAACAAGTGACTCGATTTTTCCCCTTCATCCAAAATCTACAATAGCGTTTCTCTTTTAGGTTCCTATTACTTAGATTTTGTAAGGAGTTATTCATCGAGAATACCACATTTTTTAAAATTTAAATATAAGTTCAACATTCATCGAATCGGCATAGATTGCTCAAGATCAATTGGCATCAGGTGTGAGTTTTTCTCCACCAAAGAATATAGAATGCAGGTAACAACGATTTCGGAGATTATATTCGCCTTTGGATCTATGGTTATGAGCTCTATCATAGTAATAAGAAATAGTTTTCAAAATTGCTTCACCCTGCTTGAAAGGTTTGTTTCTCTTGACTCTGATGGCGTGTCGGAGACAACGAAATTCCTTAAATGGTAGATCATCAACCGTTGCATCAGCAGAACATCCAAGATTCTTAATTATTTTAATCGAACTTTATTTTCTTAAAATTTTCAGATATGAATTTCCTTCTCGAATCATCGTTCCTTTAAAGTAATTTTACAATTTTTAGAGCTGAAAATTCTTCTCATCGGCACCAATTAAAGGATCACTCTAATAAAGAAGCTCTAAAGTTACTCAGTTGAACCTTGCCGGAGCTGTGATCAAGGATCACTAAATATGCTCAATATGCCAATTAACAGGTAGTTGATAATTAAACAGGGTTCTTTGGAGTTTTCCTCTGACTTTAATTACACAAAATAAATAATAAAGCAACCAATCTCGATTTAAAGAACTATCAATTGATTCTTCCAATAGATTTACAAAATGTGGACACTTCACGCTAAAATTGTCAAGCCTCTCTGCAAACCTCCATCATCGCTTCAAGGAACCTTGGCTTACACCGAACGAAAATACTCAAATTACTTCACGGTTTACGGTCTTGCGTGCGCCACGCTATCTTCAACCATAGTCGGCTCCATTTTTGGCAATATGACTGCGCAAAGAATCATCCTCTCTTACTTCATGTATGCGATGGCAATTTTCTTCGTGTGGAAACGAACTTACACTCTTGTGCGCGCGATCGCTTATTTTTCAGTTTTTTCAATGCTAATATCCTCATGGAATTCCCCTTACTGCTTGGAAGCTTATTTTGCACCGTATACAGGACTCATTATGATTTTAACTCTCGGCTCCTCGAAGAAATCTCTCCTAGTTTATTCTATTTTTACTCTTGTGATATCCTGGTACCTTATCAAACCAAAGATCGAAGACAGCATCAGAAGTGCATCCAACGAAGAGATTATTCTAGCAGTTCAAAGCTGCTTTGCTGCGATGCTTCGGGTATTTTTTAGTATGTGCTGTCAAACTTGTGCGAGGATCTTGATTCAAGAGAGAATAACTGCAGAATGGACAACTCTCAAAAGACGGATTGCCGATCAAAACGAACAGCTGAGAAAATCGAGCGAGGAATTGAACAAAGCGCTTGAAGAGAAAGAAACCTTCATTTTAAGCTTCTCACATGAAACTAGAAACCCTCTCAATGGGCTTCTTGGAAATCTTCAGACGCTCTCTGAGATGCCTCTCTCACCGCAAGCAAAGCTGGTAGTTACAAAGGCGTTGGTGTGCTCAACAATATTAAAGAATATTTTATTGACAATACTCGACTCAAGGAAGCTCGGACAGGGTCTAGAAGGGCTGAGTCTGGCTCCATCTCCAACTGATATGAAGAAATTCATCGAGGAGAACTGCATGTTGTGTAAAGACTTGATTCGAGCGAAAGGGCTAACTCCAGTTATTGATATTTCACCTGGGTTCCCTCGGAGTTTGTGCATTGATCCAGAGCGAATTTCTCAAGTGATATTTAACCTGGTAACCAACGCGATCAAGTTCACAGAGCAAGGGTCTATCAAAGTTTCTTTTAGCTGGCTTCCGGAGCAGACTACCACGGAAAACCTGGTTTTCCTGACGGCATGGGGGTTAAAGGAGGAGAAAACCGAGGAGGAAGAGGAATTGTATAATTCAAAATGGTTTAAGAGTAGCTATAGAGATGAAAATGGGGTCTTGATGATTCGGGTGCAAGACACAGGATGTGGGATTAAAAAGGATCATCAAACAATGATTTTTGAGAAGTTTTCTCATGTCAACAGCAGCAAGCAGCTAAAAAAATTAGGACTTGGACTTGGATTGTGGGTTTCTAAAATGATCGTTAACTCTCATAAAGGAGAGATTTTGCTTGATAGTCAAGAAGGGAAAGGGAGCTGCTTCACAGCAATGATTCCAGCGGCGTCAAGCTATTCGGAGCTGATAGACGAGATCGATCTTTCGGAAAGCCCAGGGAAAAAATCCAAGACAAGAGCTCTCGTTGTGGAGGATTTTCCGATCAACCAGACGATTAATGCAGAAATGTTAAAAAAATATGGGATTGGGGAGGTGGTTATCGCGCAGAATGGCTTAGAGGCCGTTAAGATATTCCAAGAAAAGGGATTTAATTACTTTGATGTGATCACCATGGACCTCGAAATGCCTGTAATGAAAGGGAAGGATGCAATCGCTGAAATACGAAGGCTTGAAAATCTAAGCAAAGCCCCAGGGAGTAAAATAGTCATTATTAGTGGGAATGCGATTGAAAAAGAAATGCAAGAATGCACTGATCCTACAGGAAATATCAGGGCAGAAGCCTTCCTCACAAAGCCATGTGACTACTATACACTTGCAAAGACTTTAAAAGAATTGGGAGTCGGAACTCTGAAACCATGCAGTGAAGGAGGTTTTAATTGATGAATTTTCGGATGCAGTTTACGAACGAAAAGTCTATTATGGTGTGAAAATTTGAATTATTATTGCCTTTTCTTCTTCTTTTATTGTTTTGTTTCAATTAAATTGAGCCTGTTTCTAAAACCAAACTATCCACGATTAGCGAAATCCTTTCAATTTTTTCTTGTTTGAACTTGATGTAAAGCATACTCATTTAAATCCTGAGTAGTTGTCTTTTACTTCCATTCCTCCTAATCTCAAATCTAAGTGATAGACCCTCGCATAGAGCAGTGCAACCTTTTGCTATGTTGTATTATTAAGCAAAATTTTACAAATTCCAATGCTGATTATCTGCTTTAAGCTATTTCTAAAACAAATAATCCTAATAGACAACATGTGATGCTTTTGTTCCTGTTCGGCAAGATATTTTAGTTTTTTCAGTGAATATCAGTTGTAAATAATAACACTGCTGAATATGCACTTATATGTACTTCTCACTCATATAAATATTCACAATAACTAACTTTTCTTAATCTCTTGCACCCTATACATACATCTTCCGAGATCCCAGTTATTAACAGGAAGCCTCTTAGTCAAGTTCTCCTTCAACCCAGTGATATTTCTGTCCAAATCTGCTTCGAAGATCAGATAATTTGATCATAGACCGTTCCTGCGTCCAGTACCATGTTAGCCTTGGATCAAATAGGTTTATGAGGTCCTTCCCAACAACAATCTGCATCAGATTATTTGTCTTTTGGGTCTTTTTAGGAGGCTCTTCTTGGACTGCAAATAAATCTGATAAGAACTTATTAGCGGCTGCATGACTTAAGTTTCAAAAAATTTAGGCATTCTAAATTGGACTCTAGGATATATACTTCGAAATGCTCTCTTTCTTTGATGATTTGTCAATTTTCTTCTGCAAAGCAGGTTCGTTAGGCGATACGAGCTTACCTTTCCCACTCTTTTGTGTATTATCACTTTCAGTTTTAGTTAATTTTGGAGGAGTAGTGGGAGGTTTTTGAATCTCATCGGCCTGAGTTGTTGGCTTAACCGTACTTTGTTGTCTTGAGTTCTCAAGCTCTTTGGATACGATATCAGGTTCCGTTGTCCTGTTTGAACTAACATAATTTGTGAAAATATTACTTCAGTCTATTTCTTACGTAGCTAATGAAACTGGCTCTCTTGTTGGCTTTTTATTTGTGGTTTGATGGGTTTTTTTAATCTCAGGTAGCTTACTTTCTAACTTTTCTTTGACCGATAGTTTGTCAAGAGAGGTTGATACCCTTGAATTTTGATCTCCTGTGTTTTTATTGGCTGCGATACTTTTCTCTTTACTAAGTTTTTTCATTTCATTTCTGCCGTGCTTTTGCGTTACATTCTTAATGCCAGCATTGGAATGAGGGCGACTATCAAGAGCCCGCTTTGTCGAAGGTTTGGCAAGGGCATGAGTGTCTTTTGCTTTGGAAACTTGATGATCTTTGGCTTTTTCAATGGCAATATGTTTAGAAATGGCCCCATTAACAGTGGCCGTGAATTTCAAAAGCGAAGAAAGTAACTCAGATTTTGACATCTCGTCGGTCTCAAATAAAGAATGCAGCCTGGAATGTCTATTATCTTTTTTAGACAGGATAGAGTTATAAAGCCTTACTTTTTTATAGTAATTTTATCAGATCCAGGTTTATTTAAATGGTGCTTTTGAGCAAAATTTTGAACGATTTTACGAAACTCTTCCTCTGTCACAGTTTTTTCGCAATTGAATATCTCACAAACCTCAGGAGCTAATCGATACTCTGGAACCGATCTTTTCTCCTCAGATCTTGATTTTAATTTAGAGATGCTCTTTGTCTCTTCTCCTCCCGTAGAAACATCACTCTCCAGTATTTTCTCTTCAGATGCGTTGTGATGTCGTGCTTTTGACGCCGATTTGTTTTTCTGAGGACTTTTTGAAAATGATTTCCTACAAGATTTCAAGGAGCGAATTGTACAGCTTTTACTTAATTTGATTGTTTTGCTTTCGATCACTACTGAGTTTATCTCTGTCTTGACTCGATAGCTTCGATATGATTGTCCGAGGTAAAAGACAGCTCAGTTTGTCCCCCATGTTTTTATAGAACTTCCTAATGGGCTCGGTATATTTCGAGTACATCTCTTTCAGAGGATTTTCAATGCAGCCACTGATAAAAAAGATTACCGTATCTCAATTTTTTCATATGCTTCTTGCAATACAATTTTTTATATCTACTCATAGGACAGACCCATTGAAAAATAAGCATCAGAGAACCTTACTCTGGGTTCGATTCATCAGTCTGAGACTCTTTACTCATGGCAATACAGTTGAAAATCAAACCCTAGAAACTTAGTACCACGACAACAGGAAGCAGACTTACATGGCTCTGACCGCAGGTCACGTGGAACGAGTAGTTGCAATTTGTTTCATCACACTTAGAGATTAATTCATTTAAAGTTCTTATACAAAATGGCTTGAAGTTACCTGGATGCAATCTCCATACTTTACTTTGCAAAGCCCACAGAATATCTCTTTTCTTTCTTTATTATAATTTTTCATTTGGACATTCTCACTGATAGAGTTGAGATCAGGAAGGCGGACCCTTAAATACTTCCGAGGACCCGTAAAATAAATTTCGGGTATCCAGTTCACACAAGCAACGTGAGCCTTTTGGGTTGGCATAAATCCAAGGTAAAATTAATCATGTATGATTAAAATACCCATAATTTTTGCTTTGGATAGTATTTAATGATTCCTTTGAGTTCAGGACAAAAGGAACAACAAATTTCTGTATAATCTTTGCCGGTATTCTCTATTTCCTGACACCTCTGACAGTACCAGGCTTCATCTTCTAGAAGAGATATAAATATGAGGTTTTCAAAGGAATTAACCTTGAAATGTGTTTTTTAGTAATTCACTTCCATAGCAGTGCTGATGAGCTGGGGCATTACAGCCGTCGCAATAGAAGAGAATGTCTTCTTCGTAGCTTTCCGCGTCGCAACAAATGGAGCAGCCGACTATATCAGATGCGTCGAATTCCATCATAATACAGCGTTTTTCATGATAGATTGAAGGAACATCCTTCTCGGAAGTCTATATTCAGGAGAAATAAGCATCAAATGGTATTTTTAGTTTGGCATTTCACGTTATTTGGTGAATGCTTTGAACTCTTTTTCTGAGCTTCAGTCATGTTTCTATATTCCCCGCTATTTATGTCTGAAAATGTTCGACTGTCCATCTATTTGAGGACTTGAACCCCCTTTTTTTTGGAACGCATTTCAAACGAATTTTCTTTTAGTATCTTGGCGTAAATTTTTAAAATTATCAAGGCTTTTCACAACAATATAAGGTAATAATTATTTGCAGTTCCTGTGTATAACACACTGGCTCTCTCTCTCCAAGCCACTAATAGTTATTTTTGTTCCCTTCTAATGAAGCAACTTTGAGTCTATATCCCATTAGTGCAAGGCAATCACTTTATTATTATTCAAGGAAACTAGCATTGGTCAAATTATTTGAATTCCAACGTTGAACTCTGAACAATAATTTGAGAAGCCTATATGAATTTCATCACACTAAGCTGCCACTCAAATTTAAATCGCGATGAGGTCATAGAAATTGACTGATAATTATTTTTTGTGAATCTAGTAAGTTGGGCACATTGTGGATGATATTACGTAATCTTCAACAACAAACAATTGTAAGGAATAGTTAAAATCTTGTTTTTTTATCGACACGACGATGACAAAAAAAGTTCACGCTCCCTCGGATTAGTCTTTCAAAACGAACTTGTTATTCAGTTGTACCTCTGAAAAAAGCTAGTAGAAACATCGAATTAGCTTTACATTCTACAATTCATTCTTGATTATATCCTCTTCACTGTATTGCTTTCAAAATAACCTTTCTTCAATATGCATCCTTGTTACATGGTGCTTAAATAGTGTGAATTTCTATATAGATCCCAATTTTGATGATTTCTATTTGGTCTTAGACTACATTGAAAAAATTGTTGATCCTTTTCCAATTATAAACAGACTGAACAAGATTAGATTGGAATGAGATATTCGAAATGTTTTGGAATTTCTATTAGATATGTATGTGTATTCACCCTTCTATTAGCTGGTTTAAGTTGAAATGGGTTTTATTTTAGTATGCTTGCTATGGAAAGAAATTTAAGAGACATCCAACACTTTTTTTTTAATTCCCGATTAGTATAATTGAAGATGGTAGGGTTTCTAAATGAAATACCTCAAAAAGAAATAGACAAAGATTAATTATTTTGGTTCTCAAAGACAAGACTCTTTTTTAGCAGTGCACTTCGCTTTTAAAAAAAGAGTTTTTTCTTTTAAATCCATTCGAGTTTCATTGAATCATTGAAGATTTATAATTAGCAAGCAATTCAGATGTCAAAATTCAGCGTATTTGAAGGAGAGGTTGAGTTAACGAATCCCGCTCAGCAATCTCTCTCAAATCATTTAAATTGCACCAATTAGCTTTCTTGTTCTTATTGGGATCTAAGTTTCTATCCGCCGATTTTTTTTTTCAAATCACCAGTGTAGTGCTGCTCATTACTCACTTTGGAGAAACTTTTTTTTTTATTTGAAATACTTCTTAGGCTTGAAGTTAGCACATTCAGGAGTTTCTTCAGTTCTGAAACCAATTCTACGGCTGTGCTCTATCAGCAGCTCCAAAAATGCACTCAAATTGGACCGAAATTAACCAAGAAACCAAATCACCAATGAGAAAGTAAGTTCTTAGAAGACGAGCACCCTTCGAAGCCTCATTGGCCAGCTTTTTCCCAAGGAAGCTTCTTCCGAAATCAAAAAACCCGTTGCACGAAAGCAATACTGTGACGAAATCATTTAAACGCAACGGATCGCACAGCCATACCAGCTGGATGCGATCAAATTATGGAAACGAGTCGATTTGAATTCTTCTGGCATTGTTTTCTCTAGTTAGAACCAATATTTTCCTTCTCGGAGTCATGTTCTCAGGATTAAATATGCAAGATGGTTTTTTTCGATTTTATTTGCATGTTGCTTCTCAAAACCTGTAAGTCAGCTTGATTTGAGTAAGATGAGTGGTCTTGTCAGATTGTTTTCAGGAAGTTGTATTTTCTCTTTAAGTTATTATTTTTAAATAGCCATTAAAAATATAAGCAAATACCCTCTTTAATACCTCTTTTGGTTTGTTTACCTGCAATAGGTTGAGTTGCTTCCGCTCGTGTGTTTCTATTTTCTGATACGCCTGAGCGCGGTCTAGGCCCTCAGAAACTGAATCAACATTAAATCGGAGAAACTTTTTTCGAGAATGTTATTGGCTCTTAAGCATAATCTCAAAAGTCTTGTATATTTACTAATTCTGCAGTCGTTGCTAAAGCTCCTACTATAATTAAGCGCTCTCATATAATAGCGGCAGATCTATAATTGAAATCGAGTACTCCGCATTACATTCCGACTTAAAGAAAAATTGGTCTTTCTTATTCTGACAGAAATTGACACGCTTTGATTTGGAGTTGTCAACAAAATATTATATCTTCGAGCTTGCTGTTTTCAGTAGGCCTGATGGAACAGATCGTTATAAAGCATACCGCCAAGTCTGGTAGAAATGTTCTTTTCGAATGGATGTCTTAAATAGCATTTGATAGTTTAAACCTGTATACAGAAAACCTTCAAAGCTTCCTTGAATGGGAGGTTAAACTCAGAGGAGAGAGTGGAACCAATATTTGTTTGAGATTTACGAAGTTAGTGGCATTATCAACAAATTTTCGCGAAATCCGCGACAATCATAATCTTAGAAGCTGTCGAATCCACTCTTCTTCGCTGCAATCATGTTAAGATTCGTGCAGTTCATGATATTCTTTAAAAAAAGCTCGACATAGGAGGATATAATATGATTCATTCTTAATCACTTATAATGTTAGCCGTCTTACTTCTAATCAGCAAACAGATTCAGATTAGAGACTTATTAGGAGAGTCATATCCTGAAAAGAGGAACATTCGACTCCGCTTAGTGAAGAATAGAGAGACAACTATCCATTTAATTAACAGCACTGGCATTATAAACAGGAGAGATGCTTGAATTTAATAATCAATTCCAAAAAAAAATTAGCAATTTTCAAAATATTAATTACAAATCCACTCTTTGAATCAAATGAGGACCCATCGCGGCCTTCTCTCCAATTTCACCGCGACTTGGCTCCCAAAGGTATTTCTCGCTGACTTACAATTTATTAGTGATGCGTTGCTGGGTCCGATTGTCAATCTAAAGACAAAAAACTCACAGAAGAGAATTCTGAGGGTTGACAAAGGGAGGTGTAGAGTTGATTTTGATGTTTTCAGCCTGGTCTGTTGAGCTCTAAAAGTGGGTCTCTCCGTTGCGATTCTCTCCTCGAAGTATCCCATATAATTTATTCATACTACCTTGCTTGGTCCGCTTGGATTTCTGTGCGAACAATACTGCTCAGACTTTTAAATCCAACAATAAGCACACCAAGAAGCAGCGTCAACGGCTTTGCTTCACATTAGAGTTCGTCAAAACAGCCTGATAACCTCAATTTCTGCTCCTTCCTGACTTCAATTTCCGTGATGCATCTTCTGTGAATACGATTCACGACGTAAGCTAAATTTTGGGCAGAATCTTCAGAACCCAAGTTGAACGATTAGTATTTGCTGAATTCAATATTCTGACTACTGTAATTAATTGGTTAGCAAATTTATTTGGAATCATCAAGTCAGTTAATTGGAATTGACCGTTGATTTGATTAGAAACCAAGGTAAATCTATAACAAAAATTCTTCTAGATTTGAATTTTTTTCTTTTAGAACCAGCATGATTTAAATGACCACTTCGTTAATAATAATTAATGATTCTGCAATATACTCGGAATCTGAATAATTAAAACACTTTTATTGCTGTGGTATATAACCGTTTCTAAATGCTTATCACCTTAAACTTTGTTAACATGGAATTAAGTAATTGCGTTCTGCTTAAAGTGATGTATGAAAATAAGCACCAGGTTCGTTTGGGGTTTCAATAGGAGAGTATACCATTATGTTCAACAGCGAGAATTTGCTAGTGCGAACTCGTAGTGCTAAGTATGTCCAATTATAAGGAGCTAAATGTGGATTCAAACAAAAAAAAAATGAAGACCAATTTTGGAAATTTTATTCATTGCCTTCATGAGGAAGAGCTCGAAGTTTGTGAAGCACAACAGGGACTATGTAGACGCCTACTTCGCTATATGTCTTGGTTGGTGAGATAAAAGTCATTCGAATATCGTCGGATGCCAGTCGTTCCAAGTTAATAATTCTACTATTTTACTTTGAAATGGCCACTAGATTGTTTTCAAAAGGAGGCTATGCTTCAAATCTAGAACAGTTTGCCCAAAAGTATTCTGTCGATGTGAAAAAACCTCTTCCCTCAGCTAATGTCAACTAAAGCAAGGCAATGAGTCACATAATTGCAGGACCATGAGCGCTTTCGACAACAAAAGCTTTTCCCGCCTCTATGTTTGTGTCTATATCCTTTATGAAGAGCTGCAAAAATTTCTGTCGAACTTATAAGTGCAGATTTGGGATTAAAACTTCTTAATTTGAGAATTTATTTAATCAAAACATCAGTTCGGTTGAGTTTGCTCTTTTGGGTTGTAAAATCAATAATACTGAACTTTGACTGAAGGTGGGCTCGGGCCAGAATTATGAAGCATTAAGATTCTTGTATATTCTTTGTTCATAGAGCGCGCTATTTTTTGCATTTTTACAGTGGATCTCGTGCATTCTGTGCTAAAATCTTTTGCTTTGAAATTTGAATTTATGAAGGCTAAATACGATAGTAGATATACAACAAAGAATTATGCTATTTGCAGAATAGTTGAAGAATATCGCTCTAGTGACTCCGTATTTTGAAGATTACGCTCTGCAGTCATTTGCTTAATTGATTTACTTTTATTACAATTATGGAAGCGATACATATTCGCGAGTTAGTGAAAGATAAGCCGTTAGAGTCGAAACTTAAATTGACAAATAACAGTTCAATGAGTAAATACGGCATTGCTTCAAATGAGTTAAGTTGAGTTGGTGCATCTCTCATTTGTACTGATTTCCCAATAACTAGGCATACTTTGGCCTTTGACGTGCTCTCTATTCATCTTCTTGACTTTGCGAGCTTTTAAGTGTCCTGAAGATCTCTTTAAAATTTAGATAATAAATCAACGGTTTATTTCATAAGTAATTTTGCCGATGATTGGGCTTAATCATAGAATCCATAGATATTTTCAGCAGGCTTGTGTCCATTGCGTCATCTAAGTCGCTTCGATAGATTCGGGAAGATCAAGAGGAGATGTAAAACGTCACGATTAAACGCTAATCTTGATGTCAAGTACGATTTACAGTTATCAGACTCAAAAATAGGTGGATACCGTGATTGAATATTTCACCTTAAATGAAATATTACTAATTCATTAAAGATTCAAGTCAAATATGCCAGCAGAGATATTCTAGTAAAGATTGCATGTTTAGTTGTGAATGGCTAGATCTGGGCTAGGCTTCTAGATTACACTTCGAGGTGTTTCTATCTTAAATCTTATTCATGATTAGAGTGACGTTGCAATGGTCTGTGAGAGGTTCAGTTCCTCAGTAACCACATGAGAGTAGTCCATTAATTAATCACATCATGAATCCTATATGTAATTAATAATTGATACGTTTCCCGGCGCATCATGAGGCTGTTTTAATGCTAATGCGCAGTATAAATACGAATCAATTTTAACGAGATCAATAAAAATACATTAGTTATGAGTGGTACTCTACTCACTGCTTTGAGAGTAGGCTGTCAAGCCATTGACTTACTATCTGCTTCAGGATCGCTTTTCAATATCATTGCAACTATCGGATTCAAAATTCATAAATCAGATGCAGGCAAAATGGTCATTGGAATATCTTTGATGGACATCATTTCCAGTATAGCCGACTGCTTGGGTTATTTCACTGGCAGTACTACGACCGCTGCATTTTGGTCTCAATATTTTACAGAGGTCGGCCGACTTGGTTCGATCTTCTGGTGCTGCTGCTTTGCTCACTCATTATATTCTACCGTGAGAGCTGGTGAATTAGAAGTAGTCCGCAAATATATGAAGACATACCTACTAATTTCTATGTTTGTGCCCTTTCTATTTGGTATAGCCTTCTACCTTCTTCGGCTCGGCAGCGAGGATAATGCCTTCACATCACTGGGAATGATGGATCTCTATCTCACGACGTTACCTATTATGCTCGCGATTGTTTATTGCTTGGGATGCTACATTGGTGTTGTGAGAAACCTTCGCCGATTTGAAGGAGATATGTATGCCGAGCTGCTACTCTTCCCTATAATTTTAATCATTTGCAACTGTCCTCTGAGCATATTTGAGATCTATATGATATGCACAGGAAATCTGAACGTTGAGCCGGTGTGGCTTGTTGTTACAACAATAATGCTCTCGAATGCGCAAGGACTCATTAATTCGATCGCGTATGGAAGCCAGGCGAAAATAAAAAACGAGCTGAGCGCAAGATGCTGTAAAAAAAGAAACGGCCGCAATGTCGCTTCATTCCACCAGGATGACAGAGTATATACAATAGTATCAGACAGTTCAGATTGCGAGATTTCATCGGAAGTCGTGAATTCCAGATACAAGGCAATGTCTTGGACGAATCGAACAATAACAGCTGTTCCGAACTCTCTATAAAGGAAAAAAAATATTCTTTTGTAGAACCCAGTGTTGTGTTATGTTATCTAATTGATAATGATTTATTGACACCTTATGCTAATGCTTATGATTTTTATAGTTTGGTTGTGATTTTTCTAAAGATGAGCATATCTAGAAATTAACGCATTTGGTGATCAAGCTTAGAATTGATCTGATTATTAATGCGATTGAGAGAACTGGAAATGCGTTTATAATTTATGAATCATCAAAACCACGTTGAATTGCTGTCTCTTTAGACGAGAAGTCAGAGAAATCTAAGAATATCGAAAACCGTGCAATAATACTGACTGCAACGTACAAATCAAGGTTTATCTTCATTTCCAAACAATATTCACCTATAGCTTCCATCCTACAAATTTCAGATAGTAGATAGATAATAACAGGTGGATAAGCATTTTGAAATCTTTATTCAAAGAGTAACAATTCTTCCTCTCGAAAGGATTTAATTATTATTCTCTAAGTAATAGCCATAGCAAAGCGATTTAGATATTAAATTATGAATGAGGAACAATGAAATTTTATATCACTTACAAACAACTAACATATACATCTCTTATTGAAAATTTTGGATTATCAAGACACACGCAAAAAGGAATAAGCAATAAAAAATCACTCAGATTTAGAAAGATGCTGAAGCTTCTGAAGAAGCTCAACCTTGTTAAGAGCCTGCTGCAAACTTCTATTATGAAAAAGAGATTAGTTACTCAACAAACTCAGAAGGTTACCGATTAAAATTATAAAATTCGTAAAAGTCGCGATAGATCTGCCCAGCTGTACCGCTCATGGTAGATCCTGTGCTGCTGAACTCCTAATTAAACTTTCAACTCAAGAAATTCAATCTCAAAAATTACCTGATATTTAATTTTCTTACAAGCACCTTCATGTTCTATTAATTCAACTGACTGGTAACAATCTCTTTTATGCTGTTTCTTAAAATGATATTCCTCCCAAGTTTCGAATATCGGACGATTATGTTGTGTGAAATATTGATGCTTGAAAGCATATTCAGCTTGGTATCCAGCTATCTCGACGAATTTATTTTTCTTTAACTACTAACCATTAAGAGAGTCTGATGAAAAAAAGTTTACCTTGGAAAGGAGACTATTGAATGTTCCACAGATTTCAAAGTGCACCAAAACCTCTGCCTTGACAAGTTCCGAGTTGTAAATTAGAAGTACTTTGCCGTCCTTGCTCCAGTTGATTATGTTATCATAACGAGGACACTAAGGAATTTAGAGTCACAAATATACAAAGAGAACGAAAGTTACATCGAGGGTCTCATAGAGGTCAATTAAGAAGTTCGTGTCGATTGTTTCGCTCCATAGTTTTCTGCTGCGGATCAGCTTGTCCTTCAAATTGATGGTTTCCATTGCTTATGGCAAGAAAAAATTATAATTTGTCATGAGGAAACTCAGATTAAGTAGATCGATGAGTCCCGAACACCAATTACTTCTGAAAAATTTCAAAGTGTTCTGAAATTTCAAAAAAATCAGAAGTTCGAATAATTCCTAAACTCCTCAAAAACTCGAAGATTCGACCTTCAGAGATTCTTCCTAGTGCCAACTGAGACCAAATGCCTGCAGCAGGACCTAAAAGAGATTCTGAAGCTGTTTGTTTCTTCATTGAAGTGGAAGACAATGAAGTGTTCTGAAATTGATATTGTAGATAGAAGATTGATTAAGTTCTATTAACAGAACAAAAGGAATCAAAAATGAATTTAGTTCTAGAAGATAGAACAGCTGCATTGTTAATCGAGAAAAAGGAACAACAAGAATATTTATTGAATGGATTTGGAGGCGTTCCTGTCACTTCCATCATGGAAAGGAGCGAATCGGCAAGGAACCGTGCCGAAAACTCTGTAAAACTGAAGAAAATAGTGATAACTACTTATATAACGGTTGCTGATTATGTGTATCTATGAAAAAATTTCGATTAATATCATTTGAAATATGTGATATTTTGGGAGGAGACGATTCATCAGCCTAGCTGACATCTGATTCTCATCACATTTAGGAATTATACTACTTTCAATTTGAACCAAAGTCATGGTCAGATTTTGAAATCAAAAATTTCAGAAGAATTTCGATTCTTAATTTAAGAAATCGCGCTGACTTGAAACCTCATAAAATTTTTCTGAAAGTTTTCTAATTTATTTCACATTCTTGAAAAGTTTCCGAGTGAAACCCATTGGGTAAGGCAACAGTAAAAGGGCGTCTGGTGGATTCTTTGTAATGTAATTGTCTTAAAGGAATGAAAACCTAGAGTTGTAAATCAGTTTAAGGATAGGGTCATTGCCTGTGATGCAACTCATTGTCGTCAAAGAGTAGAAATTTAGATTCAAATTGGAAGGACTTTATTATATGGCCATCGCCTGAATTCAGGAAACTCCATTCGCATTGTTCTATCAATCTAATGTGCTCTTTTATTTCAATCAGCACCGTGCAGCTTCCAGATAACAAAAATAGACCACCGTAAATTGAATGAAGCCGGCTAGATTATGGGGATACTGAAAATTAAAAACAAAGGCAAACTGTGCGTTTTTTGAGAGGTACTAACATTGAAGTGGCTAGCTAACTCTATACTCATTAATAAAGCAATTGATTATAAGATATATTTTCTCTCAGTTTTTCTCTAGAACATCTGTTATATAAAGAAATGGCGCTAAGCACTTTATATAAAATCAGCTCTGAAAGATCGCTGACACGGTAGCAATATTTCAACGATAAAATAATTAAAAAATTTTCTAATGTTTGAGGTTTATAACCTCTTTCTCCATAATGAATGATAATAAATTATTCATGTAGTTCCTTAAGAAAATTTTGATGTCTTTTCCAATTGCTGGAAGATTGTCATTTGTGTCATTATCTTCTGGAATGTACTACAGATATTGAGATAGGTTAAAATCCTCTATTTGGAAAAGATTACTTATTCAGAGAATGACTTCCGATTGTCTCCAACATTCTATTAAATTGAAATATCGTCGATGTTTCACCATAACAGGCAATCAGATTCAGAAAATGATAACCATCCTACAGCACGATCATCCAACTTAAAGTAAAAAAAGAAATTTACTTCTTTATTATCAGTCTTTACCTTCTTAGTACAATCATGTTGGAACTTAGACTGCTCTCCTTTGAATTTCTTTGTCTTCTTTGATTTTCTTCTTAGCTCTCCCAATGTCATAAACTCAGGTATTTTGTCTCTCGTATAGAACTGATTTTTATATACGCAAGTGGTTCCGTAATGACCCCCTACGACCTTCACGAACCCCGTCTTTGAAAGCTGACCCAAAATGATATGAATCTCAACAGAACTTCATTTTACATGTTTATAAAAGCTTGAAACTGTATGACACAGTTCAAAATATTGGAGGACTTCTTGTTCTATTTGTTCTGGACTCTTAATCAATATCATTTTGCCATCTTCGCTCCAGGTTATTATATCTTCTGTTTGAACACACTGATTAAAGTCACTTAAATGTACGTTGAAGTTAGATGAGTTACGTCTAGTACTTCGTATAGGTCTGCCAGAAAATGTGAGTGATAGATTTCATCCCAAATCCTCCTGCTATTGAGCAGCTTTTCTTTCAGAGACAAAATTTCCATGAATTCAGTATTATTTCTATTAAATTCAACTGAATCCCTAAGAGAAGGCTCCTTTTTATACACGATCAAATGAGTATATTACTTACTATTTCAAAAGTGTGATCTCGAAGTAAAAACCCAAGTTATTTCCAGAATTAGTCAGTTAATTTCTGATATCAATTTCGAATGTTTTTGAGAAGATAGAGCGAGCTATTTAAATTTCATCGTTTCATTCTCGACAGAGTTGTTTGGCTACGAGCCAACCGGACAAAAGATGTCAAAAACCTCACCAAAGGCAACTTCTTTTGGGACATTTGCTCCATGGATGTTTTGTTAAAATAATCACACAATATTACACAAGACTAAAAATTGAAAAGCTACGCAAGGTTTTCATTGCGTTCCTCGAAAGTTTTCTTGAGTTTGTTCAAGCCCTTAGGGAGATCGTTTGAAACACCTTTCGACAGAATTTTTTCCATTTTCGAGAACACAAGTATTCCCGAAAATTAATCCCAAAATCGTAATATATTAAATCAAGATTAGCGTCCTTCTATTAAACTTTGTGATGAATTAAAAAAACAGTGAAAACATGAGACTTGCCTCAGGTTTCCGATTGTGAGACAAATAATCAATAGAACTTCAATAAATTCGGATTTATTGGTTCTTCTTTCTGTATACTCTGGGTCATATATGATTTCAGGCTAAAATATGAAAGATTATGTAAAAGTCCCATCGAAGGTTCATTTGTCTCTCCATGGCACAATAAAGGGCCCATACGATATTCTAGTTTATGAAAAATTCAAAAACCTCTCTTGATCTATGAGGTTTTCCAATCTTGTTGATCTATATTACTTTTACTGATGTTATCCTTTTAATCATTGTTTCACAATCATTGTGGAGAATCTATTTGTCGATAAACAGATTTTACATAAGAGCTTTGACTAGGACATACAGGACAAAGTGAATAAAGTAAGCAACTGTTTTTGAAATTCTGTAGAAATTTAAAGCCGATAAATCAGAGAGGACTTTTAACGAAATTGCTTAGAATTGGCCACTTACAATAGGAAAAATCACTTTAGCATCTAATTAGTAAAGGCGAAAACCTTTAACGGCACTGTTCAAAGTTACTTTGATACAACCAACGGCGTTTCACTAAGAAAGTTAGTTCTCGCTAAATCAAAGGTGCGGCCACCATTATAACATATGCTGTTGCTATTTGTTGAAGAATAAAAAGTCAGTACTTGGTATGTCTGTAGTCGCTTCATTGACCGCGGAAAGCTCCAGGTCGACGATTCAAAATCTCGAATACAGGTCTCTCAACGGAATAAAAATCCTAATTTCGTAAAATATATAAAATGTTGATTAACAACAACTTTTGTATTAGTTTCAGCCGTATTGTTCCCTAAAATACTGGAAAAAAATGCAATTCTTAATTACAAACGAGTCAAAGTCAATCCGATTCGGAACAATTCAAAATTTTAAGCTGTATTCTCGAAAGTCTAATTAATTTCGGATTAAGGTACATTGGAATAAAATCAATTATGAAATAAGGTGTCTTCCAAAGTGAAAAAGGTAATGTATTTTTTTCATTTCCTTTGTGAGAATCTTTGTTAGAATCGAGTTTGAATAAAATTTCTGTTTTCTCCTTGGGTGTTCAATATGATTCAAGATTCAGACTAGACAGTAGAGTAAGCATACATAAACAGTCGATAGGGAAAAAATTTTGAGGCATAATGATTAGTAAGTGATTAACTGTGCTCCTTATCTTTAATATATTCACTTCGCGGCAGGTTTTCAACAATAATTAAGACTTGAGTTGAATCATAATGATATTAAAACAAAAAATGGTATAGCCGTCTTTAGATAAATATGGTTACACTTGTACCAAAATTCTCTTTATTGCCTTGTATTCTGCCTTCTAAATGTCTCATTATTCAGGAGACAAGTCTACTTATATTCATTTAATGATGCTTTAAACATGTTTTACCTTTGCTTGAAATCTCATTGGAATTGTACCTGTGATTGAATTACAAGTTTTGGTTGTGATATGGTAACACGATTCATGCAAAAAGTGATAGAATTTTCAAATTAGATTCTGAAAATTTATTGTACATTTACGTTTTTAAGTCATAAATCTAAAAAGAGCCCAAGATAATTTCCTTGTATATACCACACCTGATAACCCTTCAGGCGGAGGACGGAATAACCAGTAGTCTCGTTTAAAGAAAATTGAATTGCATAACCAAAAGGAATTCTGTACTCTGGTAATCCCACAAAGAAATACCAGAATTTTTGATCAATTCTTGCTTGGAGTTTTACCATATAGGACCATTAAAAAAATTGCGGAATGGAACTTAGGGTACTTGTGAATTCAGTTCATATAAGGGAAGCAAAGCCTCTTTTGACTTTGTAGTCTTTCATTGAATAATTAGGTAAGGGAATATTGATCTATCCAAAGTGTGTTCTAGTTGCAAAAAGATAAAATCTGCATGAGCAGAGGGCAGCAGATGATAATGCTAACTGTTCAGTCTTTGGCTTCTAACTATGGTCAAACAATGTTTTTGTTCATTAAAGCTCTTTCAATTTTATTTGGTAGGAAAATATTCTGTAAATGATGGGATTTTTTCAATGAGTTTAAAAAAAAAGAGTGAATAACTCGCAGCTCTTTCATATTCAAGCCGCAGACAGTGCAATTTGGTTGGATCTGCATTTCTAACCAAAGCATGGATCAACGTAGGATGATTCATTCCCTAGAGATCATTTAACACAAAGGAGCTCTCTGAATTTCAACAGATTCAACTACTTTAGACAAGGAAAAAGCAGACTCATGGAAACGGAAGCTAGTTAATGAGAAAGAAGGCTGTACCATTATTAAGGCTTTATGTTCTAATGGATTTACTACCTCACTCATGTTGCACGATATAATCTCCAATAATTGGTGCGATGAGATGAGAAGTAGAGCCCGAAATATCCTCAAACTATGAACTTTTGATAATATACTCTCTTTTTTTTTTGTTACTAAGAATTTGGTTTATGAATTTTTCGAAAGCAGATAAATTTTCAACGAGATACGCGAGCAAGGTCATAAAGCAGAAGCCTCCTCAAAGCAAACAAAAAAAATCTACTATCTGATCCTTCCAAAAAGACTTTTTTAGTTCCTGATGTTCTTTCTGTAGCTCTTCATTTTCACTAGCATTTATTTCAATATGAAGCCTATACTTCTTAATGTATCATTAGAAAATTGATAATCCGCTGCTACGATTTCAGTTGTTTCTTCACAGTTGAAATAGTGTCTCAAAATGAATCCGAGATTAGCTTATGGATCATCCGAAATCATTAGAGTGAGACTACATGGTCTATTATTATGAGAATTGAAAAAATGCTATGGAGTGTAGCATCCAATATCCTAACTCAGTTTTCAGCATACGTCATTAGATAGATATAAGTGAGGAATAGTCCACGTAATTACGGTCAAATCGAGCAATTCAATGATTTACTGGGGCTTTTTCTTGGGATAAACAAATGATCCTTGCAGAACTACTACCTTTTGGGACAGAATTTTTCTCAATTTGATTTATTTGAGATATTTTCATTTTAGATAGATTCAGCAATCACCCTCTAACACTCAGTTTTGCTGTCTTATTCAGCATATGTAAGCGTAAAATTGAGTTCGGCTGATGATATTTCATTTTGGTGTGTTTCTTCTAAACCGATCTCAATAATTGTGTGAGTGCTGACGAGAATGACCAACAGCAATTATACAATGAGGATAAATATTGTCAAGACGTTTAATAAGTGTGCTCATATCTCGATTAATCGGCTTTAGTCTCAATTTATTTCTCATTAAAGTTATTGACAGCTAATATTAAGGAGCTCATGCAAGATAAAAGGAGAACAAAGGTACCTCCCAATAAAACCTTTGAAGAGATATTCCAGGCAAGTAAGGAACGAAAATTGCACACAACAGCTATAGCTTGCTGTGAAGAAGGTATCTAACCCTCGATCTAGATCGAATTTAACTCTATATATCCCTTATAGAGTCAAAGCATTAATCGGGGCTCTAAATCCAATGTCAAATTTGTTTCACTCAAGCACACACAGCTGTGCGTCACTTGAGATTACATCGTTAAAGCGGTTGGTATTAAGACGCATGGATGCACCTTACTCATTAACCTATAATGAACGAAAAATAGCGAAAAAATAGTAATGGCGAGTCTCTAAGCTGTGGATGATTTGCAGCTGGGATCGCTTGCTGTGTTAAATTGAGGAAAGTGGTTTCTATATACAAAAAAAACCAAAAAAAAGCAGACAGAAGTGCATTTCTACTTGCTTAGTAAAAATATCAAAAGAACATTCATTTGATCTGTACTCAAAAATTTGTACATCTCCGGTACTTCTTTGATGAAGAAACATATGCATTCATTTTAAATGAAAATCATCCATAGCAATAAAAAAATAAAAGAACAGAGAAAAATTAAAAATCTCCTCCTTGAACTTATAAAAAAGCAGTCAAGAGAAGAGTAAGACGTCTTTAATCCAAGAGTTGTTCCATTTGTTGTTGTAACTTAATTTGCATGAAGAACTTTTGAATCAACCTGAAAATGAGATTTAGTTTCCTGATAAGAGAGAGGTTATTTACATGTTAAATGAATGAAAACCGCGAAATAGATGGTAATTTTCTTGCTGCGTCAGCAATTCTAAGAGACTTCTCTGACTTTCATCGAGACTCTGCCAATGGATTGGACGATAGGTGATTCCCTATTAGATTTAAATTAGCTCAGCGTTCAACCAAATCGTTTACTTGAGTTTGAGAAATTTTAATCTTCTTGAGACTTTTGCTGCTGTCACCTTCCGTGCTTTCGGCAGCTTGTTGTTTTTTACATTGTTTCAACTTCCTTCTCGATTTTTTCGCTTTAATCTCACTCCAACTCTCGAACTCAGGCCTATTGTCTCGAGAATAACAGCTATGTTTGAAAGCATATTCCGCGTTATATTTATTATCGACTATCCTGACAAATTGATGTTTGGAAAACTATTCGATGATAAAGGTAAGATATTTCTCAATGCTGAGTTGTAACATACCTTTTCGAAAAATTTTGAAGTTGTCTGGCAATTTTCAAAGTACATCAACAGTCTCTCCTCGATTTCATGAGATTTGTTGATGAGTATTACTTTTCCATCCTCACTCCAGGTCATTATGTCTTCAGTATCTGGACTCTAAGCAAAATCAGTTAGCCTTCAGATTTTGATAAATAAATACATCGAGAGTTTCGTATAGGTCCACTAAGAATCCAGCGTCGCTTGTTCGATGCCAAAGACTTCGGCTTTTAAGGAGCTTTTCTCTCAAGGAAGGGGATTCCATTCGGTAAGAAAATTGTAATTAAGATGTTTTTAGGAAAATTATATTCCGCTGCAGCATTTATAGAGAGAACATTAGCTAGTAGAAAGGAATTGAATTACGAAGCTTCTATTTTCTATAATGGATTAATTCTATTCACGTAAATTTTTTTATTCTGGATTTCAATTTAATTAGTGTACTTAGTCAATTCTTCACTTAAAATAAATGAGAACAAATTTCGGTTTTTGGCTTTTGAAAGAGATCACTCCATAGCCAGTATTCACATGATAGAAGAAGCCAACAGCAAGGCTACAAAGTTTGGAAAATGAGGAATTTCGAAGGGTATTTTGGAATTCATAAGTGATCAACTCATTACTGGTGAATTTTCAAATTTAAAGAAAAGCCCGGATTGGATGAGGGTTTATTCACGGAAATATTTCTGAAAGTTAAAAAATTCACTGTCAATTTCTCAATAATTTCAAAATAATTTTATTCGAACAATTATAGATACATTCATTAATTGTGATAGAACCATTTCTAAAGCTTCCTTCGTTTAAAGTAAATCAAAAGCCCTGAAAACTGGACCGAGACCTGAATATGGAAATAAATTGCTTTAGCCCTATTCTTAAAATTTTCCTGTTAATAATGAATTCAGGATTATCCAATTCAATATAAATATTTAAATGAACAATCGATGGCAGGTTCGAGTTGTTCCTAGGGCTTATATTATCTAATGAGAAGAAATAGTTTTCTGTGGAATGAAATACCAGAAATTGTGATTTAGGAAATTTTCCTAAATGAATTTCTCCATATTCACCTCTGATATTGCGGCTCCTTTGACTTATTACGCAATGTTCATGTTTTACAGTTGTCCGAGCAAACAAAAGAGGATTGTTGGTCTTTATTCAATAAGTCAATGTAATCTGATGAAGTCGTAATATTCATTTGGGATTTTATGGAGTTGAAACTTTTCAACTATTTTTTTTTCTTTAAAGAAAAGTCCGATTTGTATTTTATTTCGAGCATAGAATATGCACTCATACCTTTCTCGCGAAGAATTAACAGTAGATTCTCAGGGCTCCTGATACTAAGAAAAATAAATGTACCCACTTTTTGAAGTTTATTAGCAGTTCAATCTAGTCACATGGGAAATAGAGAAACAGAAATGATTATTTATGACGCTAAACCGGATTAATCGTGGGTGTGAAGAAATTTCTATTCGCTGCAGAATGTTTGGAAGAATTTTGTTATTTTCCTTATTAAATTTATTACCCTCATCGGAAGGATTGCATAACCTTCCTAAAACCGAGATCACACAATGCGTTTAGTCTCGAGGATTTCTTCCCATGCGAAGCGGTGCCTTATGGAATGTGTTCAGGTGGGCTCCTACAAAAGATTATGGATTATTCATATTCATATCAGGCATAAATTCTCGTGAATGGAGAATCTTTGCAATCGCATGAAATAAAGATCCGCCAATGGTCTCATCGAAGTCCTCGATGGGACAGGCACGAGCCGTCACTACAATGTGAATATGCGGGAGTTTTTTTGGGGATCGAGAGATGACAGAAAACGATTCAAGGATTTGTTTCATACAAATATTTTACTAACGAACAAAACCTAAGGCTCGTATTTTCAAGGATAGCGCCGTGAATTTAAGTCTTCATTGTGAAGGAAATATGTAACAACAACCTCTAAGGAAGCGGAGTGCGTTTTCAAATTTATTAGGGCTTTTGTTGTTTATTTTGAAACATAAGGGTAATAGTTTTAGCTCATTATGGATAGGGTCTTAAAAGCGGTTCTCCAACAGTTGGAAGTCGTATTTATTATAACAAACGTAGCCACTCACTTTACTTCATAAACAGAAGATTAACAATGCATCTAAACATGATGATTCCAATTCAGGCTCAATGTAATATAACAGTCGAAGTAATTTGATTGGTAGATCCGATGGTCTTCGCTGCGGAATTTTGGTCTTATCTTGCTTATACAGGATAACTAATTTCCCACATCATAGCAGTTATCAATCATTAGATTAACTGGACACCTCTATGAAATTACGAAGTTGGATACGAGGGGGTTGCGCAGTTGTCCCACAGCCGCACTCTCATCATTCATGAAAAATGAAAATACATCCTTTGTTCCCCCAAACGACTCTATCTCTCGATCAATTTTTCAATTTCAAGCCATCTGCTTTTGTGAAAGAGAATTTTTCAGTAAAACTCAATAAATTGGATTATCTAGATTGCTCTGCTTTGCTTTGCATTTATGAAAGACCGAAAACTCTCCGTCTGAATAGTCAGCCAGAATCTGGAACAATTCTATTGGAATGCACATACCTAATAAATATATATCGGAAACATTGCGTTCTATGTTCTCTGAAGAATCGGTTAGTCTAAGAAAAATAGCGTAGCAGTTGATAAAAAAATCTCCACAACTGTGCTCCTTCATTCACTCATCAACAATTATCCTAAGGACCTCCTTGATTTTTGAAAGATGTGACCACTTCTGTCATTGTCGACCAAATGCATGGAGGTTTCTCGATTCTAACAATTAATGCAAGAGTGGCCCGTTCTTTTCGCAGTTTTCAATGCAGTGTGCTGCGTGTTCTTTCTGTATCAAATGAGCGAATAGATTACTTCTTCGTTAAAATGAATAGAGTCTACGAATAGCGTAATTCTCGATGAAATTGTGATCTTGTTGAAACTATAGGACCTAATTTGATCTTTTGCTCCTCAAAATTTCATTTTATATTCCATTATTCAATCTTTCTGCTTCAAATTAGGTTGCTTTAATGTGAATAGTGAGATTTCGGAGAAAATAGGGTCGTTTCATTCATAAGAGAACAAGAGAGAGCTCCTATAATGTTCGAATGGCAAAAGCGACTAGAATTTGGGTGTTGGAGCTTTGAATTTTCTTTTATCTTCATTTGCAGTATCGTTTTGCTATTTTGTGCTATTTTGATTAAATTGAATTAATACCTAAAATTTATGTCAGAGAAAATTCGGTGAAGCTCAAACAGTTATGGTAAAGTTGAAAAAAAAGAGCTCAAAAAGTCGTCATTGACCCGAGAATCATTGGGGGAAAGGGTTATCTAGCCTTGAGATGCTGCGAAAACAAACACTATGCAGAAATATTACCAAGACCTCAGTCTGAATAACATGATACAGAACTCTTTTTAAGAACCAGCACTCACTTCCTACAAATAATGTGCTCCACAATTCATACGCAATTCATGTTCAAAAGCCAAAATGTGCGAATATGGTCAACAGTGAAGATAGCTTTTGATAAATCTGGTATACTTACTGATTTTGATTAATTGCTTTGTTCTCATTCATATTCATTACATAAAATTAGTCAATATTAAGAATTAAAAGGAAATTTATTTTTTTGTTAGAGATGCCCAGACAAATAATGAAATGACGTTATTTTCTCAGTCACATTCTCTCTCCTTTGAATCAGGGATCAACTTAGAGAATTTCTGAAGGTGCTAACACCAGATATGATTATCATCTAATTTCGTAATTTTAATAATCTTTCGAAAACACAAGAACACAAATGGTCGGTCTGAATAAGACCGAAACTGCAAGTTATTAGGTTTTTAATTATGTGTAAATTTCATTTTTCCTCGAAAATTTGACGTAGCATGAGTTTTTTATTGATGACTCGAAACGGAGGGTTAGAGATTTATTTAATTGGGTTATTATTATCCGAGTATTGCCAACAAAATAAATTCCATCGGAAGATTGTTTGATAAAAATGGAATGCGAGGCGTCTTCTCTAAAATCTAAAATTCAGAAGGCTTCAGTAGCTTCAGGCCAGCCAATACCTAAGTTCTTGCTCAAAACCTTCGATCTTTTGGAGGTTTGTTCTTCATAATGACAATTTTGAGATAATTACTTCCTTTAGTCGGGGGAATCTAGTGAATTTATCAGCTGGAACGAGGCTGGAACAGCTATTGTGATCAAGAATCCCGACCAGTTCGCGAGTCAAGTACTTCCTAAGCTTTTCCAGCACGGGAAGTTGTGTTCATTTATACGACAAGTAAATTCCAGGTCAATGATGTCCATTGGAAATCTTTGTATCATAGCTGAATATGTATGATTTCTCCAAAATGAAGTCTTCAGGAGGTGTATTGATCTATAATCACCCTTATTTCCAACGTAACAGAAGGTAAATAGTATTTTCAAAAAAATAAGCTAGCACAGTTCTCACCTTTTATAGAGACACTCTTGTCAAAGTGATCCGTAGGACCAACTCCTCTCATCCCTTTAAAAATGACTTTTTATTCGAGAGCTCCTCAACACGCAAAGAGAACGAAATGTCAAATGGAGTTGAGTGCAACTCCAGCAGAAACGACCTTTTCTATAATTTAATAATACAGGTAGCATTATGATAACTCGGATTTCTGAAGGATTTTTCGAATTAGAATGAGAATTTGAAAGCTAAAATTCAAGAGGCAAAGAAAGCGCTGCATGAAATGCAATTAAGGATGATTCAAGCACAGAGAACAAAGGAAAAACTCCTCTCGTACTATCGGACGACACAGTAATATTTGCTCCAAAAAAATAGATATATTCAAAGACCTTGCTAGGACCGGAATAACTAACCTCGAGAAAATGGCCATTATCCGTCAGTTTGGGGCCAATCCAAATATTTTGGCTTCAGTCAACTCTAAAATAGAAGACAGCTTGAGTCGAACGCCATTAAACACACAAGAGGTGTGCAAAAACGAATTCCCATACAAGAGAGTTCACTGTGAGCAGATGAATTTGGTTCTGGGGAAAGACCAAGAATTAGATGATTTTATTGATTATTTTCAAGGTCAACTAGCTGAGAGTGATAATCAGGTAAACTTTATAATTTGCTGACAAAATCAAGAATCAATTTAGGTCTTTGACGTCCCCCGATAATTTGCTTTCTGATTCAAGGACCCAAATCTGGCATCTCGTTCGAAGAAGAATAAAATCTAAGCTTCAAAACGAGATCTCTGGATAAAGTCTTTAATTAATAATATAGAACCCACAGTGATCGAGGTGCTTTGCGAATGTCAGCATTTTTTGAAGATACGCTCGAAATTTTTTTAAAATGAAAGATAATTATGTTGCGAATTAGTGATATTTTTTCTTATCTAATTCAATAGATTCATTTCTCTTTAATAAACTATTCTAAGAACGAATTTCCTGTAATTCTTCAGTATTATTATCATCTTCACACAATATTATAAAATCTTTCATAAACCTCATTATTCAGTTTTTGTGACAGAATTTGCGACCTTTCTAACGAAGAAAAAAAAGAATCAAAACGAAAATTTCTCAACTTTAACAAAGGTAGAGTGAAATCTATTGTAGAATTTTAAATGAAAATATTCTCTCCGGCAAGTTTCTGGAAAGAAGCTTGTTGATCTTGTCTGTATCTGCCTGCTTGGCCTATCTTGACTTCCAATCCAATAATTACAACAGGCTTGCATGGTAACACAATCTAAGTTAACATTCACATTAGATTATGATCTTCTGGATGATACGAACTCTATATAGCTTCTAATTGTGGATGAAGGCTATTGCCTCTTTTTTACTACCACATGAATATCTTAAAAAGGCAATTTGATTTGGTATAAGTCAATCCGTAAAACAAAAGAATTTCCAAAGATAACTATGCTTATCTTTTGATTGCTATGCTAGTTCATATTTTTCTCCTCCCTTTTCTCAACACATATAGCATTTTTGGGTATACCAGCAGTTTAGATAATATTATTATTAGTATTGAATTGCCCTTATATGCCGTTTTTCAAGTCAGGAATTTTGCTCAATTAGTTCTTTAATTTCAGTCGTAATGCATCTCAGGCTAATAAACCAGGAAACTACATAATGTCACCCGGCAACATTATCAACAACTCTGATAAACTCCTTATATTTCCCAGAAATCAAATATCAAAACCCCTATTTTCAAGATTTCAGTAAAATGAAGGAATTATAAGAAGCATAGCTTATTTTAATTGTCAATAACTAAACTCAACTCACGACGAAACACAAAATGTGGGCTCATAGAAATCCTATCTGCAAGTCGCCGAAGGAACTCAAAGAACATCTTCCGTATCTCGACAAAAAATTCAGAAATTTGTATATGATTTGCGAACTTGCCAGCAGTACATTTCCTGCAACTCTTTTCGGCATTATTTTCTGAAACTTCATAATCGAGAGGATGCTCTGGGCGATGGTCTCTATAATTATACTTGTCCTCCTTGTTTGGATGAAAACTTACAAGACCATACACTACTATCTCTTTTTCATAATCATTACATCATGGCTTATGTATTTCAGGTCTCCTGATACATTTTGAAGTTTACTTTTTTCCTTTATAAGGTTTGATCTTGCTGTATTCCGTAGGAATGTCTTGAACCTCCTTATCAATATTTTTTTGTCTGACCAGTTATTTTATTTGGTTTGACCTCTAACCAAGATTGACAACTCCGAGAGAAGACCTCGATGGTGTCGTGCAGAGATCAATTGCATCTATGATGAGAATTTTTTTGAATGTGTTTATCCAGGTATTGGCCAAAAGCTACCTTCAAGAGAAAATGTACCTGAAATGGGCCGCTCTGAAGAAGAAAACCTCTGAACAGAACGAGGCTCTCAAAATTTCGAACGAGAAGCTCCAAGAAGCTTTAAACTCTCGAGAGGAATTTATCCTCAGTTTCTCTCATGAGATGCGAAACTCTCTAAATGGACTTGTCGGAAATCTTCAAGTGTTAGCGGATATGGAGTTGCCATTAAATGCAAGACAGGTGGCTAATAAAGTTTTCACTTGCACGAAGATCTTGAAGAATATCATAATCACTATTCTAGATTCAAAGAAATGGGGGCATTCAGCTACAGACATGCATTTATCAGTAATCCCGGTTGACATGAAGGCGTTCATTGAGGATGTTTCAACAATTTGCAAGGATCTCATTCATGGGTTCTTCCGCTGATTGAAATATCCTAGTCATTTTCAAATTGTGTTGCTTTTGATCCTGAGAGAATGACGCAAGTGATTTTCAATCTCGTGGGTAATGCGATTAAATTTACGCTGAGAGGTTCAATAAAGCTCTATTTCGGGTGGAAACCTGAGGGAGAAGCCACTGCTGCCTTGACAACTGAATATGAAACGGTGCTAGATACTCCTTATAAGCCGATGGGTGGTATACAACAGAAGGATTATTCAGAAAAATTAAGAAAGGTTATTGCTGAAGAGAAAGGGAGTCTCATCATCAAGGTGACTGATACAGGAAGCGGAATAAAAAAAGAGAATCAGAATATGATTTTTGATAAATTCGCTCAAGTCAATGATAAAAGCGAGCTCAAAAGGCTGGGATTAGGATTGGGGTTATGGATATCGAAGATGATTGCGAGCTTTCACAGAGGTAGCATCCTACTGGACAGCAAAGAAGGGATTGGGAGCTGTTTTACGGTTAGCATACCCGCTTCATGCGTGCCTCTTGTCTCTGCGGCAAGGGCAAGCATTTCTCCGCATAAAATAACTAGCAACACCTCAATTCAACCTACAAATGGTCCTCTGAGAGCGCTAGTGGTCGAGGATTTTCCAATTAATCAAAATATCAACGGCGAAATGCTAAAAAAATGCGGTTTTCAAGAGATTGAAATCGCCTCGAACGGGAAAGAAGGAGTTGAAATCTTTAAAGACAGAGGACCGAACTTCTTTGATCTCATTACCATGGATCTCGAAATGCCTGTCATGAAAGGGAAAGACGCGATTCTTGAAATAAGACGGTTCGAACGGCTAATGCTGTACTCTCCTACTAAAATCGTAATTATCAGTGGCAATGCGATTGAGAAAGAAATCAAGGAGTGCACGGATCCAGTCGGACTGATCCAGGCTGATCGATTTCTTGCAAAGCCTTGTGACTTCAAGACACTGGTTGCTACTTTAGAAAGTATAGGAATCGAACACCCGGTACGAGGGGATCTCGAGACTGAAAAGATGAATAATAAAAAAAGAAGATGTTAGTTGCTGATGATGATTTTTTTAACCTTGACGTCATGAAAAGCTTTGCAAGGCAGCTAGAGATGGAGTTTCTCCCAGCGAGGAATGGGGAAGAGGCGGTAGAAATAGTTAAAAATAATCTTGCTGATATTCACACGGTTTTTCTGTACTGTGAGATGCCCATAATGAATGGGTTTGAGGCGTGCGTGGTGATAAGAGAGATCATGAAGAAAACCAATGTGAGTTGTCCAACGTATCTGGTGAGTGAAATTGAGAGAAAAGGTAGTGTAATGGCTGGATTTGACGGACAGATAGAAAAGCCATTTACTTTTGAAATGTTAAAGAACATTTTTAGTATAATCATGCAGGATGAGGATATTTGTGTTCCTATGGGATGTTATACATTCCTTTCCTTCTTTCTGCTCAATTATTACGTAATTGAAAAATAGCAAAAGTTCATTAACCATTTTCGAATCAAGTGGATTCATATTTTAATCTTGCAGAGAGAAAATAACTTATAGCTCTTCTCTTTTTTAGACGGTTGTTTGGGCCAAAGATAGATATCAGTTTTTCTAACTTAACTAATCCAATTATTTCACAGCTAGCACAAAAACTCCTCCATATATTCCTTTTGGAGAACTTTCTTAGACAATGACAATGATAGCATTCGCTATGCAATGATATTAAGGATCAATTGAATCGCTATTTTCTGAAATCTACCATGGCCCTAACTCGAATCTGGTTCATTCAACAATATTGAAAAAGCACTTCTGAGGAGTCCTCCTCATCACTATCGTTCATAAGCTAATTTCTTCATTTACCAAGGAATTAACAAATTCAATACTTTCAACGCCCATCCACAGTAGCTCCCCAGATTGTGATGTTTTGTAGATCGCTTCACGCTCTCTTTGTCGGAATACTCCCTGAGTTTCGCCAATTAGGTGCTACAAGCTGAAATTAACACCCGGTATCATGAGGTATTTTTAACCATTACTAATTTAAAAAAATTATTGATAATTGAAATTAAATCTCACATTTTTCCATATCTCAATTCGAAAATTTTCACAGAGCCGACAATATTTCCATTTGAGCTCAGCAATGAACCAAGCGACAGCATGAGGTTATAAGCGTCAATGTTTCTCCTCTATTTGTTTTTAAATCATCAGATCAACGACTTAATAAAACTTAAAAAAACGAATCTCAAAAATAAAATAAACATGAACCCATTTTGAATTCTGGGTTTTTGATAATTATACAAACTATATTCTGATTAATGACAAGTACTGCTTCTAAGAATATATTCAAAAATTATGGGTTCTCTGAGCAAACTCAAAATTTAAATACTCCTCACCGCGACTACATGCTTAGTAATAAGCCTGTCTATACAATCGATCGTTTGGCTTCAAACTTTCACGCCAAAGACAATAATCTAGAAAGATCTGCAAATTTTATAGAAAATGCTGCCTTCATTCACACAATTCTTGCCAGTAACGCAAAAACCGCAGATGAGACCCCTCAAAAATTCTCAAATTTTTCTGTCAGCCAAGAAATGAGAGGAGAATGTGCGACTTCTGAGAAAGAAGCCACCGGAAAGGCTAGCATAGATCCCGACAAAACTCGCATGAAAAATCAGTTATTCTCGAGCTCAAAGAAGATTTCCAAGGAAAATGGGCTGATTAGACGCACTTCTAGAAATTATTGCCCATGGAGTGAAGAAGAGGACCAAGTCATTCTACAATGAGTAGAAACATATGGGTGTGATTGGAAGAAGATAGCCAAATGCGTTGGAGGAATGCGATCAGGGAAGCAGATTAGAGAGAGATACATGAATAAGCTTCATCCAGGTATCGTCTCTCAGCCTTGGACGTTGGAAGAAGATCAGAAGTTGTTGCAAGCGTTTCATGAGTTTGGAAGTAAATGGAGTCAAATCGCGAAGTATTTTCCTCAAAGATCACAAGTGATGATCAAGAATAGATTTAACCAGAGGTTTAAACACCTCCTAACCAGCAGAAGAGGAGAAAGACTGCCTGAAGCGGAAGAAAGCGGGCTTAAAAATTGGCAATACAAGCGTAAAATCGTCACGAAAAAAGTCAATCAACTCATGCAAATAATGAACGAATACAGACGTAAGGGCTTTGGTCCAGGTGATAAAAATTTATTTGATTCCCAAAAGAACGAGAATAAGAACTCTATTTGCCTCCAAAAAGCATCTGATAGATCCTATGAGGATATGATGATGCCCTCAAAAACAAGCATGGACTCAGAAGCTTTATTAAAGGAGCAAGAGCAGCAGGAGCTCTCTGAGTTGAATAACAGTATGCGCAAATTAGAAGACCAATTTGAGTTGGAAATGTCTTCTTTTCAAAGAGGAGAGGTCAAAGAAGAATTACCTGAAAGCGACCTACAGATAAAGGCTGAAGCGTTTGAGGAGGAAACTCAAAAATCCGCAAAAGAGCAGGTCAAGTTGGAAGAAAATGGTCAAATTCAACAGCAGGTCTTGAATGCTTTGATGTTCAATCAGTATTTCAGGCAATCAGGACTACCATTAATACAAATAAAACAGGAAGAAGGGCAAGAGAGCGCCAAGCCACAAATTTCGGTAGAGGAGTGCAAGAAAAGAATAGAACTTCTTCGTTCTGATCTTCCGAAGCTGGAGTTGATGTATGCTCAATCGTTGCAGCAGATTATGCTGTGTCTGAGCTCTCTTATAAGCCGTAATTTGAATGAATAATATTTTCTGCTTCTTAGCAGAACGCGTGACTTTATTAGTAGCTTCATTGAGGTGTATTTTGCAATAAGCGATCGTAAATAGGATATGCATATTTATCTAATACAGCCGATATACTTTGATATTATTGTTGCTTTTTTATAATTTACATTTGACGACTTGATATCGAGAGGCTTCTATATAAGGAATTTTGCATGGAGAGCTATTTGAAAATTTTCTAAAGGTCATCGGGAAATAAATCGTTAGAAAATCTACTCCATGTAAGCTCAGAATTTGAGTGGATTGACTAATCATATATATTCCTGTCCTGTGCATACCATGATGGGAAAAGGGAGAAAACTTTATATTTGAATGATTACTTAATGAATAATGAAAGCGAGCTGAAGTAGATACTTCATATTTGTTAAACACCGTAGAATCATGCTTTCATAATGAGAGAACTAGTGAATGAATAAGGAATCTCAGGCAGAGGAATGGAAATAAATGCAAAAATGGAAAATAGTGAGTCAACGGCGGTTGTGAAGAATTGATCGAACTTCTTGGTCAAAGTAATTATGTTTCCTCAATAGCTTAGAGGATTGTGCTCATTTCAGCTCTCGAATTTGTTTTGATAATTTATAATCTTGTTTGATTGACGATTTCCCATCAACGATCGAAATACTAATAAACAGAACTTAGTGTTGGGTAATCGTGGTTTATATTCTCTTTTCATGTTTCCAGATAAATTAAGATCAATTTTCTTAACTAAACTCGCCTCTCTGTCAAAACAATCTCTTTGGTCACCATGGCTTAGGTTGAAGTAGTTTAATCTTTCATTTCAATCTCAACCTTATCATCAAATGCCAGACTTTGACTCGGAATGCCGAAATCCAGAGGCTTTATACCAACAGTAGGAGAAGCTACAATTTCTCTGGAGGATCGAGCTATTTCCATGCAAAAGTGTCCTTATCAGATGAATTATTGGATGTTCAGTACACCTACGGATAAACCAGTTAAATCAAATTATTTCATACGACTCTGAGCCGTCATTAGGAGCGGGAGATATTAAATCGAGCCTATAGGATCTAGTCTTCGTCTTATGCTTGAAATCTGGTCTGAAAAATAGACCAGTGGCTAAATGCCCAAAGGTTCTTGTTGGATAAAACTTATTTTAAGATCTCAGAAGAGGCCATTTAAATCAGATTACCGGTCAATTAACTGGCTTAATTCGTAGAGAAAAGAGCGGCTCTAATAATTAGGAAATTTATAGCTCTCGAGCCAATCGATCTAGAGAGCCTAATAACCACTAGTGCGAGTTGGCTTGACCGAAATACGCCATTCATTCGCGTTCTGATGAGAGAATCAACCCAGATTTGTCCATTTAAAATTTTATTCATTTTTAAATATTAGAATGTACCTGCTCTTGAACTCACCAGAAAACGCTTCATGCAGCCTCAAGCAAAGGTATTTACCAGATGAGCCTTCTTGCCGCTGCACTGAAGACAGTATCTGAGAGAAAAGCCTGTTATTACTCAACAATACCAACAGAATCGAGGATTTTGACCATTCATTGGCCAATTCTGCTTCCCAGGGTTTTTCATCTATGCTTTGCTTTCCTCCTCGACTAAGGCTTGAAAAAGCTTAAATGGAAAGGTTTTTGAGTTTAATATGCGAAGTAGCCATATTTTCATTTTCCTCGGTCCAAGTGCTATCAAATTGTCTCTTGTTAGTTAAAAGCTCTCTAGAATCTTCCATAGAAGACTTTGAAGTTAAACATGGGTCTTGCTTTAGGAGACGAGAGGGAAATAGCTATTTTCTGACGTTGACCCTATCGACCGGGCGTTAACTGCATAGCGCTGTATGGGATAATCTCGAATAAATGGGATTCGAATAAAAGCGATTAAAAAATAAATAAATTTTCCGTACGATTAATTTCCTAACTCTTTTTCAGTATATTCAATTAATGCTGAAATAGAATGAAATACCTATTTGGGAATGAGAATCAGATCCGATTCAAAAATATTCCTAACAATTTATAATCTATATTCAATTTAACGGGTTAGAAAAATGGAAAGCTCATTCCCAAAACTTTACAAGCCAAAGCCAATTAACGTGGAAAAAAAACCCGAATTTCCAGCTTGCCAACCTACTGATGGAAGTTTGGAAC